>JAEEGH010017689.1_pt1 | contig 15162 bp, 20 predicted proteins | sample 9134181 | NCBI WGS metagenome assembly JAEEGH01 (sample SAMN16246544, study PRJNA631951) | gut metagenome | biome: gut microbiome; feature: rumen; material: DP-attached | host: Bos | place: Iran: Karaj | collected 2018-10 | reverse complement strand
CCCGCGTTCCCCGCGGACATGGCGCCGCCCACGAAGAAACAGCTAGAGCTGCTTGAGCGCCGAGGCATCTTCCCAGATGAGATCACCTGCTTCGGCAAAGCTCAGATGATCATTAACCGATTGATGAAGCGTCAGGAGGACGGTCTAACCACACCTAAGCAGATCCGGCTGCTGGAGCGGTACGGATTCGTGCACGTGGGCGAGTGGGGCTTCCACGAAGCCAGCCGCATGATCCCCCGCATCAGCCAGGCCGGCTGGCGCGTTCCCCGCGGCGTCAATCCCAAAGAATACAAGCCGGCACACCCGGAGGAGGCAACAACATGGACGGATATGATCTCCTAAAATGCCTGGACGCCATTGACCCGGCGAATCTGTCATACCAAGACTGGACGCTGGTGGGCATGGCCCTCAAGGAGGCGGGCTACGCCGCGTCAGTCTGGGACGAATGGAGCCGCCGGGACGCTGCCCGGTACCATCAGGGCGAATGCCTGAGGAAGTGGGAAACCTTCAATGGCGCTGGAAATCCCGTCACCGGCGGGACGATCGTGCAGCTCGCAAAGGAGCACGGCTGGCGGCCGGACGAGGGCCATGAGCTGGCCTGGGACGACGTCCTGGATCTGACGCCGCATGAGATGGCCATTGATCCCGGCTGGCTGGAGGCTGAGACCATCCAGGAGCCTAAGCGCTGGGATCCCGTGGGCGAGCTGTCGCGGTACCTGGAGATCTTGTTTGAGCGGGATGATTACGTCGGGTACGTGACCGAGTGCTGGGCCAAAGAGGACGGCGGCTGGGCGCCCAAGCAGGGTAGCTACGACCGCACCGCCGGAGACCTGCTGGAGAAGCTGGGCAAGTGCAAGGGCGATATCGGAAAAGTTATCGGCGACTATAATCCCGAGGCCGGCGCCTGGATCCGCTTCAATCCGCTGGACGGACAGGGTGTGAAGAATGCCAACGTGAAGGAGTACCGCTACGCCCTGGTCGAATGCGACAACGTGGACAAGGATAAGCAGTTGCCGCTTTATAAGCAGCTGAATCTGCCCATTGCCGTGGTCGTAGATTCCGGAAATAAATCGGTCCACGCCATCGTGAAGATCATGGCCGGCAGCGAGCAAGAGTACCGGCGGCGGGTAGAGTACCTGTACAAGATCCTGAAGGACCGCGGCGTCGAGATCGACACCCAGAATAAAAACGCCAGCCGGCTCAGCCGCATGCCCGGCATCATTCGGAACGGCAAGAAGCAATTCATTATCGAGGAGGCGTCCGGCGCTGAGGACTGGGAAGCCTGGCGGGAATGGATCGAGGCCCAGGCCGACGATCTGCCAGAGATGGAAAACCTGGCCGAGGCTGAGGCGCCGGTCTTGCCGCCACCCGTGATCGCCGGAGTACTGAGAAAAGGCCATAAGCTCATGCTGGCCGGCCCCAGTAAAGCAGGTAAATCCTTCGCCCTGCTGGAGCTGGCCATGGCCATAGCCGGCGGTACCGAATGGCTGGGTTGGCAGTGCACCCGCGGCCGGGTCCTTTACGTGAACATGGAGCTGGCCCGGGAGAGCTGCCTGGATCGTCTGCGGACCATGCAAGAGCAGTACGGCCTGAGCAGGCAGGCCCTGGCTAATATCACCGTTTGGAACCTGCGCGGCAAGTCTCTCACCCTGAAAGACCTGGCGCCTAAGTTGATCTGGCGGCTGCGGAATACACCTGTAGACGTCATCATCTTGGATCCCATCTATAAGCTGATCGGCGGCAACGAATCCGACATGGGCGACGTGGCCCGCTTCTGCGGCCTGATGGATCGCCTGTGCGTCGAGCTGGGCTGCGCGGTGATCTACTGCCACCACCACAGCAAAGGCGCACAGGGCGGAAAAAACGCGGCTGACCGTGCGTCTGGATCCGGCGTATTCGCCCGGGACGCGGACGCCCTCCTGGACATGATCCAGCTGAAGGTCCCGGAATCCATGCAGAGTTTCTGCGGCGTCAGCGCCAGTGCTTCAGCGTGGAGGATCGAGCCTGTGCTACGCGAATTCCCGGAGCCTGGCCCTGTGGACGTGTGGTTCGATTATCCGCTGCATTTCGTGGACAAGGCCGGAGCCCTCATCGATTGCAAACCGGATACCGGAGTGTGGTCCACCAGCGAGATGAACCAGAAGCGGCTGGCAAACGCCGAGGTTCGTCAGGAGAAAACGCGTGCCACCTTTGAACGCCTGATTGCTGAATCGAGCCACGGGATCGTGGCCATTCAGGACATCGCGGATGAGGTCGGCGTCAGCCCCGAGACCGCAAAAAACTACCTGGACAAGCTATACCCTGAGCAACTGAATTTCACCGAGGGAACGCTGACACCACGCAAGGGGAGCAGGTGTAAAGTAAGCGTTTACATGCGGTAAGCACGAATGTCGGAAGTCGGAATTTCGGGAAATTCCGACAAACGTCAGAATTTCCTTAAAAACAGGAAATTCCGGCCATGTCAGAAAACCTAAATTCCGACAATTCTGACAAGCGTCGGATTTTCCTTGATTTCTAGGAAATTCCGACAAGTGTCAGATTTTCCTTTCCCTTATAGGGGGAAAAATCCCCCTTATATAAGGGTTTTTCCCCCATAAAGTTTGATGTTATTCTACGCTGAATTTCTGGAGGTGAAAACGCATGAATGAGGATTGCGCGAATGTGATCAGATCCAAGCTGGAGCGAGCGTATTTGATGCTCGGAAAAATGAAAAAGCAAATCTATGATTTCGACGAAGATGCCTGGAGCTTATTAAGCCAAGATGTGGAAGAGATAAGCGGTTTGGTTATGGACGTTCTTGTTGACATTGAACTGGAGGTAGAAGAATGATCAGCTTTTTCATTCCCGGCGAGCCGCCGACCGTAACGGCCCAGCAGAAGGGCTACAGCCGTAAAACTGGAAAATTCTACAAGACGACTGACCTGAAGGATGCCGAGCAGAAGTACATGGCTTACGCCTACCATGCCAGACCTGAGCACCCGATCGAGGGAGCAGTGCACCTGACTGTGTCGTTTGGATTCAGTGTAACCGGCAAGCATCATGATTGCGAGCCGAAGATCACCAGGCCAGATACGGACAACATGGTGAAGCTGTTGAAGGATTGCCTGACCCGCTGCCGCTTCTGGGATGATGACGCTCAGGTTGCCCTGGAGACAGTGGGGAAGTATTGGAGAAGCACTCCTGGGATCAGTGTGGTGGTCCAGACCTGGGAGGAGCACGTGGAGGAGGTATTGTCATGACTGGAAGCGAAATGAAAGCCTATCGGGAGAAGTATGGGATCTCGCAGCGGCAGCTCGCCCAGCAGATCGGCATCAGCCAGCAGCGTATATCAGCACTGGAGCGTGGGGCGCCGGATCTGAGGTCTGATCAGGTGGGGAAGATCGATATCGGGAAACCGCACCCCAGCTATGTGCCTGTGGAGATCATCGAGGGTATTATGCGGGTGCGTGAAAAAAATACGGCATCAAAGTACCCGGACCCTGAATCGTGGAAGGCCATTGATCCTAAGCGCTGGCATGAAGCGATGCTGCGGCACGTGCTCGCCTGCTGGAATGATCCCTATAGCGTGGACCCGGAGAGTGGTTTGCTGCACCTGGAGCATATCGCCTGTAACGTGGCATTCATGCTGGCGCTGAAGGGAGGAGAGGATAACTAATGGGAAGCTATGATTTCGGCAAGAACGAGGTCTGCGCCTGGGTACGGGAGCGGTTCTCGGCCAGCGCGACGATCCTGGACGTGGGCGCCTGCGACAGCAAGTGGCGAAGGATCCTGCCGGAGTATCCGGCCATGGACGCGGTAGAAGTTTTCGACGGATACCTTGATCGGCTGCAGGGCTACAGGCAGATCTACCACATGGACATCTGTGACTTCCGGTACGACTGGTATGATCTGATCATTTTCGGGGACGTAATCGAGCATCTGACGGTGGAGCAGGCCCAGGCGGTGCTGCGGTACGCCTGGCCGCGCTGCCGGGATATGATCGTGGCTGTGCCGTGGCTGTACTACCAGGGGCCGGTCAACGGGAATGTGCATGAGATTCACATCCAGGATGATCTAACGCCGGAGCTGTTTGACCAGCGGTATCCGGGCTTTAAGGTGCTGTGCCATCCGCGGGAGGATTACTGCTATTTCGTCAAGGGAGATGATGCCCATGTCTAAGCGCTCTGATTCCTGGCGGTGGTATGCTAAGCAGGCTGCTTATGAGTACCCGCTGCTGCGGACCCAGGTGCGAGATATCCAGAGTATGAGTATTACGCCGAAGCTCACCGGCATGCCGGCCGGAGGCGGTGAGCGCCGGACGACAGAGGATGCTGCGCTGCGGCAGTTGCCGGCCGAGGATCAGCGCAAGTTCGACGCCGTGGACCAGGCGCTGGAGGTGTGTAAGCGGCTGACGTCTGGGCCGTTCAGGATCAAGCTGATCGAGCTGGTCTACTTCGCTAAGAGCCACAACCTGCAGGGAGCTGCGCTGCAGATCCCGTGCAGCGTGCAGACCGCGTGGACGTGGAATAACGACTTCCTTCTGTTGGTGTGGTCCAAGCTGAAATAAACACTAGTGTTTTGACCCTGTGTCAAGTGGTATAATCAGTACGCTGAGAGCGGTGTCCAGATGGGCGCCGCTCTTTGTATTGGGCCGGCTGCGGCGCAGCCGTGGGTAAGCATACGGAGGGGACGGGGCCGGGTGCGATATGACAAGCTATGAGTTTTATCACAATCCGAAATGGATCCATAAGCGCGACATGATTCTGCGGCGCGACGGCTACCGCTGCCAGCGCTGCAAGCGTTATGGACGCATTCGTCAGGCCACCACCGTGCATCACATCCTCCACCTGGAGGACCGGCCGGACCTGGCGTATGATCCCGCGAATCTGATCAGCGTGTGTATGGCGTGTCATAATGCTCTGCACCCGGAGAAGGCCGCTGCGCGTGGCCGCGGGCAGCCCGGCCAGGGCCGCCGGTGATCTGCGATACCTCGCCCCCCCCCTTCGAGGGTGCGGGGTGGTCCGGAGGATGATTGGAGGGGCGGGGCCTTTTCCAACTGCGCCGGAAATTTAGGCTAAATGCCCCATAAATGGGTGTATGTGAGGTGATTATCGTGCAGGCATCGGCCTGGAGGGACAAAATTAGACGGCAGATCCAGGCGACCGGCACGTATCGCCCGGCGTTTTGCTCCGTGGTGGACGCTCTGGCAAAAGTCCTGGAGCAGAGAGACGCGGCATATCAGCAGTATGTGGCTGAAGGCTCACGTTTGGTGGTCGAAAAAATATCTGACCGCGGCGCCGTGAATCGCGTGAAGAATCCGTTGCTGCAAACGTGGATGGACCTGAATGCGCAGGCGCTGGCTTACTGGCGTGATCTGGGCCTCACGCCCGCTGGGCTGAAGAAAATCGACGAGGAGGCTATGAAGCCGAAGAAGCAAAACTCTTTGGAGAAGGTGCTGATGGACCTTGTCTAAGAAAAGTTACAAGGACACGGCCCTGGCTTATGTGGATAGCGTGCTGACCGGGAAGCGGAACGCTGGCGCGGACGAGATCGCAGCATGCCGCCGATTCCTGGCGGACTGCGAGCGGCCCGATCTGGAGCTGCGGACGAAGGACCCGGATTTCGTCATCGGCATCATCGAGCGGACGATGGTCCACCGGCAGGGCGAGGCGCTGGACGGCACGCCGCTGGCCGGGAAGCCGTTTTTATTGCAGCCATGGCAGATGTTCTGCGTGTATAACCTGGTGGGCTTTTACTTCCGCGGTACGAATGAGCGCCGGTACAAAGAGGGCTTTATCTACGTTCCGAGGAAGAACAGTAAAACGAGCCTTGCGGGTGGGCTGGCGTTTGCTCTGGCCCTGCTAGAGCGCCGCAGCGGCGCCCGCATCTACATCGTGGCTGCCAGCTTGAAACAGGCGCAGCAGGCTTTCGATTTCATCCTGTACTCCCTGCGGGCGTCCGGGATGATCGAGGGCTTCCGTGTCCGGGACAACAACGCGGAGCACTCGATCCGTTACGAGTTCACGGATGACCAGGGGCGCCCCGCCGGGAGCATTGACATTGAGGCTCTGGCGGCGAATCCTGACGCGCAGGATTCCTTCAACTGCAATATCGCCATCGCGGACGAGATCCAGGCCATGAAAAGCCCGGCGCAGTATAACCGGTTCAAAGAGGCCATGAAAGCCTACACGAACAAGCTGATGCTGGGGATCACCACCGCGGGCGACAATGCGAATAGCTTTTGTTACCAGCGCGTGGAGTACGCCCACAAGGTGGTAACCGGCCTGGTGACGGACGATTCGTTTTTTGCGTATCTCTGCCGGGCGGATCAGAGCGACAACGGAGACGTGGACTATCTGGACCCGATTCAGCACGAAAAGGCGAATCCCAGTTATGGCGTCATAATCCGGCCGAAGGAAATCATGAACGACGCTTTGCAGGCGCAGAATGATCCGCAGCAGCGGAAAGATTTTCTGTCACGCTCCCTGAATATCTACACCAGCGCTATGCGGTCCTGGTTTGACGTGGATGAGTTCCGGCGCTCAGACCGGCAGTATGAATGGACATTGTCAGAGCTGGCCCGTCTGCCGATTGATTGGTACGGCGGCGCCGACCTTTCCCGCATGTACGACCTGACGGCAGCCGCCCTGGTAGGGAATTACCAGGGCGTGGATATTATCATCACACACGCTTTTTTCCCGATCTCCCAGGCAGCTGCTAAGGCCGATGAGGATAACATTCCGCTGTTCGGCTGGGCGGACGATGGTTGGCTGACCATGTGCAACAGCCCCACCGTGAATGCGGCCGACGTGGTGAATTGGTTTATCGACATGCGGCGCCAGGGCTTCAAGATCAGGCGTGTGGGGCACGACCGGAAGTTCGCCGGCGAGGAGTATTTCCCGCTGATGAAGCGTGCCGGATTCGCCATCGTTGACCAGCCCCAGCTGTTTTATATCAAGTCCCAGGGCTTCCGGCACATCGAGAAGGCGGCCAAGGATGGCATGCTCTACTATTTGCATTCGGAGGCATACGAATATTGCGTCAGCAACGTCCGCGCCATCGAGAAAACCGATGACGCGGTTCAGTATGAAAAGGTCCAGCCCCAGCAGCGCATAGATCTGTTTGACGCTTCGGTTTTCGCCGTTGTGCAGATGGTAGCTGCTGAAGATAGGTCCCGGAAGGCCAGAGCCTGGTGGGGCGAGGAGGGAAGCGAATGAGCAAGAAAAGAGCAAGAGGCGGCGCAGCTCCCAGAGACCGGCCCGCTGAGAAAAGAAGCATCGTGTGGCTGGGTGACTGGCAGAATCAGGAGAGCCTGGCGTGTGCCGGCTACACGACCCTGTCACACAATCCCGAGGTTACGACGGCGGTGGATACCATTGCCAGGCTGATCGGCGCAATGACTATACACCTCATGCAGAACACGCCGGAAGGCGACGTTAGGATCCGGAACGGGCTGAGTAACGTGGTGGATATCACTCCCAATCGTTACATGACCCGCTCCAATTTTATCCGCTGGATCGTCCGGACCATGCTGCTGGATGGAAACGGCAATGCTGTGGTCATGCCCGTGACCAATCGCGGGTACCTGGAGGAGCTGGTCCCCATCCCCCCGGCTTATGTGGCTTACGTGCCGACGGGCCTGTGGGATTACCGGATCGCGGTGAACGGGGCGCAGTACTACCCGGACGATCTGCTACACTTCGCTGCGAATCCCGGGGATCTGTATCCATGGCTGGGTACCGGGTACCGGATCGCGCTCGCCACCGTGGCTGACAACCTGAAGCAGGCTGCGGCGACGGAAAAGGGCTTCATGTCCTCCAAGTGGAAGCCGTCGATCATCGTGAAGGTTGACGCCCTGACTCCGGAGTTCGCTAACCCGACGGGCCGGCGCAAGCTGCTGGAGGACTACGCCATGAGCGGAGAAGCCGGCGAGCCGTGGCTGATCCCCGCGGAAAAGTTCTCCGTGGAGCAGGTGAAACCGCTCACCTTGAGCGACCTGGCCCTGGCTGACTTTGTGAAGTTGGATAAGACCACAGTGGCCACTATCCTGGGCGTGCCGCCCTTTGTTCTGGGCGTGGGCGAGTTCAAGCGCGAGGCGTGGAACAGCTTTATCAGCACCACGATCATGCCGATTGCGCAGAACATTCAGCAAGAGCTGACGCGGAAGCTGCTGTACAGCCCGGAGTTTTACTTCCGATTCAATCCGCGGAGCCTGATGAACTATGAGTTGGCTGAGCTGGTGACGGCCGGTGCAGAGATGGTGGACCGGATCGCCATGCGGCGCAACGAATGGCGTGACTGGATGGGCCTGCCGCCCGATCCTGATATGGATGAGCTGATCGCGCTGGAAAACTACTTGCCGGCGGACCGGCTGGGCGATCAGAGCAAGCTGAATAACGGAGGAGGTGAGACATAATGCAGTGCACAAGAACCGCAATGACGCGGGACGCGGAATTCCTCACCCGTGAGGCTGAGGACGGCGCCCGGTATATCGAGGGCTATTTCGCCGTGTACGGCGGGACTTATCAGCTTTGGGATGATGTGTCGGAGACTATTGATCCCGGCGCGTTTGACTTGGCTGCAGACCGGGACGTCCGTGCGCTGACCAACCATGACACGACCCTGGTGCTGGGACGCACCATGGCCGGCACGCTGGAGCTGCGGACCGATGAACGCGGCCTGTGGGGCAGCGTGAAGATCAACGAAAAGGACCAGGACGCCGTGAACCTGTATGAGCGGGTGAAGCGCGGAGACGTGACCCAGTGCAGCTTCGGTTTCGATATCCTGACGGAGCAGATGGAGAACCGGACCGACGGCAGCACGGTGTTTCACCTCCAGAAGGTAAAGCTCTACGAAGTCAGCGTGTGCACGTTCCCGGCTTATGAAGAGACGGGCGTGCAGGCGCGGAAGAAGGAGCTGGACGATATGAAGAAGCGCAAACACGAAGCCTGGGCGGCTGAAATGCGTGCCCGGCTGAAAGGAGAGAAGAAGGAATAATGGCACTCAAAGCTATCATGCTCCGCAAGAGCATCGAGAAGAAAAAGGCCGATCTGGAAGCCCTGCGGGCGAGGGACGAAGAATTCGCCACCCGTGAGGCTGAGCTGAGTGAGGCCATCAATGAGGCCCAGACTGAAGAGGAAGAGGCTGCTGTCACTGAGCAGATTGACGCCTTTGACGCTGAGCACAACGCCCATGAGGCCGCGAAGGACGGCCTGACCAGGGAGATCGAAGCCCTGGAAAATGAATTGGCGGAGGAGGAGCGGAAACAGACCGTTCCCGCACCCGCTGCGGGCCAGAAGCCCGAGGAAAGGAGAGAGGTTATCCCCATGCCCAACACCACCATCAACATCCGCAGCCTGCCCATGAATCAGCGGGCTTTTGAAGCCCTGCCCCTGGAGCAGCGCAACAGCATCCTGGCTCAGGAGGACGTCAAGGAATTCCTGACGAAACTCCGCAGCATGAAGGGCCAGAATCGCGCCATTTCTGGCGGTGAGTTGACCGTCCCCATCGTGTTCCTGGATCTCATCTCTGAGAACATGTTCCGCTACTCCAAGCTCATGAACCGCGTCCGGATCCGTGAGGTCAGCGGCCAGGCTCGGCAGACGATCGCCGGCACCGTTCCCGAGGCCGTCTGGACTGAGATGTGCGGTAACCTGAACGAGCTGACCTTTGTGTTCAACCAGGTCACCCTGGACGGCTACAAGGTCGGCGGCTTCGTTCCCGTCTGCAACGCCCTCCTGGAGGACAACGACGTTAACCTGGCATCCTGGATCATCGAGATGATGTCCGAGAGCATCGGCCTGGCGAAGGATAAGGCCATCCTCTACGGCAAGGGCAGCGCCTACCACATGCCGCTCGGCATCGTGACCCGCCTGGCCCAGCAGAGCCAGCCGGCCAGCTATCCGGCCAATGCTCCCGCCTGGGTGGATCTGCACAGCACCAACATCATCACCCTGGCTTCCAACCTGTCCGGCGCCGCGTTCTGGGCTGCCCTGCAGGTCGCCGTTGGCAACACCTTCACCAAGTACAACCGTGGTACCATGTTCTGGGCCATGAACAGCAAGACCTACGCCCTGCTGAAGAGCAAGGCCATCACCTTCACCGCTACCGGCGACGTGGTGGCAAATGTCTATGGCGTGCTGCCGATCGTCACCGGCGACATCGATATCCTCGAGTTCATGCCCGACGGCGATATCGTGGGCGGCTACGGCGACCTGTACCTGTGGGCGCAGCGCAGCGGCATGACCATCGGCGCCGACGAATTCGGCTACACCAACCGCGTGCTCGACCAGACCCTGTTCTTCGGCAAGGAGCGGGCCGACGGCACTCCCGTTATCGCCGGCGCTTTCGTTGCGATCAACATCAACGGCCAGTCTCCCACCACTGCCATGACCTTCGCGGGCGACGCTGCCAACACCGTCAGCGGCATTCTCCTGCCCAGCGCGGCCACCGTGGCCGGCACCGGCAGCATCCAGCTGAACGCTGTGCTGCAGCCCTATGGCGTGGAGGGTGAGATCACCTGGGCCAGCGCCACCACGTCCAAGGCCACCGTGTCCAGCACCGGCCTGGTGACCGGCGTCAGCTCCGGCTCCAGCGTGATCAGCGCCACCTGCAACGGCTACACCGCTCAGTGCACCGTCACTGTGACCTGATCGTAATCCATGAAAACGCTGATTGCCATTCCCTGCGGTGATCAGTGCCCGACTGACTTTCTCCGGGCTCTTTTGAGCCTGGAGATCGTCGGCCAGGCGCAATTCACCTTTGCCCAGGGATCCCTGGTCTATGATGCCAGGAATAAGCTCACAGAGATCGCACTGGAGGGCGATTTCGACCGCGTGCTGTGGCTGGACTCTGATATGTCTTTCCTTCCGGACATGATGAAGCGTTTTTCCGCTGATCTGGACGAAGGGAGAGAGATGGTCTGCGGCCTGTACGTGACGCGGAAGGCTCCCATTAAACCGACGATATATAGCCACCTGGGGCTGCACAAGAATCCCGGGGAGAAATTCGCAACGCCTGAGATCGAGGTCATGGAGCAGTATCCCAAGGACCAGATCTTTGAGGTCGTGGGCTGCGGCTTTGGCGGCGTTATGATGACCACGGATCTGCTTCGGCGCGTCGCGGATGGCTACGGCGCTGTGTTTTCGCCGGCCACGGGCTTTGGCGAGGACCTGAGTTTCTGCCTGCGCGTGCGCGACATGGGCGAAAAGATTTGGTGTGATCCACGGATCCGCATGGGGCACATTGGCGTCGGCGTTTATTTCCCCGAAGAATAGGAGAATCTACTATGACCGATGTTGAACTTCTGGCGGCGCTGAAAATCGACCTGGGGATTACCGGTATGGGCTACGATGCGCGGCTCGACCAGGTGATCACGTCGGCGCAAGAGCTGATTGCCCGGGAGGGCGTGACGCTCAATCTGAGCAGTTTTGAAGATTGTCAGCTGGTTATCATGTATGCCGGCTGGCTGTGGCGTCGCCGCGATACCATGGAGGGTATGCCGCGCATGCTGCGCTGGGCACTCAACAACCGGGTGTTCGGCCCGAGGATGGTGTAATTCGTGGCGACGATGACGATTGACACGACCGCCGATCTGATTGCGGTCAACTATACCGGCAGCCTGGGCGCTATGGTGCGTCAGGAAGTCAAGACGCCGATTTTCTGCCAGCTGGCGAGCGTGGACCGGCGCGAGTATTACGCCGCTTACGATGCCGGATTTCGGCCTGAATGGCGCGTCACGACCAATCCGATCAACTATTCCGGGCAGAGCATCATCGACCTGGAGACGCCTGAAGGCGTCGTGCGGTGCGATATCTACCGCACCTACCGCAAGGCCGTGGATGTTATGGAGCTGTGGTGTGTGCGGAAGAACGAGGTTGCGGTGCAGACGATCACGCTCTGGACCGCTGGGAAGCGCGTCACGATCTTCGGCGCTTATCTGACCGGAGAGGACGGGACCCAGCGGACCGAGACCGGGAAGATCGCTACGGACACCGTCACGCTGGTGCTGCCGCGTGACTTCCAGGCGTTTGTGGGCACACAGGCCGTCCGGTACTGCCGGCCGAAGGAGTACGCAGCCATGGGTACTGCGGCGCAGGCAGAGGCTTTCTGCATAGATAGCAGCAGCTTTTTTGCGCTGGGCGATATAAGCGCCACGGGGAAGTACCAGGAGATCAATTCCCAGTACGACGACGTGTATCGTGTCCAGGCCGTCAACCGCAAGAATTCCGGGAAGCCGGATACCGAGTACCTGGAGGTGGTGGGGAAGTGATCTTGAGAACGAGCGTCAAGGCTGTGGTTTATCCCGATGTCCTGACGCGCAAGTGCTCCGCAGCTGAGCAAAAGGTCGCCACCCAGGCCGAGCGCGACAGCCGACCCTACATCCCCAGCAACTCCGGCCGCCTGCGTGGCTCCGGTCGCGTGTACGGAAACACCATCGTCTGGGATGAGCGTTATGCGCGGCTGCAGTATTTCGGCAAGGTCTATGTGGATCCGAAACGGAAAATCGCGGGATTCCTGACGCCGGACGGCTGGCGCAGCTTTGCGGGCCAGCAGAAGGTCCGCACGACGCGGAACTTCCACCATGCGACCGGCGGCCCGCAGTGGTTTACCCGGGCAAAGCGGGAGCACCTGACCGAGTGGGTCAAGCTGGCACAGGGGGTGATTGCCCGTGGCTGATCTTCTGAGCGCGGCCAGCGCGGCCAGCGTGGTCCGATCCGTTAAGACCTGGCTGAATACCTGCACGGAGATTCCCACGGGGATGACCGTGTCCTTCGAGGACCTGGCTGAGAACAAGCCGGGCCTTTGCTTTTCCACCGAGCAAGCTGCGGTTTATGCCGCCCGCTACATTGCCGGCGGCTACCGGGCAGAGTACCGCTTCAGGGTGATCTACCGCGTGCTCCCGTCGGATGACGGAGACCAGATGGATGCCGTGGAACTCCTGACTGCGATTTGCGCTTGGTGCGAGACGGCCGCACCGCCGGACATCTCCAATGCCGTCAATGAGAAAATTACACGACAGAGCGACGCCGCAGTCCTGGCCGTCTGGGAGGACGGCTGCACGGACTACGGCGCATCGCTTACTCTGACATGGGAGGTTTTTTAATGCCTGACCTTACGTTTAACACTCCGAGCGGCCAGACCATCAAGCGTGAGCTGCTGGTGGCTTACGTCAACACCAGCGCCACGACTTCGCCTGTTTGGTCCCCGCTGGGAAAACGCGTGACCGATTCCGAGCAGAGCTTTGACTGGGGTGAAGATTCCAGCCAGGACATTCTCGGTAACACCTGGTCCACGATGAAGAAGCCCGTGATCACTCAGGACTTCGATCCTTACGACCTGGACGGCGGTGACGTGGCCGCCGTGAAGATCTGGAACCTGGCCGTCAAGGAGCAGAATTACACGGCTCTGGCGGCTCAGGACATGCTGATCGTACACTTGTATGCCGGCACCGCCAGCTCTGCCATGTTTGCCGAGCGGTACGCTGCCTGCAGCATTCGTCCCAGCTCCCTGGGCGGCGAAGGCGGCGGCAACCTGGGCATGCCGATCAGCGTGACTTATGGCGGTACCCGCACCGTCGGCACAGCGTCTGTGAACAGCTCCGGCGTCGTGACGTTCTCGGCCGGGTCCTAACGAGAGGAGGCGAGCAGAGTATGGCCGAACTGAATATTAACCTCGGCGTAGAGGAATATGTGATCAACGGAAAAACCAAGATCTATCTCAATCCGACGGATCCGGCTTTTGTCGGGAAAATGTATGCGCGTTTCACGGAGCTGGAGGCCCAGGATAAGGAGTGGCGCGGCAAAATGGCGTCGCTGGAAAATGCTGCTGTTCTCCAGGCGTGGGAGGAAGGGGATGCCATATTCCGCGGAGCCGTTGACGAACTTTTGGGCGAGGGTACTTGTGCGAGTATCTGCGGGTCTATCAGCGTGCTGGCCTTGTCTGAAGGGCTGCCTTTGTGGATGAACATCATGTTGGCGATTATCGACATGATGGATTCTGCGGTCGCTCGTGAGCAGAAGGCGACAAATCCGAAGTTGCAGAAATATCTCAGTAAGTACCACAAGTGATGAGGAGCGGGAGGGACATTCGTCCCTCCCGGTTTTGATATGAATTTTGAACTGCCGACCTCAATCGTGGTTTCCGAAAAGACTTATGCGATCCGTTGGGATTTCAAGGACATCTTGACCATCCTGGAAGCTCTGGCTGATCCAGAATTGGATCAGGCTGAAAAAGCACAGGTTATGCTGGAGATCTTTTACCCAGATTCGGAATCGATCCCAGATGAAGATTTGAGCGAGGCTATGCAGCAGGCGGCGTGGTTTATCGACGGCGGCATGGAGGCGCCTCACAAAAAAGGGCCGAGATTGATGGATTGGGGCCAGGATTTCCCGTGGATCATAGCTCCTATCAATCGTGTTTTGGGGCGCGACGTGCGCGTTGGTGACCCGTTGCATTGGTGGACGTTTCTGTCTGCCTACTATGAAATCGGTGACTGTACCTTTGCACAGATCGTGCGGGTTCGCAATATGCAGGCGAAGGGTAAGCGCCTGGATAAGGCTGATCGTGAGTGGGTGCGTGAAAATGCTGACCTTGTCAGGCTGAAATCGCACTACAGCTCTAAAGATGATGATTTGCTGAGTCTGTGGACGAAAGGAGGTTTGAATAATGCCGAGCAATAGTGTAGGCGGCGTATCGGTTTCCGTGCATCTGGATGATCGTGACGCCATGCAGCAGCTGGAAAAGTTGAAGCAAAAAATGTCTACCATTCAGGACGATCTGAACGCGAAAAAAGCTCAAAAGAGTGCTGTTGCTGAACAGCTGCGAGTTGCTGGCGCTGATGCTGATGCTGCCAGGCTGAAGGTCGAGCAGCTGAAAGCTGCGCTCGCTGCTGCGGCTCCCGCGGATCGCGCCGGCCTGCGTGCTCAGCTGACCGCTGCGAATGCCGAGCTGCGCGAACAGACCTCCATTGTCAACAAGCTGGATGACCAGTATGTCAAGCTGACCAATGAGATCAACGCCGGCGAAAAAAGTCTTGCCGGGATGAAAAACTCCGCTGGAGATCTTGAGCGCCAGGTCAAGGCCAGCGGCGGCGGCATGGCTCAACTGAAAAATGCGGTACAGAGCGCCACGACGGCCATGGAAAAAGGTTTCGAGCGCGTCGGCCGCATGATTAAGCGAGTA
>JAEEGH010017677.1_pt1 | contig 15169 bp, 10 predicted proteins | sample 9134181 | NCBI WGS metagenome assembly JAEEGH01 (sample SAMN16246544, study PRJNA631951) | gut metagenome | biome: gut microbiome; feature: rumen; material: DP-attached | host: Bos | place: Iran: Karaj | collected 2018-10 | reverse complement strand
GACTTCGTCCCGAACTTCGAAGACACCGAAAAAGAACCGGTCATCCTGCCGGCCCGCTTCCCGAACCTGCTGGTCAACGGCACCTCCGGCATCGCGGTCGGCATGGCGACGAACATCCCGCCGCACAACCTGCGCGAAGTCGTGAACGGCGTCGTGATGATGATCGACAACCGCGTGCGCGAAAACCGCGACACGACGGTCGATGAGCTGATGGAAGTTATCAAGGGGCCGGATTTCCCGACCGGCGCCGTGATCCTGGGCCGGCAGGGTATCGAAGAAGCCTACCGCACCGGGCGCGGCAAGATCCGCATCCAGGCGGTTTCGACCATCGAACCGATGCAGAACGGCAAGCACCGCATCGTCTTTACCGAGCCGCCTTACGAGGTGAACCCGGAAAAGGCCCTAAAGGATATCGCGGACCTGGTCAAGGAAAAAAAGATCGACGGCATCTCCGAGCTTCGCAACGAATCCAACAAGGACGGCATCCGCCTCTGCGTGGAGCTTAGGCGTGACGCCAACCCGAACCTGGTCCTGAACCAGATCTACAAGCACACCGAGCTTCTGACCACCTACGGCGTCATCATGCTGGCGCTCGACAAGGGCCAGCCCAAGGTCATGAACCTGGAACAGGTCCTGCACGCCTACCTGGACCATCAGGAAGAAGTGGTCACCCGCCGGACGAAATACGACCTGAACAAGGCCGAAGAACGGGCGCACATCATCGAAGGCCTGCTCATCGCTCTGGACAATATCGACGAAGTCATCCGTATCGTGCGCGGCGCAAGGACCGTGCAGCTGGCCAAGGAAGGCCTGATGAAGCGCTTCGGCCTGACTGACGTGCAGGCGCAGGCCATCGTGGATATGCGTCTGCGGGCCCTGACCGGTCTGGAACGGGAAAAGCTGGAGGCTGAATATGCGGACCTGCAGGAAAAAATCGCGGAATGGCGCGCCATCCTGGCCGACGAGCGGCTGCTGCTGGGCGTCATCAAGGAAGAGCTGCTGATCACGGCGGAGAAGTTCGGCGACGAACGCCGCACGCAGATCGGCGCGGACGCCGACGAGCTGACCGATGAGGATACCATCCCCGACGAGCCGGTGGTCATCGCCATGACATCCTTAGGCTACATCAAGCGGATGAGCATCTCCAACTTCCGCAGCCAGAACCGCGGCGGGCGGGGCGTCACCGGCATGAAGACGCTGGAAGAGGACTACATTGACGAGCTCTTCATGACCACGACGCACCACTACATCATGTTCTTTACGAACAAGGGCAAGACCTACCGCCTGAAGGCCTACAACATCCCCGAAGCCTCCCGCGTGAGCCGCGGCGTGGCGATCGTGAACCTGCTGCAGCTGGGCGCAGACGAGAAGATCACGGCCATCATCCCGATCAAGGCCTATGAAGAGGACAAGTACTTCATCATGGCGACGCGGAGCGGCATCGTGAAGAAATCCTCCGTCACCGAGTACCAGAACGTGCGCTCGAACGGCCTGGCCGCCATCAACCTGAAGGAAGATGACGAGCTGATCGAGGTCAAGATCTCCACGGATTCGGACGACGTGCTGCTGGTCACGAAGCTGGGCCAGTGCATCCGCTTCCATGAGACGGACGTGCGCGTAACGGGCCGCGTGTCGATGGGCGTCATCGGCATGAAGCTGGACGAGGGCGACGAGGTCGTTTCCATGCAGCTGGCCAGCCAGGGCGAGGATATGCTGATCATTTCCGAGCTGGGTCTGGGCAAGCGCACCGACATGAACGAGTTCAGCCCGCAGAACCGCGGCGGCAAGGGCGTCAAGTGCTACAAGATCAACAACAAGACCGGCGACGTGGTCGGCGCGAAGGCCGTCCACAAGGAGCAGGAGCTGATGCTGATCACGACGGAGGGCATCATCATCCGCATGGCGATCGCCTCCATCAGCCGCCTGGGTCGCATCACAAGCGGCGTCAAGCTGATCAATATGCAGAAAGGCGTCAAGGTCGCCGGCATCGCGAAGGTCCGCCAGGGCGATACCACCAACAAGGAAGGCGACGAAGAACCCGAACTGCCGGAAGAGAAATAAAAAATTACGTATAGGAAAGAAGGTGCCATCTTGGACAAGAAAGAAGCTGCGGCCTTAAAAATCAAGGCCGCCGAGATCCGGATCGCGGCTCTGACCGCCATCCACTCCCTGGGCAGCGGCCACGTCGGCGGCTCCCTTAGCATCTGCGACGCGCTGGCTGTCCTGTTCGGACGTGAAATGAAGACCGATCCGAAGAACCCGAAATGGCCGGAGCGCGACAAACTGGTCACCTCCAAGGGCCATGCCGGCCCCGGCGTATACGGCGCGCTGGCCGTACAGGGCTATTTCCCCTATGAGGAATTAACGACCCTGAACAAGCCCGGCACCCATCTGCCGAGCCACACGGACCGCAATCTGACCCCCGGCGTGGATATGACCACCGGTTCCCTGGGTCAGGGCACTTCTCTCGCCTGCGGCATGGCGCTCGGCGACCGCCTGAAGGGGCGTGACTGCCGGACCTTCCTCATCGTCGGCGACGGCGAGTGCGACGAAGGCCAGGTCTGGGAAGCCTTCGCTTTCGCTTCCGCCAAGAAGCTCTCCAATCTGGTCGTGCTTCTGGACTGGAACAAGAAGCAGCTGGACGGCCGGGTGGACGAGATCCTGCCGATGGGCGACTACGCCGCAAAGTTAAACGCTTTCGGCTTTGACACGCAGGTCGTGAACGGCAACGACGTGGAAGAACTTGCGGCAGCTCTCGAAAAGACCCGGGAGGGCGGCGACAAGCCTTATGCCATCGTCATGGACAACGTCAAGGGCGCCGGCGTCAAGGAAGTCGAAGAGACCGAGATGAACCACAGCATCCCCGTCAGCGACGATCAGTTCGAGCGCTGGACGGCCGGGCTGAAGGCCGAGATCGCGAAATGGGAGGAGGAAGCGTGATGAAGATCATTTATGACGGAAGCATGGATCCGACGCAGGCGAAGAGCCTCCTCGGCAGTCTGATCCCGCGTCTGGCGGCGGAAGACCCCGATTTCATCTACCTGGATGCGGACTTAATGAGCTGCATCGGCACCTTAAAGTGGGGCAAGGCCAACCCCGACCGGGCGGTCGAGTGCGGCATCGCCGAAGCCAACATGGTCGGCGTCGCCTGCGGTCTGGCGGCCTCCGGCTTCAAGCCGCTGCTGCATACCTTCGGCCCCTTCGCCTCCCGCCGCGTCTTTGACCAGGTCTTTTTAAGCGGCGCCTATGCGAAGAACGATATCACCGTGCTCGGCACCGATCCCGGCGTGACGGCGGCCTTAAACGGCGGCACGCACATGCCTTTTGAGGACGTCGCCCTGTACCGGACCATCCCCACAGCCATCATTTTTGACCCGACGGACATGGTGCAGCTGGAAGACGTGCTGCGGCAGAGCAAGGACCTGCCCGGCGTCAAATATATCCGCGTCGGCCGCAAGGATCTGGCGAAGGTCTATGAGCCCGGCACGCACTTTACGGTCGGAAAGGCCGTCGTCGTCCGCGAAGGAAAGGACTGCACCGTCGTGGCAAGCGGCATCATGCTGCACGAAGCCATGAAGGCGGCGAAGATGTTAGCGGAAGAGGGCATCGAGATCGAGGTCATCGACCCGGTCACCATCAAGCCGATCGACAAGAAGACCGTTATCGCCTCCGTGAAGAAGACCGGCTGCCTGGTCGCGGCCGAAAACCACAACAAAAACGGCGGTCTGTACGACGCCCTGCTCGAAGTGCTGGCGGAAAACTGCCCGGTCCCGGCCGGCCAGGTCGCCGTCGAGGACGAATTCGGCGAAGTCGGCCCGCAGAGCTACCTGCAGAAACGTTTCGGACTTACCGCGGAGCATATCGCAGAGAAGGTGAAGGCTGTTGCCGCGAGAAAGTAAACAACATAACACCGGCCGCCTGATGATCCTGATAACGGCCCTGCTCTGGGGCCTGGCCGGCGTGTGCGTGAAATCCATCAGCTGGGGACCGCTGCCTATCGTGGCGGTCCGCAGCCTTATTTCTTTAATCATTCTTTTTACCGTCAAGCGGAACCTGCGCCTGAAATTCACGAAGAAAAACCTGCTCGGCGCCTTCATGATGAGCGCCACCGGCATCCTTTACGTGATGGCGATCAAGCTGACCACGGCAGGGACCGCCATCGTGTTGCAGTACACCGCCTCGGTCCTGGTCTTCGTCTTTGCCGTCCTGTTCCGTCACCGGAAGGCACGGCTGGCGGAACTTCTGCTGACGCTCGCCGTCTTTGCGGGCTGCGCGATCAGCTTTCTGGACAGCCTGGACTTTACGCGCCTCCTCGGCAACGCGCTGGCGCTTGCGAGCGCCTTTACCTTTGCCGGCCAGATCATCATCATGAACGATCAGGACTGCGATACGGAAGATACGGCCATTCTCAGCAATATTCTCAGTTTTCTGATCTGCCTGCCGTTCTTTTTCACGGAGAAGCTGGCGTTTGACGCGAAAAACATCGTCTGGCTGCTGATCATGGCGGTCTTCCAGTACGGCCTGGCCAACGCGCTGTTCGCCCGGAACATCCACCGCGTCGATCCCGTGGAGGCTTCCATCCTGCTGACCATAGAACCCATTTTCAATCCGATTCCCGTCGCCATTTTCTGCGGTGAAAAGATGAGCGCGCTCGCGATCTTAGGCTCCGCCATCGTCATCGCCGCCGTCACCCTGCACGGGCTTCTGCCGCACTGGGAGGAGAAAAAGACGGCAAAAAAACAAGTTCTCAGTGAAAAGAAAGAATAAAACCGTTTATATACAGAACTGCCGCATTTCTGAAAGGTGAACCATCCATGCCGGAAGAAATCAAAAAGAATGAACAGGCGATGAGCGAGGCCGCGAAGGCGCGCTATAAAAAACTGACGGAAACGCCGGTGCCGGAGTTGATCCTGCGGCTGTCGGTCCCGACCATCCTCAGCATGCTGGTGACGGCGCTCTACAATGCGGCGGATACCTTTTTTGTCGGAAAGATCTCAACGGAAGCGACGGCCGCGGTCGGTCTTTGTTTCTCCGCCATGGCGGTGATCCAGGCTTTCGGCTTTTTCTGCGGCCAGGGTTCGGGAAACTTCCTTTCCCGCATGTTAGGTGCAGGAAAGCAGAAGGAAGCGGAGGAGATGGCGGCCACCGGCCTGGCGCTGGCCTTTATCATCGGCGCGGTGACGGCGGCCCTCATCAATCTTTTTGCCGCGCCGCTCGCTTACTTTCTGGGTGCCCTGGACACGACGGTCGCGGATACCGTCAGTTATCTCCGGATCATCGCGATCGGCGCGCCGTTCATGATGGCCCAGTTCGTCTTAAACAATCAGCTGCGCTATCAGGGCAGCGCCGTTTACGCGATGGTCGGCCTGATGTGCGGCGCGGTCCTGAATATCGGGCTGGATCCTCTTCTGATCTTTGTCTTTGACTTAAAGGTCGCCGGCGCGGCGCTGGCCACCATCTGCGGGCAGATGATCAGCTTCACGGTGCTTTTCATCGGCAGCCGCCGCGGGGCCAATATCCGCCTGAAAGTCTTGAACGTGCGCCTGAACGCGCACTATCTGGTCCAGATCATAAACGGCGGCATCCCGGCGCTGTTCCGCCAGGGGCTGGCGGCTATCGCGACAGTGCTCCTGAACCGGGCCTGCCGCGTCTACGGGGACGCGGCCATCGCCGGCATGAGCGTGACGACCCGCGTGATGATGTTCGTCTCCAGCGCCATGATCGGCTTCGGACAGGGCTATCAGCCGGTCTGCGCGTTCAACTACGGCGCGGGCAAGAAGGACCGCGTGCGGGAAGGGTACTTCTTCTGCGTGCGCTACGGAACGGTTTTCCTGATCGGGATGGCGGCGCTGTGCCTTTGCTTTGCCCCGTCGATCATCGGCTTTTTCCGCGACGATCCGGACGTGATCGCCGTCGGGGCCGTGGCGCTCCGGTACCAGGCGATGGCCCTGCCGTTTTTAGCCACCATCGTGATCACCAATATGATGCTGCAGTCCATGGGAAAGGGCGTGAAGGCGTCCGTCACCGCGTCCGCCCGCAGCGGCCTGTTCTTTATTCCGCTGATCCTGATCCTGCCGGAGCTGTTCGGGCTTTTCGGCGTGGAGATCACGCAGGCGGCAGCCGACGTGCTGTCCATCAGCGTGTCGATCCCGCTGGCGATATCCGAATTGCGGAAAATGAAAGAGCCGTAAGGCAGGAAAGAGTAGTCGACTATGCTGAAAAACTGGAAAAAACATCCGATCGCGGAAGGCGCGCGGTACCTGATCTGCTGGACGATCTTCGCCCTGATCTGCGGCGCGGCCGGCGGCCTCATCGGCGGGGCCTTCGGCTGGTGTATCCGCCGGGTCACGGGCCTTCGTACGGGACAGCCGTGGATGGTCTGGCTGCTGCCGCTTTTCGGCCTGGTCATCGTTTTTCTGTACAGGATCACCGGAGAGGAGAAAAACCGCGGCACCAATATGGTCCTGGCCTCCATCTCCGCGAACGATCTAGTCACGAAGCCGACCGGCCCGCTGATCTTCGTCTCGACCGTGCTGTCCCACGCGGGCGGCGCGTCGGTCGGACGGGAAGGTGCGGCGCTGCAGCTGGGCGGCTGGCTCGGCGCCAGGCTCGGCGAGCTCTTAAAATTGGATGAAAAGGACGCCCGCAGCGCCATCATGTGCGGCATGGCGGCGGTCTTCGCGGCGCTCTTCGGCACGCCGGTCGCGGCGGCCGTCTTCTGCATCGAGGTCATCAGCGTCGGCGTGTTTTACTATGCGGCGCTGGTCCCCTGTGTCTTTTCAGCCTTCATCGGGACCGGCGTCAGCCGGCTCCTGGGCGCGGAGGCGGAAAGCTGGACCATTCTGTCCGTTCCGGAGATGGACTGGAAAAACCTGCTCTGGACTATTCTGCTGGGGCTTCTCTGTGCGGGTTTGGCCGTGATCCTGGTCGTGGTGCTGCACGGCGCGGAAAAACAGGCGAAAAAACGGCTGCCGAATCCCTATCTGCGGGTGCTGGCGGCGGGCCTTCTGTTCGCCGGCCTGACGTTTCTGATCGGCGGCCAGCGCTATACCGGCGCCGGGACCGGGCTGATCGGCGAGGCCATGCGGGAGGAGGTCATCCCGGCGGCCTTTGCCTTAAAGCTCTTATTTACCGCGATCGCAGTCGCCGGCGGCTTCCGGGGCGGCGAGATCGTCCCGACCTTAAGCATCGGGGCGGCCTTCGGTGCGCTCTTCGGGAGCCTGACGGGGCTGCCCGTTTCCTTAAGCGCGGCCTGCGGCATGATCGCCCTGTTTGCCGGCGCCACGAACTGCCCCGTCGCTTCGCTCCTCATCGCCATGGAGATGTTCCACGGCCAGGGGCTGCCGTATTTTGCCGTGACGGTCGCCCTGTCCTTCGTGCTTTCGGGCTATTACAGCCTCTACGGCACGCAGCGCTTCGCCTATTCCAAGCTGAAGATGGAGACGCTGGACACGCGGGAGCACGGGATCGAGTAGAAAGCAGGACCCGGCAGCCGGGCAGAAAAAGGAAGGAAGACCTGTCATGGAAGACTTTATCTACGTGCACCGCGTAAAATATTACGAGACGGATCAGATGGGCCTGACCCATCATTCGAACTATATCCGCTTTATGGAGGAGGCCCGGGTGGAGCTCTTAAGAAGCTGGGGCCTTGACTGGGCGGCGCTCGAAAGGGAGGGGATCCTCTCCGCCGTGACGGCCGTCCGGGGCGATTACAAGGGGACCAGCCGCTTCGACGATGTGCTGCACATCCGCGCATCCCTCACGGAATACAGCGGCATCCGCATGATCTTCCGCTATGAAATGACGCAGGAAGACGGCCGGCCTGTCTTTGATGGCGAAAGCGAACACTGCTTTCTGAGCGCGGAAGGCCGACCGCTGCGCTTAAAAAAGCAGCGGCCCGATCTGCACGAGCTGCTGCTTGAAAAACTAGAGCGGTAAGTATCGAAGCGGAAACAGCCCGGATCAGTGGGCGGCTTTCCAGGCCGCTGTCCGGTCCGCGATATTCTGCTTCAGATTGGTAAAGAAAAACATGTAGTCGTACAGATGGAAGGCGCCTTCCGGGAAGATATCCAGTACCGGCGGGTAGTCTTCCGTTTTTACGTCCGTGACGATCAGCTCGCCGCGCGCACCGATATAGGCGCCGCAAAGGGCGGGAACCGCTTCCGCGCCGGTCGACATCACCGCGCCAAGATTGAGGGATTTATCCGCCTTGGTCCCGTCGGTCTTCCAGTTTAACGGATTGATGGACAGCGCCGCAACGCCCGCCGGAATAATGATGGTCTCCGTCAGGGTCCCGTTTTCGCAGTCAAAGCTGACGACGGTGCCGACGTCCAGTTCGCCGGCGGCGGGAACGATCTGCGGATACGCTTCCGTCATTTCCTTTGTCACCGTCCAGCCGAGGGCATAGACCGTGATCAGGCCGTCGCGCAGCTTGGCAGCCTCCGCGCTGTCACCGCCGTAAAACTCCTTTAAGAGCTCCAGACACATCTCCGCGCCCTGGGAAAAGCCGGCCAGGATCAGGCCGCGCCCCCCGTTTTCGTTTTCCAGATACCAGCGGAAAGAGGCGGCGATATCCGTATAAGCGATCTGCTTTGCCCTTTCATACCCGTCGGCCGGCAGCGTGTAGGCATTGATGGACATCTGGCGGTAATACGGGGAAAACAGCCTGCCGGTCTCCTCGTAGATGCCTTTTTCCATGTCCAGGGCGTTCACGAAGCGGCCCTTCAGCTTGTCGTTTAAGTCAAAAGAATTCGTTTCGCTTTTGGTGTCCACCGTCGGGCAGATCAGAAAGACGTCCACGTCCTTTTCCGGGCTCAGCTCGAAGTAGGCCCAGTTCTCCGCCAGGCTGTAATCCAGCGGACTGAAGGCGATCCCGTCCGCGTCGTAGTGCATGACGCAGCTTTCTTTGTAGTGCGCCGGGCCGTCGCCGTAGAGATCGTCCCAGTCGTCTTCGCTGCCGGCGTAGAAGATCTCCACGCCGTCCTCAAAAACGTAATCATCCAGTTCTTCCAGGCTCTTCGGCAACCAGATCTTTTCCAGTTTTGAACTTCCGAAGACGTTGCTTTGGATCTCCGCAACGCCCTCCGGGAGCGTCACTTCCTTAAGGGCGGTCCAGCCGAAGGCCCAGCTCTCGATGATACCTAAGCTTTCCGGCCAGATCACCTCCTCCAGATTAAAGCAGGCGTTGAAGGCGGCGTAGCAGATGATGCTGACCCCGTCCGGAAGCTCGATTTTTTTCAGCGACTCGCAGTAAGCGAAGCAGTCCTTCGGGATCTCCGTGAGCGTCTTCGGCAGGCGGACCTCCGTCAGGCTTTTGCAGTTCTGGAAAGCTCTTTCTCCCAGCTTAGTCACGCTGTCCGGGATCTCGATCTTTTCCAGTGCGGTGCAGAAATTGAAGGCCAGATAGCCGATGCTCTTTAAGGTGGAAGGCAGGCTCACGCTTTTCAGGGACGTGCAGCTGTCGAAGGCGTAATCGCTGATCTCGGTCACCCCTTCGGGGATGTTGAGCTGGACCAGATCGCAGCAGTCGTCGAAGGCGCCGGCGCAGATCTTGCGCAAAGAGGCGGGAAGGATCACTTCGGTCAGGCCCTTTTTGTCATAGAAAAGCCCTTCGGGCACTTCCGTGATCCCTTCGGGCAGCGTTACCGTGCCGCTGACGTCCGCCAGAACTGCGATGATCGTGGTCTTTTCATAATCCGTCAGGATCCCGTTTTCCAGCGCGAAAACCTTGCTGTTTTCCGGCACGTAGACCTCCTTCATCGCCGTATCGTGACTGAAGATATTTTCGCCCACGCTTGTTATGGAGGCGGGGAGATTGATCTTTTCCAGAGCGTAGCAGCCCTCGAAAGCATAATCCTCGATCGTCGTCAGACCTTCCGGAAGCACGAGCTCTTTCAGGGAGGAGCACTGTTCAAACGCCACGTAGCCGATCTTCGTGACGCCGGCCGGGATCGTGACGCTTTCCAGCTTGCGGCAGTTATAAAACGTATAGGTGGGGATCTCCGTCAGAGAAGCCGGCAATTGAACGCTGCGGAGAGAATCGCATTCCATAAACATGTCGCCGCCGAAGGACTGAACGCTGTCCGGGATCACGATCTCACGAAGCGAGTGGCAGTACTCAAAGACGGAGCCGTGCATCGTATGGAGACTGTCCGGCAGCGTGACGCTGCGGAGATTGCCGCAGCTGTCGAACAGTCCGGACCCCAGCTCTTCGATCCCTTCTTCAATGACGGCGGAGCGGAGCTTCTGGCCGAGCTCCGTGTGGCTGTTGTGGTAGCTGGAATTCCCGAAATAAAATTCGTAAACCGCACCGGTCCCGCGGATGGTGAGATTCCCCTTGTTGTCCAACACGAAGACGGCCGTTTCGCCGCAGACGCCGACGGTATTCGCGTTGGCTTCTTCTGCGGAAACATAGCCGCTGGCCAGGATCGCTTCCAGCCGTTCTTCTTCCTTTTCCTGCCGCTCCGCCATCTCTGCGACCCGAAGCCAGAGTTCGGGATGTTCGTCGGTCAGCTCCAGGGCCTGGCGGTATAAGGCTTCCGCCTCGGCCGGATCGCCCCAGTTTGCCTGATTGGCAGCCTGGACGGCCAGATCCTCCCAGGTCGCGGCCCTTGTAGTAGGTTCGACAGTGGTGGGCTCCGTCGGCGGCTCCGTGGTCGGTTCGGGTTCGGTGACGGCAGGCTGAGTCGGTTCAGCCGGCGTCTCCGGCGGCGCGGCAGAGGTGCCCGGCACGGCTTCCGGCGTTGTTTCAGCGGGAAGTGCGGTGGTCTCGGCGGCCGGCGGCAGGGTCTCAGCCGGATCCGGCGCGGTCGTGGCGGCCGGCGCGGGCTCCGTCGGGGCGTTCGTTGCCGGTGCGGGAGATTCCTTCGTCGGGGCCTGGGTTTCGGCCGGCTGTTTTCCGCAGGCGGAAACGAACAGGACGCTCACGAGAAGAAGGGCAAAGATCTTTTTCATCGGATGCTTCATGGTTTTCTCCTTTCGGCTGCCGGAGGCAGTCTTAAAAGAATCGTTATCGGCATCTCTCGCTGCCTCGATAAAACTTTCTCGGGGCGGTTCGGAGACCTTCCGGAATATCAGATGTAGTCAGGTCTCCTCAATGCCCCTCGAAAGTTTATTCGGGCGCGCTCGAGATGCATTAAAACTTCTGATATTAATTTGTTACGATCGTTCCGCCGCCGAGGACCTCGTCGCCGTCGTAGAAAACGGCGGCCTGGCCCGGGGTGACGGCGCGCTGCGGCGCCGCAAACTGCAGCAGAAGACTGCCGTCCTCCTGCGGAACGGCGAGCGCCTCGGCCGGCGGCTGGCGGTAGCGCAGCTTGGCCTGGACCGGGATCGGCCCGGCGGGCGCCTCTCCGCCGATCCAGTTTACGTTCCGTACCTGCACCGTATCAGAAAAGAGCGCCTCGTGCGGCCCCAGGACCACCTGGTTCTTTTCGGCGTCGATGCGGCAGACGTAAAGCGGAGCGGGCAGGGAGAGTCCCAGGCCCTTCCGCTGGCCGATCGTATAGTGAATGATCCCCTTGTGGCGCCCGAGCACCCGGCCGTCCAGGCTTACGAAGTCGCCGGGCGGCGGCACTTCGCCGCTCACCTGCTCCACGATGCGGGCGTAGTCCCCGTCCGGAACGAAGCAGATATCCTGGCTTTCCCGCTTGCGGGCGTTGAGAAAGCCCTGCGCTTCGGCGATCCCGCGGACCGTCTCCTTCGTGAGCTCTCCCAGCGGGAACGCGATATGCGCCAGCTGCTCCTGTGTCAGGCAGTACAGCACGTAGCTCTGGTCCTTGGCGGCGTCCAGCCCTTTGAGCAGGCGGTATTTCGTCCCGTCGAAGCGGACGCGCGCGTAGTGGCCGGTCGCCAGCGTATCGCAGCCCAGCACCCGGGCCCGTTCCAGCAGCGCGCCGAACTTCATGAAGCGGTTGCAGCTGATGCAGGGATTCGGTGTTTCTCCGCGCAGATAGGTCTCGGCGAATTCGCGGATGATCCGGCAGCGGAATGCATCCGTGTAGTTGAAGACGTAAAAGGGCATGCCAAGGCGGAACGCCACGCTGCGGGCGTCCTCGGTATCGTCCAGGCTGCAGCAGGTCTTCCCGGCGGATCCCTCTTCGGATCCGGAAAGGCCCGCGTCCTCGTTCGTATACAGTTTCATCGTGCAGCCGTCGCACGCATAGCCGCTTTGCTGCATCAGATACGCAGCCGTGCTGGAATCCACGCCGCCCGACATCGCAATCAGAGCTTTCACCGGAGCACCCCTTCCATTTTTAAAGCTTCTGCCGTCATTATAGAAGAAAGCTGTTGTTTTTGTCAACGCCTCTTTCAAAAGCGGCCTGTGCAACAAAGCAAAGAAAAGGACAAAATTAACAAGAATATTACGAAAAACCTTGCAATTCTTCTACTTATCCTGTACAATGCTGGCCATAACAGAGGAACTATGTGTTATGGACAATCTCTTTACTGCCGTTGTGAATAAGGATATGGCCTGGGAAATGACCCACTTTCATTTCCACGACCCCTACGAGATCCTGTTTGTTACCCGGGGCACCTGCACCTTTCTGCTGGAGTCCGAAATGATCCGGGCCACCCGGGGGACCGTGCTTCTGATCCGGAGCGGTCTGCTGCATATGTCCACGTCCCTGCCGGACGAGGAATACGTGCGCTATATCATCAACTTCAATCCCGCGGTCCTGCGGGACTATTCCAGCCGGGAGACGGATCTGCTCGAGGCCTTCCAGCAGGATCATCACGCGATCTTCCTGAACGAGGCGGAGACGCAGGAGGTGGAGATCCTGTTCCGGACCTGCGAAAACAAGACCCGCAGCTACGGCTCGGATCTCCGGCGGAACATGGCTTTTCTGGAGCTTTTGGTCCGTCTGGGCGAGCTGAGCCGCGAGGGAAGGCACTCGAACCCGAATCTGGAGGGCGAGGCCGCGAAAAACTACCGGCGCGTCAAGCCGATCATCAGCTACATCCTGGAAAACCCCACGCATTCCTTAAGCCTGGAGGAGGTGGCGGAGAAGTTTTTCTACAACAAGCACTATCTCTGCCGCATTTTCAAGACGGCCACCGGCATCAGCGTGGGCAAATACATCACGTCGGTGCGGATCCAGTACGCCGCGCAGTTCCTGCGGCAGGGCCACTCGGTCCAGGAATCCGGCGAAATGGCCGGCTTCAAGAACAATTCGAACTTTATTTCCACCTTCCGCAAGGTGATGGAGGTCAGCCCGGGCCAGTACCGGCAGCGCTACCGCCAGAATTTTGACCCGAAGCTATAGTTGCCGCAGGCAGGAGCGTTCATTATGCAGTACAGAAACGACCGGAACGGCGAAAAACTCTCTATTTTAGGCTACGGCTGCATGCGTTTTACAACGAAGGGCCGGAGCATCGATATCGACAAGGCGGAGCAGGAGATACTGACCGCCTATCAGGCTGGTGTCAATTACTACGACACGGCGTACGTCTATTCCGGCAGCGAGGCGGCTCTCGGCGAGATCCTGGAGCGGAACCATCTGCGCGATAAGGTGAATATCGCGACAAAACTGCCGCAGTACCTGGTCGGCAGCCGCGCGGCGATCGACAAATATTTTGGCGAAGAGCTTTCGCGCCTGCGCACGGACCATATCGATTACTACCTGATGCATATGATAACGGACCTGTTCCAGTGGGAGAGGCTCTTAAGCTTCGGGATCACGGACTGGATCGCGGAAAAGAAGGCGTCCGGGCAGATCCGGAACATCGGTTTTTCCTTCCACGGCAACACGGAGATGTTCCTGAAGGTCCTGGAGGCCTATGACTGGGATTTTTGCCAGATCCAGTACAACTATCTGGACGAGGTCTCCCAGGCCGGAAGGAAGGGCCTGAAGGCCGCCGCCGCGAGGGGCATCCCGGTCGTCATCATGGAGCCGCTCAGGGGCGGAAAGCTCGTCAACATGCTGCCGAACGCCGCCCGTAAGGCCATGGCCGAATCCGGCAGGGGCTGGAGCGCGGCGGAATGGGGCCTTCGGTGGCTCTACAATCAGCCGGAGGTGACGGTGGTGCTTTCGGGCATGAATTCCACCGAAATGGTGGAAGAAAACTGTCGGATTGCGGCCGAAGCGGAGGCAAACAGCTGGACGGAAGCGGAATTCGGGGTCATCGACCGGGTCGTCAAGGAGATCCGCGCCAAGGAAAAGGTCGGCTGCACGGGCTGCCGCTACTGCATGCCCTGCCCGAAGGGCGTGGATATCCCCGGCGCCTTCCGCTGCTGGAACGAAATGTATATCGAATCGAAGGCCAAGGCCCGCTTTGCCTATGCGCAGACGGTCGGCATGACAAAGGAGGCGGCGTTCCCCTCGCAGTGCGTAGAATGCGGCAGATGCGAGAAGCACTGTCCGCAGGGCCTGCCGATCCGACAGCTCTTAAAGGAGGCCGATAAGGCGCTGCGGCCGCTGCCGTACAGGATCGGCATCAACGCGGCGCGGAAATACATGCTCCGGAACGTGAGGAAAGAGAAGATGCAGGCCTCCGGCCCGGAAAAATAGCGAAAGACCTTGCCAAAGCGGCAAAAAAGGGGTATAGTCTGAAAGGATACGGACCGGAAGGCCCGCCCGCCGAGGCATAATCGCCCTTGAAAACACCCTTGTTCCTGTAGCTCAGCAGGATAGAGCAGTCGCCTCCTAAGGTGATAATCAACCTGTTGCTTTTGGGCCAAAAAGCGCCAAGTCAGGAGTTCAAATGAGCTCGTCTGAGACACCAAATTTAATACCGATTTTTAAGGCGTAAAAGCCCTTGAAAATACCCCTTGTCCGTATAGCTCAGCAGGATAGAGCGACCGCCTCCTAAGCGGTAGGCCGGAGGTTCAAATCCTCTTACGGACGTACGGAAAAGCCCGTAATTTAGCCATTTTTTGGCTGTTACGGGCTTCTATTTTTGTGTCTTTTTGACGCTTCCGTCTTGGCTGTTTTAAAAACAATTCTTTCATTAATGCCGTCTGAAACGGAACAATGATTCCGTCGTAATTCGGCTTAAAAGCGCTCGCTGAAAATTCGTGGTTTGATATTTACATTTCTAACGATTCTTTAGACTAATCCCCCCAAAACTGCTAACGAAAACGATATCCCTTCTAACGCGTTTTTTTAATGAACTTTTGCGTGAACCTGTCAGGGTTTTTCACGCTTTTTTTGACTCTTCAGAGAACGCT
>JAEEGH010017674.1_pt1 | contig 15169 bp, 13 predicted proteins | sample 9134181 | NCBI WGS metagenome assembly JAEEGH01 (sample SAMN16246544, study PRJNA631951) | gut metagenome | biome: gut microbiome; feature: rumen; material: DP-attached | host: Bos | place: Iran: Karaj | collected 2018-10 | reverse complement strand
TAGCCCACTCTGATCTTTCCATGTCCGGAGAGCCAGGCGATTTCTTTTGCCGTGAGATATGTTTTAGTCTTTGCTGACCAGATATACTTCTGAAGGAGCTTCTGGTTGTAATACGGGTTCTCATTCTGGATCTTTGCCATGGCCGAGTTCAGCTCTTTTATAAGATCCGTGCGACCTCTGGTCACGGCAAAAAAGCTCTCGGAGGAGCCAACGGAACAAACAGGCACGCACCCTTCCCTGTTGCCGTAGGATTCCACGGTTACATAGGCGTCTATTTCACCCTTTTTCAGCATCTCAAAGCTCTCGTCTACAGATGCGTCCATGAGTTCCAAAAGGTCAAACTTTATGCCTACATTCTCAGCCCACTTCTTGAAATATTCGGCCTGCATACTGTCTTTATCAGCTGCAAATACTTTTCCGTTAAATGTATTTATATCTTCAAGACTCATTTTGTCGTTTCCGGCTTTGATGAAGATATAGTATGTCTCCGATGTCATCGGAATCCTGGAATAAAGGATATCCTCTGCCCTTTCTTTGGTGTAGGAGACATCGCTGAGCATGTCGATCTCGCCGTCTCTTAGCATCTGCAAAAGTTCCGGCCAGGTTCCTTCGACATATTCATAGGTCCAACCGGTATAGGCCGCAATCTTTTGCTGATAATCGTAGGCAAGACCGGAGCGCCTTCCGAGCTGATCCATATGGCAATAGGTCGATTCAAACCAGCCTACTCTTACTGTCTTATTCTCACTTGCTTTTGCCGTAAAAGACATAAAGACAGCTCCGATCAGAATAACCGCAAGCAAAACAAGCGCAGTCATCCGAAGGACCTGTCTCCAATGAATTCTTCTATGTAATTTGTGACTCTGATTCAGTTTGTGAATATTCATACTCACCTATAGCCAAAGGAAAGTGCACATTATTACATTCTAATTTTAACATAATAGTGTGAAGCAAATTATTAAACGTCCATAAACATTACAAAGGCATCGAGTCACAAAAAATATTTATCGATTTACAATAAATTTATATTGCAATTCAAAAAAAGACGTGCTATAAAGAAAATATACAAGTACTTGGAGGATAACATGGATAACAAATTGAATATTTTCGTTAAGACTATCTTGGATATGTGCTTCTACTTCGGACTTTTGGCAGTTGCATCCGTCCCCTTCACCTTGAGATACTCAGTTCAGATGACGATCCGAACCCTGGGTGAGCAGACAGAATACGCAGCCATAGCAGATCACTTCTGGTATGCAGTGGTCTCGATCATGGCTGTAGGAGTCTTCACACTCCTCATACTCTTTGAACTCAGGAAAATGATGAAGACCGTAATTGATGATAACTGTTTTGTGGAAGCCAACGTTAAGAGCCTATACCGAATGGGCACTTACGCATTTGTCATCGCAGGCATCAAGATCTTTAGATGCTTTGTATATTTCACCACCGCTGCAGTGGTTATCGCCGGTGTATTTCTTTTTGCAGGACTCTTTAGCAAGGTTCTTGCAAGAGTCTTTGACAGGGCAGTGAAATACAAGCAGGAAAATGATTTAACCATTTAACGGGGCAGGTGAAAGATATGATCGTAATAAACTTAGATGTCATGATGGCTAAGAGAAAGATGGGCCTTACGGAACTGGCCGGCAAAGTCGGTATAACCCTGGCCAATTTATCCATCCTCAAAAACAACAAAGCAAAAGCCGTAAGGCTTGAGACCCTTGATGCAATATGCAAGGCACTTGAATGTCAGCCGGGAGATATCCTGGAATATGTTGACGAAGAGGAGAACTAAGTATGGATACCAATAATCAGTCATCACAGTATAACTATAATCAGCAGCCGGTAGCTCCGCAGCCGGTTAATCCGCAGGTAGCCGGTTCGCAAATGGGTAACGTGGTTCAGATGCAGCCCGTAGCAAGAGGAAACGCCGAGCACTTTAAGAAATACGGACTATTATCCTTAGTCTTCGGACTTATCTACGGATTCTGCCTTTACAACAACCACTCAAGCATCACCTATCCAATATTCATGGTCTGTGCTCTTGTTATTTTGAAACTCATAAGAGCCAGGGATGGCTTATCCCTTATAACAGACTGCAATGGTAAAAGAGCTTTAGGAGTCTTTTACGTAGTTTCCCTATTGCTGCTCTCAGTGCACAGATGCCTTACAACAAGCTTTGCACTGAACTTCCTTGAGAGATGCGCGATCTTCCTCCTGCTCTTTAGCTACATCATTTATCTCTACGCAGACACAACAGGATTTGATATAGGCGCATGGGTGATCAGCTTACTCATCACTTTTATTAAGCCCCTTGAACATCTTCCAAGCCCGGTTTCGGATTACAAAGCTCTGAGAAGATCCAGAGCATCCGAAGAAATCAGCGACAGGAAGAAAACCGTAAACGCTGTGCTTTTAGGCCTTGCAATTACTATCCCGCTTCTGCTTGTGATAGTGCCGCTCCTTGCTTCAGCGGATGCAGTCTTTGAGCACATACTCGATGGCCTCTTTAAGGATATTGATATTCCGGAGTATATCTTCCATTCAGTAATGATGCTCTGCACAGCTATTGTCGGCTTCTGGTGTGCTTATACCATTATCACCTCCATGGTAAAGCAGGAGCTCAAGGTAAAGGCAAGGGGTGAGGGTAAGACAAATCCGGTTATAGCTATCACCTTTACAAGCATTATCGGACTTGTTTACATCCTGTTCTGTGCAATCCAGCTTCTGTACCTTTTCAGTGGAAAGATGGCTCTTCCTGCAGGCTACACCTACGCAGAGTATGCACATGAGGGATTCTATCAGCTGCTTGCCGTATGCATTTTGAATATTGTAATGGTTTCGATCTGTCAGGCATTCTTTAAAAACTCCAAGGTTTTAAAAGCTCTTTTGACAATAATCGCTGCCTGCACTTACATCATGATCGCATCATCGGCTTACAGAATGGTCATGTACATAAGGGTTTATCACCTTACATTTTTAAGGCTTTTTGTACTCTGGTTTCTGGCAGTTTTGTGCTTCTGGCTCTCGTTCCTTATCATTAGTATGTACGCAAGGAACTTCCCTGTATTTAAGGCATGCATGGTAGCCATTACCCTTGCATTTATCGCCTTCATCTACAGCAATCCCGATTACCGGATTGCAAAGTATGACCTTCAGGCAACTGCCAACAAGATTGATGAATATACTTCTGTTGCAGAATATATCGAGGACAGTCTGTCATTCGATGCCGTTCCTGCCATTAAAGATGATGCCGAAGTGCTGGCCAAATTCAAGAAGTATCATGATCATGAATATGAAAACAAGGATTTTGTAGGCTTTAGAAGATTTAACATCTCCTACTACAGAGCTCAGAAGATACTTGGAAAATAAGTTTAACGGACACAAAAAAGCCGGGCGAATCTAAATCGCCCGGCTTTTATAAAGCCTTAATATATCAGTTGCTTGTGATGTCAGCACCGAAGTACTTGTTTGAAATCTCTGCAAGAGTTCCGTCCTCGCGAAGCTCTGAGATAGCCTGGTTAATCGCCTCTCTGAGAGAATCGTTGTCAGCGCCCTTTGCAAGAGGGATCGCATACATTGTAACTTCATCGTCCATAGCTGCAACCTTGAGCTCTGTGGTTCCTGTTGTCTTGAAGTAATCCTGAGCTGAAGTGTTGGCATTGATTGTTGCATCAACTGTTCCGTTGAGAACCAGTGTCATTGTCTCTCCGATGGTGTCAACGTTTGAACATGTAGCACCGTGCTCGATGCCCATTGCCTCGTAGGTTGAACCTGCTGAGTTAGCTGTTGTCTTGCCTGCAAGATCATCGAATGAGTTGATGTCATTGTTGGAAGCAAGGGTAACAACTACAGCGTGGTCATACGCATAAGGATGTGTGAAATCGTATGTCTCCTTACGGTCATCTGTGACGTCAACGCCGTTTGCCATCATATCGAAGGTTCCGGTTGTAACACCTGTGAGGCCACCGTCAAATGCAACCTCCTGGAAATCAGGCTCTACACCGAGCTTCTTGGCAATAGCTGCTGCGATCTCTACATCAAAGCCCACAAGCTCATCTGTAGTCTCATCGTGATAAGTAAACGGTGCCCAGACACCCTCTGTAGCGATTGTGATCTTGCCTGCTGCCTTGATCCTTGCAAGGTGGTCATTACTGCCGGCAGATTCTGTGCTGCCACCGGCCTGTGCTCCACAACCTGCTACTGTAACGGCTGTAAGGACAGTCATCAGTAACATAGATAGTTTTTTTCTCATAATTTTTACTCCTTATAAAACTTCTTTCCTTAAATTAGATTGCACAAAATTCATTTTGAATAATAATACATCAGTTTTTGGTCAAACGCAAGAACTCTTTTGTCCTATCCATCTTCGGATTCTCAAAGAACTCAGCACCCGTGCCTTCTTCCACCACTTTTCCGTCTGCCATGAATACCACTTTTGAGGATACTTCTTTTGCAAAAGAGATCTCGTGGGTCACCACTATCATGGTCATGCCCTCATGTGCCAGCTCCCTCATAACTTCCAGAACTTCTGCTGTAAGCTCAGGATCCAGCGCTGATGTAGGCTCATCAAAATATATGATATCGGGGTCCGTTGCCAGAGCCCTTGCTATTGCAACTCTCTGCTGCTGACCGCCTGATAACTGGCTCGGGTACTGGCCTGCATAATCTGCCATTCCGACTTTCCTCAGGACTTCAAGCGCCTTCTTTTCAGCTTCCTTTGCATGCACATGTCTTGCTGAAGTAAGGCCAAGCGTCACGTTGTGAAGAACCGTCTTGTTGGCAAAGAGGTTGTAGTTCTGGAACACAAAACCTGTCCTCTTTCTGATGGCTGATATATCTTCTCTGGACACCTTCGGAAGATGATAGGTCTTTTCCCCAAAGACAAGTTCTCCCTCGTCGGCCTTCTCAAGGAAATTTATGCAGCGAAGAAGTGTGGTCTTGCCTGAACCGGAAGGCCCGAGGATCGATACCACATCGCCCTTTTCAACAGTGAGGTCGACACCCATAAGGACCTCGGTGGCGTCGAACTTTTTATGTAAATTTTTAACTTCAAGTAATGCCATATAAACCTCTTACTATTTTCTGACTCCGTAGCTTCCAAGGATCTTCTCGCCCTTCTTCTGCACAAAGGTAAGCACCGTACAGAACAAAAGGTAGACGATTGCAACCTCGATGTAGAGCGGCAGGTAGTTGTAGGACTGTCCTGCGATCTGCTTGGTTCTTGTAAACATCTCGACAACGGTGATGCTTGAAGCAAGAGATGTGTCTTTTACCATGCTGATAAGCGCGTTAAACAGGGACGGGAATGCTGTCCTGAAGGACTGCGGAAGAATGATGTGCCACATGATCTGCATAAAGTTCATGCCGACGCAGTAGCCGGCTTCAAGCTGTCCTGCCGGAACTGCCTCCATTGCAGCCCTCATGGTCTCTGCGCTGTAGGCTCCCTCGTTGATGGTGAACACGATAACTGCCATAACAAAGGGGTTTGCGTGTATTCCGATAAGAGGAAGTCCGTAGAATGCCACCATGAGCTGAACCAGGAGCGGCGTTCCTCTTATGACCCAGATATAAAATCTGCAGATCTGTTTAAGGATCGGCACCTCAGCAAACTGGACCATGGCCACAAGCACCGCCAGGACCGTTGAGAGGATAAAGGCGATGATTGCCAGTGGCAGTGTGACTTTGAGTCCGAATTCCAATATTTTGGGAAAAGAGCTGATGAGCAGCTCCATTGTCTTTTGACTAATCATTAAACTTTCTAAGCTCCGAATATGCCATAGGTACGGCAATTAATAGTGATAAAACATCTGCACAGGCCTGAGCCATCTCAACGCCCTGAATTCCGAGAAACTGCGGAAGGATCAGGATGAGCGGGATAAAGCAAAAGCCGTTTCTTGCTGATGCTGTGATTGATGCCTTGAAGCCCTTTCCGATGGACTGAAGCATCATGTTGCTGATAACAATTGCGCCGGATAAGGGAGTCGACATGCACATATAGCGCAGCGCCGTGGTTCCGACTTCCTTGGCGTACTGCAGGGTCTGAGCCGAATCAAGGTCGGCTGCTGCCTTTTCCCTGAAGAACAGGCTGATGATCTGTGGCGCGAATCTGTAGAAGATGACGCCGATGATGATCAGGAATATGGTTGAATACTTAACACAGAACCAGAAGCCCTCTTTTACCCTCTTGGTAAGGCCTGCGCCGTAGTTGAAGGAACAAACCGGCTGATAGCCCTGGCCGAATCCGATGAGAGCTGAGCCCATCATCAGCATAAGTCTTCCGGCAACGCTCATTCCGGCAATGGCTGCATCTCCGCCAATGGCTCCGGCTGTACGGTTAAGGAGCAGCGTGGAAATAGCTGCAAGTCCCTGACGGAAAAGAGATGGTGCACCTCCGTTAATTACTTCGAGGAGATAATGCCAGTTGAGCTTGACGTTACTGATGCTCATTCTGATGTTCTCGCCCTTGCTGGTTCCGATGAACAGTACGATAAAGCTTGTGAGCTGGCCCATGACTGTTGCGATGGCTGCGCCTCTTACCTGCATGTGGAAAACAAGGATAAGGAGCGGGTCAAGAACCATGTTCATAACTGCGCCTGACATAAGGCCTATCATGGCGTAGACAGCGCTTCCCTGGAAACGGAGCTGGTTGTTTATGACGAACTGAGCCATCATAAAGGGCGCTCCGAAGAGGATTATCCTCATGTAGTCTATGGTGAACTGCATTGTTGTGTCCGTAGCTCCCAGGAAATGAGCTATTGGAGCTGCGAAGATATTTCCTACAATTGCGAAGATGACTCCGACGATTGCCGCCATGGCAAAGCCGGTGGATGCCATCTCATTAGCTTCCTTGTGATTTCCTGCTCCAAGCATTCTGGAGAGGTAATTGCCGGATCCGTGTCCGAAGAAGAATCCAAAGGCCTGAATTATGGCCATTACCGTGAACACCAGTCCAACGGATGCTGTAGCTGCGGTATTCACCGCCGGGTTATCGGATACTCTCGCCACAAAGAATGTATCCGCTGTGTTATAGATTGCTGTCACCAGCATACTGATGATTGTTGGTACCGAGAGCGATAGGATAAGCTTCGGAACCGGCGTGGTTGTGAGATATTCACGCCTGTCTCTTGGTTGTTTCATTTATTTTTAGTATTCCTTTTGTGCAATTTGTTTGTATGTAATCTATGGTATCACACCTGTCAAGTCTTTGAGTCACTGTGGAGTCACTGGGGACGGTTCTCTTTGACTCCCTTTTGCTTGGATGTTTTATGCCCTCTTGATTATAGAAAAAGGGAGTCAAAAAGAACCGTCCCCAATGACTCCCGATTTTGCTTAGTCGTCCTTTAGCGCGTCGAACTTAGCTTTCATGGTAGGATTGTTCCTGGTGAGCTTTTTGACGCTTACATCCTCTACCTTGCTGGTAGCAATTCTCAGCTGATTATCAGAGCCCTGGAGCTCCTTCTTTACCTTCTCAAGGTGCTGAATTGTCTTGTCTATCTCATCAATAGCTTTGTCAAAGTGACTGTGGGCAAGCTCATAGTTTCTGCCAAAGTCATCCTTGAACTTCATAAGAGAATCCTCGAAGTTTGAGATGTCGATGTCCTGATTGCGCACCATTGCAAGCTCCTGCTTGTAGGTAAGCGCATTTATGGCTGCGTTCCTAAGGAGCGTTATCATAGGAATAAAGCACTGCGGACGAACCACGTACATCTTGTCATACTTGTAGGAAACGTCAACGATTCCTGCATTGTAGAGCTCAGAATCACTCTCGAGGAGGGATACAAGTACCGCGTATTCACAGTTCTTTTCCTTCCTGTCCTTATCAAGCTCCTTGAAGAAATCTTCGTTCTTGTGCTTGGATGCTGTCTCGTCCATCTCGTTTTTCATCTCAAACATGATGGAGATGATCTCGACACCGTTATCGTCCGTCTCGCGGTAGATGTAGTCGCCTTTACTTCCGCTTCTTATGTCATTGTCTTTTTCAAAATATGCATTTCTGAAAGCTGTAGCCCTGAGCTGATTGAACTGGATCTCGCAGTGCTGCTCCAGGGTCTCGCCCACCATCTTAGTGGACATCTTGGTCTTTAAATCCTTGTAGAACTCAACTTCCTTCTCCTTTTGTTCAAGCAGGACTTTACCGCGGTCCTTCTCCTGCTGAAGCTGATTTTCAAGGTCATGGGCCTTCTCGGAAAGTTCAAGTTCCGTTTCATGAGCTTTCCTGGTCAGCTCATCGAGCCTTGCCTGCTTCTCATCCTCAACCTTCTTGACAGCCTCCATTACAGCGAGCTTCTGCCTGTCGTCACTGCTCTGCATTTCAAGAGATAGCTTGGTGTTCTTCTCCTGCTCTTTTCTCAGAAGTTCTTTGAGTTTGTCTGCTTCGGAAGCTTTCTCCTCCTTCAGTTTTTCAATCTCTTTGCTCTTTTCTTCTCTTAACTTGTTTATCTCTTCTTCGTACTGCTGCCTGGTCTTTAGTACTACTTTATCTTCAATTGATTCCAGCTCCTTGGCATGCACTTCATTAAGGTGTTTCTGAAGCTCTTCCGTTCTTCTTGTCAGGTCTTTTTCAAATTCCTTATCCCTTATCTGCTGTACGATTGAGCTGAGCTCTGTATCATCTACCGTAAATGCCTGTCCACAGTGTGGGCACTTAAGTTCTGCCATAGTTATTTCCCCCTGTTATACATAGTTTGATTACCCATTGGATAATTATAACATGTTCCGCCACCTCTTTGGTGAGTCACTGGGGAGTCAATGGGGACGGTTCTCTTTGACTCCTCTGAGTCACCGGGGACGTTTCAGTTTGACTCATTTTGAGTCACCGGGGACGTTTCAGTTTGACTCACAAAAGTTTTTTACCTGTCAAAAGACCTCATCCCCTCCTCTCTGCCATAAAATAAAGCCCGAAAAAAGATTATGTGCAAGCTTTTTACCTGTCAACAGGCCAACTACTCCCTTTCCTGCCATAAAATAATCCCCCAAAAAGGATTACGTGCATTCTTTTTACCTGTCAAAAGATCTAAAACTCCTCGCCCTGCCATAAATCCCGCAATCGACTCATTGCATACAAGGAGTCAAAGAGAACCGTCCCCACTGACTCATTGCATGCAATGAGTCAAACTGAAACGTCCCCGGTGACTCACTTTACGTAATGAATAGTTATTCATGTTATAATATAAAAAACATTAATTTATTTCTTATCGAACAGATCACCATATACTCTTTCTCGGAGGATACGACTATGATGATGAAGATTCCTGCAGGCACCGTAATTATTCAGGAAGGCGAATCCAACATGGATATGTACAAGATCATATCCGGTCACGCAGAGATATACACGGGCTATGGTACTGAATACGAATCTATTCTGGCCATCAAATCCAAGGATGATTACTTTGGAGAAATGGGGCTCTTTACCGGAGGTAAGCCGGCTGTTTATACGGTTGTTGCCTACTCGGATCTTTTACTTCTGCGGATCACAGAGGCTGATATAGATGAATTCATCCTAAAAAATCATGTAGACGTCTACAAGATAATGAAGCATTTTGCAGAAACCATGTACAGCATGAAATTTGCAATGGACATGGTCATGGAGGACAGGACACTTTCCAGCAACAATGCCCGGCTCAAGAAATTCTCCGGTTTTTACTCAAAGATGTTTGCACAATATAACGCAACAATGATGATGGATCCAATGGCACACTTTAACCAAAAGACATAATGTTTTTTCAGGAGGAAATGGCTATGGTATATAGGAATTTTCAGGGAATTAAGCTCTCAGCTCTCGGTTTTGGCGCAATGAGACTTCCGGTAATTGATGGTGACGACAGCAATATCGATAAGCCAAAGGCTTTTGAGATGGTGGACAAAGCCATGTCTGACGGCATCAACTATTATGACACTGCCTGGGGCTACCACAACGGTAACTCAGAGATCGTCTTGGGCGAAGCCCTCGCCAAGTATCCGAGGGAGAGTTTTTATATTGCAACCAAGTTTCCCGGCTATGACCTTTCAAATATGTCCAAGGTAAAAGAGATATTTGAAAAGCAGCTGGAAAAGACAGGCATGGAGTACTTTGACTTTTATCTCTTCCACAATGTCTGCGAGATGAATATCAATCAGTACCTCGATCCAAAGTTTGGAATTTTCGATTATCTGATGGAGCAGAAAAAGAATGGCAGGATAAAGCACCTCGGTTTTTCATGCCACGGTGAAATGGAGACACTAAAGCGCTTTATTGATGCCTATGGTGAGCACATGGAATTCTGCCAGATTCAGCTCAATTATCTTGACTGGAAGTTCCAGGATGCCAAGGCTAAGGTAGCTCTTTTAAATGAAAAGGGAATTCCCGTTTGGGTTATGGAGCCCCTCCGCGGAGGTAAGCTGGCAAAACTCGATGACAAGTTTGAAACCGAGCTAAAAGAGCTAAGACCTGACGAAGCAATCCCCGCCTGGGCCTTCAGGTTCCTCCAGAGCACAAAGGGTGTAACCATGGTACTCTCCGGCATGTCTAACATGCAGCAGCTTGAAGATAACATTAAGACCTTCAAGGAAGATAAGCCTCTTAATGAAAAAGAAATGACGGCTCTCATGTCAGTTGTCGACAGAATGCTCGAGAGAAAGTCCATTCCCTGCACTGCCTGTCACTACTGCGTAAGCCACTGCCCACAGGGCCTTGATATACCACATCTGATCTCTCTTTATAATGAACACTTTATTACAATTGAAGGCGGAGGGTTTGACTTCATCGCACCCATGGCACTTTCAGCCATTCCCGATGAGAAAAGACCTGCATCCTGCCTCCACTGCCACAGCTGCGAGCAGGTTTGCCCTCAGCAGATAAAGATTTCCGACATGATGAGCGATTTCGTTTCTGAAATCGGATAAAATGAACCCTGGGGACGGAGTCAGTGGCTCATTTTCTGACAATTATTCCAAAAAGAAACTTCTTTCTGAAAATGAGCCACTGACTCCGTCCCCAGGGCTCAAAACTGCCAAGCAAGCGCCCCCCAAAAAATAACAAGGCCTGAGGAATTGCTCCTCAGGCCTTTTCTTTATCTCTTATACATCGGAATAGTCTGCAGTTTGTGCAGGTTAAGTCTATGCAGTCTGTCGATCTTCTCTTTTATCTCAAGGTCCGCAATCTCACCGGTCCTTACGTACTTATCCAGCATCGCATAAGTAAATCCAAGCTTGTCCTCATCTGACATTCCTGAAAGTCCGTCGGACGGAGTCTTGTGAATAAGTTCAGAAGGAAGTCCCAGCTCATCGCCGATCTGAAGCATCTCGCAAACAAGGAAGTCTGAGCAGGGGCTGAAATCGCCGGCTGCATCGCCGTACTTGGTTGAATAACCAACGTAGTCCTCAGAAGCATTGCAGGTATTAGCCACACGTCCGCCCTCTGGAAGTGACTGCGCAATTGCATAGAGTGTAGTCATTCTAAGTCTTGGCGGAGTGTTTATGATTGCGTCCTTACCGGGCTCAACGCCTGCTGCCTTAAGAGCATTCATCTCGCCCTCAAAAGCCTCAGCGATGTTGACGGTGTAATTCCTGATTCCCAGAAACTCAACAACCTTCTGTGAATCCGAGATGTCTTTTTGCTCGCCGTTAGGCATCATAACGCCTACCACGCGCTCTTTTCCAAGAGCCTTAACAAGGAGCGCTGCTACAATCGTTGAATCCTTGCCTCCGGAAATACCGATGACAGCGCTTGCCTTCGGACCGTTATTCGAAAACCATTCCTGAATCCAGGCAACAATATTTTCTATTTCTTTCTTTGCATCAAAGCACCTCATTCTCCATCCTCCAATTAATACACCTCTGAAGGTAATCAACATAATCAGGGTTCTTGCACATTCCCTTGCCTTCAACGTCGGAAACCTTAGCTACATCCTGTCCGTTGCAGGCTGTTGTCTTCATAACAATGTTGAGCGCAGGAACCTTGGTATCATTTGAAATGTAGGTTCCGATTCCGAAAGCAACCTTTGCTCTTCCTGCAAAGTGTGCGTTGATGTCGTTAGCACGCTTGAAATCAAGGCTGTCGCTAAAGAGCAGTGTCTTTGTGGCAGGATCGATGCCAAGGCTCTCATAGTGTGCGATCATCTTCTCGCCCCACTCGATCGGATCTCCTGAGTCATGACGAACACCTGAGAACAGAGTTGAGAATGTCAGCTGGAAGTCGCGCAGGAAGCAGTCTGTAGTGATTGCATCGGTAAGCGCTGTTCCATTCAGGATTCCGTACTCCTTTACCCAGTAGTCAAGAGCGTACCAGTTTGAGTAAGCCGGATTGTGCTTGTGATTGCCCTGTCCTACGCACATGATCCACTCATGAGCCATGGTTCCGACAGGTGTAACACCGTGCTTCTTGGCAAGAAGTACATTTGATGTTCCAACGAACTTAGAGCCTGTTCCGTCGAGCTTAGCTTCCTTTAACTTAAGTACTGCAAGCTCCTGAGCCTCAGCTGAGAGCCTTCTCCTTAAGCCGAACTCTGAGAATGCCCCGATCTTGTATGTTCCATCTGTTAAAAGAGCTATCTTCTCATCGAGCTTCTGCTCAAAGGATTCCATGAGCTCCTCATAGTCATAATTCATTCTGAAGTATACTTCGTTTACAATCGCAAGAGTAGGAATCTCGTACATTGAAGTGTTGAGCCATGTACCGTTGGTCTCGATGGAAAGTCCGCACTCAGCATCTGTTGTAATGGTGAAGTCCTCATATCTTGGGTGCCACAGGCGAAGGAAGTCAACGTAGGACTTCTTGATCCACTTTATGCTTGCGAGGTAGTTAAGCTCATCCTCAGTAAAGTTTAGGTCGCAGTAGAGATATATCTGTCTCTTTATCTCCTCAACCATCTCGGCTGTGAACTTCACGTCCTTGTTACGGCACCTGAAGGTCCAGGTTGTGGTGTAATCAGGGAAGTTGTGATAGATTGCCTGTCCCATTGAAAATTTGTACAGGTCTGTTTCAAGTAAACTGTCAATAATTGGATTCATTGGATCCTCCTCTAATTTTCCTGTCTTAAGCAGGTAATTTCTAAATACAACATTTATGTCATCTGACAGATCCATCGGATTCTCGCGTATCTCAGTACCGCTCACCTGCACAATGGTTCGATCCACCAGATTAAATGTATGATCTGGATAAATAGGCCCGAGCTTCTCTACATAGGAAGGCTCACCCGTATACCAGTTAAAGTGTGCGCTGTCCGGGTCTATCCCTGCGGATGAAAAGAGTTCTTTACCCCATGCAACCCAGTTCTCATGAGTAAAGGTCCCGTCAAGCCCTATCTTCTTGTCATCAATAAGAGCCACGGTTACTCTCGGGTTATCTCTGAACATCTCTTTGACGAGCTTATAACGCACTGTAAAAGGAAGGAAGTCTTTTCCCCTGTCCTCCTGATAACCGCACACGGCGATGATCATCCTGTCATTCTCGTCCAAAGCTCTTTTCACAAGAGATTCATGTCCCTTATGAAACGGTATAAAGCACCCGAAAACTATTCCTATATTATCCATAGGTTATCTCCTTTGAAATCGCCGGCTCAATTATAACATTAGCCAAGAGCGTTTGCGATATCTGCGATAAGGTCTTCCTTGTCCTCAAGACCACAGCTCATTCTTACAAGTCCCGCAGGGATTCCAGCCTCAAGGAGCTGCTCGTCGGTCATCTGTCTGTGTGTTGATGTTGCAGGATTCAGGCAGCATGTTCTTGCATCGGCAACGTGGGTCTCGATGGCTGCCAGCTTAAGCTTCTTCATGAAGCTCTCTGCAGCTGCTCTTCCGCCCTTAAGCTCGAAGGAAACAACGCCGCAGCCGCCGTTTGGCATATATTTCTGCGCCAGCTCGTAGTATGGATCAGACTCAAGTCCGGGATAGTTGACCTTGGCAACTTCCTCTCTTGTCTGAAGGAACTTTGCAACAGCAAGGCCGTTCTCAACGTGGCGAGGCATGCGGACATGCAGGGATTCAAGACCAAGGTTTAAAAGAAATGCATTCTGAGGTGACTGTATGCAACCAAGGTCACGCATGAGCTGCGCTGTAGCCTTTGTGATGAAAGCGCCGGCATTTCCGAACTTCTCGGCGTAAACAATTCCGTGGTAGGACTCATCAGGTGTTGTAAGTCCCGGGTATTTATCTGCATGAGCCATCCAGTCGAACTTGCCGGAATCAACGATAACTCCGCCAACTGCTGCGCCGTGACCGTCCATGTACTTGGTGGTTGAATGTGTAACGATATCTGCGCCCCACTCGATAGGCCTGCAGTTTACAGGTGTCGGGAAGGTGTTGTCCACGATAAGCGGAACTCCGTGTCTGTGAGCTGCATTTGCGAATCTCTCTATATCAAGAACTGTAAGCGCAGGGTTTGCGATGGTCTCACCGAACATTGCTCGTGTGTTGTCCTTAAATGCTGCATCCAGCTCCTCATCGGAAGCTGTAGGTGAAACGAATGTAACATCGATGCCCATCTTCTTCATAGTAACTTCAATGAGGTTAAAGGTTCCGCCGTAGATGGATGAAGAAGCTACGATGTGGCTTCCTGACTCACATATATTAAACAGGGCAAAAAAGTTTGCTGCCTGTCCCGAAGATGTCAGCATTGCTGCAGTTCCGCCCTCCATGGCAGCAATCTTGGCTGCAACATGATCATTGGTGGGGTTCTGAAGTCTTGTGTAGAAATATCCGGAAGCCTCAAGGTCAAAGAGCTTACCCATATCCTCGCTGGTGTCATACTTAAAAGTAGTAGACTGAATGATCGGTATCTGCCTTGGCTCTCCGTTTCCGGGAGTATATCCCGCCTGTACACACTTTGTTCCAATTCCCTGCTGACTCATTTTCAATTCCTCCAAAAGCTTTTTTTAGATTCTACCTCACAGTATTATACTAATATTGCCCTCAAAAGTATAGCGCACGGGTCATACTCTTTTTATGCTTTTTTTAGACACATTGACGCAAAATCATAGTAAAATTATCGTGTAAAGGTGTTTACTTCTCTTAAAGGCGGCTGTGCTTATGTTCATGACCCTTAAAAGAACTAAAATACTCGGCTGGGGTATGGCCATCAGTTTCCTGATGATCCATATCCTGATGATCTGCGTCTTTTATAAGTGCGGCGTTACACCAATGGTGATCTTTAACGCATTCAGTATTGTCTTTTACGTTTTCATGCTCTTTGTAC
>JAEEGH010017672.1_pt1 | contig 15171 bp, 10 predicted proteins | sample 9134181 | NCBI WGS metagenome assembly JAEEGH01 (sample SAMN16246544, study PRJNA631951) | gut metagenome | biome: gut microbiome; feature: rumen; material: DP-attached | host: Bos | place: Iran: Karaj | collected 2018-10 | reverse complement strand
CAAGGAGGTGCAGAAGATCACCGGACTGTCCGGCAACGCGCCCTTCTGGGACGAGCCGAACGGCAACTGCCTGGTTTTCAACCGCCACGAGAACGTCAACTGCTCGACCATCAAGGACCTGACCGCCACGGAGATCAACACCAGAAAGAGCATCCGCGACGTGATCGCCTACTGCAAGCGCGTCCTGCCCGGCGCCTATAAGGACATGTACCTGCTCAGCATCGCGCCGCAGACCGGCGTGCGCTGCAGCCGCCGCCTCTCCGGCGAGTACGTCATGTCTGCGAAGGACTGGGTGTTTGCCCTGCAGCATGACGACGTCATCGCCTGGCACTCCACCATCTGCCGCCTGAACGACTGCGCGCCGGTGGAGATCCCGTACCGCGCCATCCTGCCGCGCGAGGTGGACAATCTGCTCTGCCCGGGCCGCCATATCTCCGCGGATCCCATCGCCATCGACTGGGTCAACCTCATCCCCCAGTGCATCGGCACCGGGCAGGCTGCAGGCGTCGCCGCAGCCGTGGCGACGGCGGACGGCGTCGGCACCCACGACGTGGATATCCGCAAGGTGCAGAATATCCTGATCGATCAGAACGTTCCCCTGCCCCGGAACGAACGGGTGGATCCCTGCTATGAGGAGCTCTGCCGGGAATTCGACTACGGCCGCTATACGGAGATCGCCAGGCAGGCGAAGGAAGATCCGTCCATCATGGACAACTACAAGCCCAGGTCCGCCTGGAGCTGAGGGCACGCTCCCCGCAGGCATCAATATGGATGAAATACAGGCGCCGATCTGGTCATGGACCAGGTCGGCGCTTGATCATTTGTTTCTCCTGCCTTACAGGGACAGCTCGCTGCGGAAGATCACGTCGTCCTGGATCTCGCCGGAGAGCTGGACAAAGTAAGCGCTGAAGCCTCCGATGCGGACGATCAGGTCCTCGTGTTCCTCCGGTTTCACCTTGGCGTCCTTCAGATCTTCGGAATCCAGGATATTGTACTGGATATGGGTGCCCCCCGCAGCCATGAAGGCTTTGGTATAGGCGGCCAGCTTCTCCACCCCCTCTTCATCCCGCAGAAGGGAGGCGTTGAACTTCTGATTCAGCACCTGGGCATAGGAATCCTTGAAAGCGGCGGTGAGGGCGCTGCGGAGCACGGCGGTGGGGCCGTTTTTGTCCGCTCCCCGCATGGGGGAAATGGAGCCGTCGTTCAGAGGCTCCAGGGCCTTCCGGCCGTTGGGCAGCGCGCCGACCCCCAGGCCGCCCAGGTAATGCCAGGCAAGTCCCTCCCGGGCGATCATGATGGGGGGAAAGGGGGAATTATCATAGCTTTTGATGATGGCGGCGCTGTCATCGCTGACCCGTCGGGCCATCTCATCGGGCCCCTCCAGATCGTTCCCGAACTTGGGGGCGGCCAGGCAGAGCTGCCGGATCTCCTCTCCCCGCTCTCCGGCAAAGTCGCTGTCCAGGGCGTCCATGAGTTCCTTCATGGTGAGCTGCTTCCGGTCGAAGACCAGATACTTCACGGCATAGAGGGCGTCGGAGGCGTCGATGATGCCCCGGTCGCCGATGCCCTGGAGGGTGTGATCCGGGTCGGCGTCCACCGTATCCCGTCCGGCATCCATGCAGAACTGCAGTCCCAGAACGGAGATGAGGGGCAGGCGAATCCGGTCCTTCTCCACCCGCCGGGCCACGTTTCCAAGCCGGAAGCAGGTATGGCTCACATGGCGGTGCTGCTTCAGGAAGGCGTCGTACAGCTCCTCAAAGCTCCCGAAATCCCGGGCGTCTCCTGTGGCCAGGCCGGTCTGCTTCCCGTTGATATCCCGCCCGTTATGCAGGGCCAGATGCAGGCAGCCGGCCACGTTGAAGGCCCCCAGGCCGTGGGCTCCGGTGTGCTCCGCCTTGGTGGGGATGCAGGGATAGACGCAGCCCAGGCCGGCCCATTCCACCGCGTCGGCATAGGGGATGCCGTCCCGCACATAGTGGGCCACCACCGCGTCGTCATTCTCAAAGAGGGGGATGCCGCCCCGGGTCTCCAGATTGGTGCGGATAGCCTTCTCCATGAGCCAGTCCGGAGTGACGCGGCTCCATTTCAGCCCCACGGTGGGGGAAGAGATCTTCAGGAGTCCGACCATATGGAGGATCAGATAGCTCAGTTCGTTGGCGGCGTCCCGCCCCTCATGATCCACGCCTCCGATCATCACATTGTTGATGCAGAAATTGATCTGATGGGAGAGCTTCTGGCTCCGGGGCTGCACAAAGCACTGGGTGCCCCAGCGGCCGATCAGGTCGGCCAGCAGCTCTCCGGCCCGGGCGGCGGTGAGCCGGCCGCTCTTCACATCCTTCTTGAAGAAGGGATACAGATACTGGTCGGCACGGCCCCAATGGGGGTTGCCGTGCATGGGGTGCTCCGCTACCTTGGCCACCCCGCAGAGGCTCATAAGCTGCAGGGCTTCCTGGAATGTGCGGGGCGGATTCTCCGGCACATAACGGCAGATACGGGCGATCTCCAGCAGCTGTTCCCTGCGGACTTCGTCCGGCTCCGCCGCCGCCTTCTCCTCCGCCAGCCCGGCGTAGCGCCTGCCCAATCCGATCACGGCGTTCAGCACGATGACCGCGCTCTCCCAGAAATACGCCTTGGATACGTCCGTATCGGTTCCCGCCCGGAATTCCGCCAGATGGGCTTCCGCCTCGGCGATGTATCCCCCCAGGCCCACCTGCAGGATCTTGTCCCAGTTGAAGGCAGTAGTGACCTGGCCGAAAACGGCGGCGTCCAGGGAGGGATCCTTCAGCTTGGCGTCCTCCAGATCCCGGCCCAGCGTGCCGCAGACGGCCTCCCAGGCCTGATAGGAGAGGTCAGGGGCGGTCTTCCCCCGGAACTCCAGGGCCGCCTCCCGCAGAACGGAAAGGGTCTCCTCATCCAGCTGCACGCTGGCGTCCATGGTGGCGTCCACCCGCCGGTCCTCATTCCAGATGGCGGGGATATAGTCTCCGCAGATGTCCATGGCGGTGGCGCAGCCGATCACGGCGGGGGTGGACCGGCCCACGATCTGATCGAAGGGCAGGATATCGATAGGCATCCCCTCCAGCACCCGGGCCAGCAGCTTTGCTCTGCGCAGCTCCAGGTCCTCTCCTTCTGTCTCCCGCCAGGACTGGAGAGCCAAACGCTGCCGGTCGGGGTGGATGCGCCAGGAGGCGGTACGCACCGCCTCCCGCCAGGCGCGGTTGGCCGGACTCAGAGTAATGGCGTCGATCTCCGTCAGAAGCTTTTCGTTGATCTCCATCGTACTGTCTCCTTACATGATATTGACCGGAGCGCCTGTCTCCGTGTCGCCGGGACGCAGGAAGGCGGCAAAGTCCGCCGCCGCGGGGGAATGGCGCTCCCGGCGCCAGGCCAGCACCACCCGCCCGTGGAAAGCGCGTTTCACAGGCAGGTAGGCCAGGTCGGCCGTCTCCGCCTCACTGAGGACCATCTTGCTGTCTATGGAAAAGCCCTTCTCCCGGCCGATCCGGGTGGAAAGCACAAAGTAGGAACCCGCATAGCGCACCTCCTTCGGCACGATGCCGTAATTGGCGCAGATTTCCTCCGCCAGCCTCCGCTGCACCGGGGATTCCAGGATGAGGGGCCGTCCGTTCAGGGCTTCCAGTCCCATTTCCGCCATGGCCTTGGGCACCAGGAAACAGATCGGATACTCGCAGAGGAAAAGGGTCTCGAATTCTGAAGGAGGCGCCAGCTCCGACTCCACGGTGAGGATGAGATCCAGTTCCTCACAGAGGAGCTTCCGCCGCAGGGAGGCGGGATCGTAGCGCTCAAGGGCAATGTCCCGGTCCGGGTGCTGCAGGGTATAGGCCTGGATCTGTTCCTGGGCCACCAGATAGACCACCTCCCGGTTCAGGCAGCCGATCCGCAGATCGGGAGCCCCGCCGCGCCGCATCTGCCGGAAGATATCTTCCACGCTCACCCGGAAACGGTGATACTCAAAGTCCAGCCGGGCATAGAGCTCCTTGCCCTCTTCCGTCAGCTGAACGCCCCGGTTGGTGCGGCGAAAAAGCTGACCGCCATAATCCTTTTCGATCCGGGAAATGGTCTTGCTCAGGGCGGGCTGGCTGATAAACAGCTCCTCGGCAGCCCGGGAGATATTCTGATGCTTCGCCGCGCAGAGGAAGACCTCGATCTGATGCATATTGATGGCTGACATTACCGTATTCCCTTTCTGGTATAACCTGGTTTTTGCCTGATTATAGCATCGATGCAGGCAAAAGTCACGCGCTCTGTTATAGTTTAATTTCATAGCTGGAGACGTTGACGGGAGGAACGGAATGGTCTATGCTGAAAGTGCAAACAAATATAGGGTTATTTCCGATTTTTCCTTTCGCCGGCGGCAGATCTCATGGGGAATAACGGCCATGCATTCGTTTGGCTGCTTCCATTCTTTGATATTCCATCATGTTATATCTGTTATAATCCGACATCATAAGCGACGCTATTTTATTCCGGAGGTAATGCAAATGTACGAAATCGACAAATCTCTCCTGGAAAAAATCGACGCGCTGGAGCTCAGCGAGCGGAACCAGCAGTGGCGCGCCGCCATGAAAGCAGCCCCCTGGCGCGTGTATGTGGACCGGGAGCGTCTTGCCGTCCAGTCCTGGCGCGAGACCGAGGGGGAGGATCTGGAGATCCGCACCGCCAAGATGCTGAAGAAGGTCATGGACAATGTGCCCATCAAGATCCATCCCTTCGATGAGATCGTAGGCCGTCCCACCACCGGCGTCATCGGCTGTCAGACCGCCATCAGCGTCTGCGGCGACTACATCCACGATATCTGGAACGACGACGGGGTCATCGGCGTTACCCTGGACGCCTCCGCCATCCTGAACAAGGAGGAGCTGGAGGTCCTGCGGGAGGCCGTCCGCCTCTTTGAGCCCAACTGCATGCCCAAGCGCACCTACGACGCCTGGCATGAGCTGGTGGGAGACTGGGCAAAGCAGACGGAAGCCGGCAAGCTGAGAGATCCCGGCCTGCAGAACGGCATCACCGGTCAGAGCACCTCCGCTCTGGATTGGCCAAACATCCTCCCCGCCGGGCTGAAGGAATACATCCGCCGCTGCCAGGAACATATCGACGCATATATCGCCGAGGGCGGCACGGACGTGAACAAGGTCTACTTCTGGCGGGCGGCCATGATCGTCCTTCAGACCACCATCGACCATTCCCGCCGCTATGCGGCCCTGGCCCGGGAAATGGCCGCCGGGGAAAAGGATCCCGCGGAAAAAGCCCGGCTGGAGAAGATCGCGGAGACCTGCGAATGGGTCCCCGAGAATCCCCCCCGCACCTTCCATGAGGCCCTGCAGTTTATGGAGATGTGCTCCCTGGCCAAGATGTTCGAGAATCCCATGCAGAACAACAGCCACTGGGCCCGCGCCGACCAGTACCTCTACGGCTACTTCAAGAACGACCTGCAAAACGGCGTGCCGCTGGAGCAGCTTGCCTCCGATCTGGCGGACATGATCGGCCGCTGGGGCACCCAGACCTTCGTGTCCGACGACATGAACAAGGAGACCCATCAGATCAACTTCGGCATCAACAACGTGATGGTGGGCGGTCTGGGCCAGGATCATACGGACATGTCCAATGAGCTGAGCTACCTGATCCTTCATGTGGTGGCCAAGCTGAAGCTCTCCAGCCCCACCGTGGGCCTGCGCTGGAACGAGCACACCCCCGACTGGATGATGAACAAGGCCATCCGCACGAACCTGGAGACCCGAGGCGGCATCCCGCTGTTCCAGAGCGACGAAGTCATGATCCGCAAGTACATGGACTGGGGCATCCCCTATGAGGAGGCCTGCGAGTGGCGCGGCCTGGGCTGCGTGTATCCCTGCCTCCCCAACCGGGCGGAGCATTACGGCGCCGAGGGCGTGGCCGCCTACAACCTGGCGGGCATCCTCCACGTGACCCTCCATAACGGCCTGGATATCAACGGCAACAAGACCGGTCTGGAAACCGGCGATCCCCGGAGCTTCAAGACCTTCGAGGAGCTTTACGAGGCCTTCTTCCAGCAGGAAAAGGCTCTGGTGCACAAGGCTCTGTGGCTGGGGGCCGTGGCCCGGGACATCTGCTCCGAGTTCATCCGCACTCCCCTGCTCTCCATCCTGGGCATCGAAGCCAGCATGGATCTGGGCCAGGACCTCACCAAGGCCCATCCCGACCATTCCATGTTCGGCGTGTCCGACCGGGCCATCATCGACGTGGCGGACTGCTTCGTGGCCATCCGGAACCTGGTGTACGACAAGAAGATCCTCACCATGGATGAGCTCATGAACGCCCTGGACTCCAACTTCGCCGGCGAACGGGGCGAGGAGATCCGGCAGCTCTGCCTGCGTCAGCCCAAGTACGGCAACGATATCGAGGAAGCGGACGAAATGGTCCGGCGCGTATCCGATCGCTCCGCAGAGATCATCTACGCCTTCGACAACGCCCCCTTCCGGAAGATGATCATCTCCCGGGAAGGCCTGGCCTGGCACTACTTCGGCGGTCTCGGCGCCGGAGCCCTGCCCAACGGACGGCCCGCCCTGGAGCCTCTGAACGACGGTTCCCTCAGCCCCATGCGGGGAGCGGACAAGAACGGTCCCACCGCCGTGCTCCGCAGCGCCATGCACTCCGGCTACAGCAGCGTGTGCTGCGCCGCCGTGCTGAACCAGAAGTTCAACTCCTCCCTCCTGGGCTCTCCCGAAAGCATCGACAAGCTGGTGGCCTATACCAACGCCTATATGAAGGCAGGCGGCTCCCACATCCAGTACAACATTCTGGATACGGACCAGCTGAAGGACGCCAAAGCCCATCCGGAGAACTACTCCGACCTGATCGTCCGCATCGGCGGTTTCAGCGCCTACTTCGTCCAGCTCAGCAAGGGCATTCAGGACGACGTGATCTACCGCAGCGAGTTTGAGCTGTAAGCAGCTTCTGCATGGAATGGGAAACCTGATCCTATCGTCCGCCGGTCTCATCGCCCCCCGCAGGAAGCGGGCGGAGGCTGCTCCGAAGAAAGAGGCATAAAGCATGAGCGCAATCGCACTGATCGCCAACATCCAGGGCTACTCCATCCACGATGGGCCGGGCATCCGCACGGTGGTCTTCCTCAAGGGCTGCCCCCTGCGCTGCCGCTGGTGTGCGAATCCGGAAAACCTGCAGGACAAGGTACGCACCGGTTTTCTGGCTAACCTCTGCCAGCACTGCGGCCGCTGCGCCAAGGCCTGCCCCCGGGGGGCCATCCTTCCCGATCCGGACAAGCGCATCGACCGCAGCCGCTGCGACGAATGCTGCAAATGCGTGGAAGCCTGCTTCTACGGAGCCCTGGTGCGCTACGGGGAACCCAAAACCGCGGAGGAGACTTTCGACAAGGTCCGGCGGGACAAAATGTTCTACGATACCTCCGGCGGCGGGGTCACCGTCTCCGGCGGCGAGCCCCTCACCCATGCGGATTTCGTAGCGGAGCTCTTTGCCCTCTGCCGGGGAGACGGGATCAACACCTGCGTGGAGACCTGCGGCTGCGTGCCCCGCAGCGCCTTTGAAAAGGTACTGCCCCTGACGGACACCTTCTACTTTGACCTGAAGCTCATGGACAGCGAAACGCACCGGAAGTATACGGGCCAGGGGAACGAAGAGATCCTGGAAAACGCCCGGTTCCTGGCTGGGAGCGGAGCCAGCCTGCTCTTCCGCCAGCCCCTGATCCCCGGCGTGAACAGTCCGGAGGAAAACGTGCGGGCCACGGCGGAGTTCATCCGCAGTCTGGGCCGTCCGGAGCTCCAGCTCCAGCTCATCCCCTATCACCGCATGGGCACCTCCAAATACGCCGCCCTGGACATCCCTTACACCCTGGAGGACATGAAGCCCATGACCGGCGAGGAGGTGGAGGCCGTCCGGGCTCTCTACGAATCCTGCGGCGTCACCTGCACCGTATCCAAATAACCGCGTCTCTCAGTGATGATCCGAAAGCCTTTCCCGGCTTTCGGATCTTTTTTGTCCGCCGCGGCAAAATCATACTGTCAGTATAAAAATATCCATCTTGTCAGTATTATCAGTCTCTTCCCTTTCCCCGGCCCGTCTGCTACAATGGCCCCGTTGATGACCGAAAAGGAGGTCCGGGCATGGAACTCGACCTTGGCAGCAATATCCGCGCCCTGCGGAAAGAGCGTCGGCTGACCCAGGAGCAGCTGGCGGAGGTGCTGGGGGTCACGGCGGGAGCCGTGTACAAATGGGAGTCCGGCATGAGCGTGCCGGAGCTGAACCTGATCGTGGAGCTGGCGGACTTTTTCGACACCTCCGTAGACGCCCTGCTGGGCTGCCGGATGAAGGACAACCGCCAGGAAGCCGTTACGGAGCGTCTGAACGCCTATTGCCGCAGCCTGGACCCGACGGCCCTGCAGGAAGCGGAAAAAGCCCTGAAAAAGTATCCCCAGTCCTTTAAGATCGTCTTTTCCTGCGCCGGGGTGTACCTGATCTTCGCTGCGGGAGATCATGATCCGGCCAAGGCCCGCCGGGCTCTGGAGCTGCTGGAAAGGAGCCTGGTGCTCCTGCCCCAGAACGACGATCCCTCCATTGGAGAGCACATCCTCTTCGGGAATATGGCCTACGCCCACGCGCTGCAGGGGGACTGGGAAACGGGGATCGAGCTGCTGAAGCGGCATAACGTGGGCGGCATCTTCAATGACCTGATCGGGGTAAACCTGGCTGTCTACCTGAATCGTCCCGAGGAGGCGGCGCCGTATCTTTCCGAGGCGCTGCTCAACGCCGTCTTTTCTCTGGTGAACACGGTGACCGGGTACGTCTTCGTCTTCTCCGCCCGGGGGGACTATTCCTCCGCCCGGGATATCGTCCAATGGAGCCGGGATCTGCTTCTGGGCCTGAAACAGACGGACGACCCCGATTTTCTGGACAAGACCTTCGCGCTGTTCCGGGTCCTCATGGCCCACGCTCAGCTGAAATGCGGCGATCCGGAGGAGGCCAGGCGGGAGCTTAAGGAGGCCGCCGCGCTCGTCCGGCGCTTTGACGCGGCCCCGGACTACAGCGTGCAAAATACACGGTTCGCCTCCGCTGAGGCAGGCGCCAACGCCCACGACGGGTTGGGCGCCACGGCACGGGAAAGCGTGGAAACACTGATCCGGTATCTGAAAAATGAGGCGCTGACCGCCCTGTGGAAGGAGTGCAGAGAGCATGCCTGAGGAAACCGCAAAAAGCGAAAACGTCTTCAGGAGCCGGAATTTCCGGCTGGTGTTCCTGGGGGCCCTGGTCTCTGAGCTGGGATCCCTGCTGTACAGCTTCGCCGTGAGCTTTTACATCCTGGAGATCAGCGGGAACAACGCCTTCCTCCAGGGGCTGTATCTCGCCCTCTGCGGCGGGATCTGCCTGGTGCTCACCCCCCTGGGGGGCGTGCTGGGGGACCGTTGGAACAAGGCCAGGATCATGTTCGTCTGCGATTACCTGAAGGGCGGGATCATCCTTCTCGCCACCCTGTTCATGGTCCTGTTCCGCAGCTCCGGACCCCAGATCGTCATTCTCTTCGTCACCGGAATGCTGGGGAACGGCATCAGCGGCATCTTCTCCCCTGCCTCTTCCGCCCTGCTGCCCCATATCGTGGAACCGGACCGGCTCCAGCAGGCCAACTCCTATTTCACCATGAAAAGCTCCTTCCAGGCCATCCTGGGGGTGGTGCTGGCGGGCATCCTCTATGCGTCGGTATCCATCTACGTTCTTTTCCTCCTGGTGGGGATATGCTACGTCCTCTCCGGCGTTTCGGAGATGTTCATCCGCTATGAACACGCGGCCCCCGGGGAAACGCTCACCCTGCGCCTGGTTCTGGGGGACATGGGGGACGGGTTACGGTATCTGCGGACCCAGAAGGCCATCATGGCTCTGCTGGCCGCCATCCTCTTCATCAATTTCTTCATTGAGCCCATCACCGGGAACTTTGTCCCCTACTTCGTGAAAACGGACCTTGCCGGAGCGCCGGGATACCTTTTCTCCCGGCTGCTGACGCCGGAGCTCTGGTCTTCCGTATTCAGCGTGCTCCTGGGGATCAGCACCCTGGCCGGGGCGGTCCTCCTCAGCGCCCGGCCCCAGGCGGAGAAATGCGGCCGGACGGTATCCTTACTGCTCTGCGGCATGGCGGCGACCATCGTCGCCCTCACCCTGGGATATTGGCTCCTGGTGGACCGGGGGGGATCCCTGAACGGCTTTCTGCTCCTGTTCTGTGCGGGCTGTCTCCTCTCCGGCTTTCTGGTCACCTGCGTCAACATCCCCATCAGCACCGCCCTCATGCGGGTGGTGGACCGGGATAAGCTGAGCAAGGTCTCCAGCATCGTCAGCATCCTCTCCCAGGGGCTCGTCCCCATCGCCGCCGTGTTGGCAGGGATCGTGATCCAGTACTGGGGCTGCACGCTCCTGCTGGTCGTCTGCTCCGCAGGCTTCGCCGCCGCGGCCCTGTTCCTGCTCTTCAACCGGAACGTCAGGGAAATCTGAATACCCAGGCTTGTGCATGCGGGGCGAGGCTGATAGAATGAAGCACGAATGGAGGGAATAGAATGGACGATATGGAAAAAACGGAACAGCTCCGGCGGATCGAAGGGATGGAGGAGAAGCTGAACCGCTCTCTGGCCGCAGTCCGGGCGCTGGAGATGGCCATGGAGGCGTATGAAAAGGCCCTGGAGGATATCCGGATCCTGGAGGAATACCTGTCCAGTACGGAATGGCGGGCGGACTTTGAGGCGGACGAGGCGGGCCTGCTCCCGCCGGAGCTCCGGCGGGGCGTTCTTTCCGAGGACGGCATCTATCATCTGCTGGAAGAGAACGGCGAGGTCCGGAACACGCTCCTGGAACTGGCGGAAAGCCTGGAGTGTCCCTTCTGATCGCCTTTCCATTCCTGGATTGACAACGATCCTGCGTCGATGAAGGAGGATCCCATGAAAGACAGACTGAAATGCAGCGGGGAATGGGTCCCGGTAAACGGTCATAAGATCCACGTATTCAGAGAAGGCAGCAAAGACGCCCCCGCGATCCTGTTGATGTCCGGCCATTGCACGATTGCGCCGGTCTATGATTTCAAAGTTCTTTATGAAAAACTGCTGCCGAGTTTCCGGGTGATCGTGGTTGAAAAATTCGGCTATGGTTATTCAGATATTTTTCAGTCCCCCTGTGATATCGATACGCTCGTTTCCGTGCAGCGGCAGGCGTTGGCTGCGCTGGGAGAAACGGGGCCCTATATCCTGGCCCCGCATTCCATGTCCGGATTGGAGGCGATCCGATGGAAGCAAAGGTTTCCCGACGAGGTTTCCGCGATCGTTGGGATCGACATGGCGACCCCGTTCTCCTTCAGCTGCTGGACAGAAGAGCAGGTCAGGAAAACCGTACGGCTGATGAAAGTCTTGAGAGGGCTCAAACTGGGGAGCCTTCTGACTTCCGTCAGCGGCCTTTCTCTGACGGAAGAAGAAATGAGACAGCATCAGCTGTTGAAAAAAAGAAACGCCTTCAATCCCTGCTGCATCGACGAAGCAAGGGAAGTTTTGAACAATTCCAGAACCGTGAGCGATGCGGGAAGCATTGCATGCCCGACTCTGTTGTTTTCCTCCAACGGCGAAGGTCAGGAGAAGGATTGGATCGAGTATCAGAAAGAATTTGCTTCCTGCATGGGAGCAAAGCTGATCTTCTACGATTGCGGGCATTATATCCATCACTTTAAAAGCGACGAAATGAGCAGGGAGATCGCTGGATTCATCCGGGAGATCCGGGCCGGCTCCGCGGGCGGATGACGAACGGAAAACCGATAGCCGGCTGATATGCTCCGGCATATCTTTCCCCTGAAAAAGGGACAGCCGGCGGAACGGCAGCCGGGTCCCTCGTACGCATGGCTTGTGTCCGGAAGCCGGGACTGGTATAATACGAAAAATCAAAAGCGCAGGGGGTTGGATCAATGGGCGTCTTTTCCAAGTATCACCGTTACCGGGAAGCGGGAGAACAGGCCAACGTGAACAATGTGGAGCGGTTCGGGGAGCCGGTCCGTTCCCTCTTCACCTCCACCAAGGTCTTTACCCTACATCATCAGATCGATATCACGGACGACCGGGAGCAGGTCGTGTACCAGGCCTGGTCGAAGTTCTTTTCCCTGCGGGACAAGACGGATATCACGGACGCCGCAGGGAACCAGGTGGCCCATATCGAGCGGAAGATCTTCACCATCCACCAGCGGCATTTCGTCACCATGGCGGACGGGCTGCAGTTCGAGCTTTCCACGGAGCTCCTGCATCTGATCAAGGACGTTACCAATATCGTGGGGCTGGGCTGGCAGCTGCGGGGCAACATCATCGGTCTGAACTTCGAGCTCTATGACCGGGACGGGAGCGTCATTGCGGTGATCGGCCAGAAGATGCTCTCCCTTCACGATAAATACTGCGTGGATATCTACCGGCCCGAGCAGGAGGCCGTGGTGGTGGCGATCCTGGTCACCCTGCAGCACATGATCCGGGACCGGGAGGCCGCCTCGTCCTCCTCTTCCTCTTCCTCCGGGAGCTGAAAAAAGGAGCCCCGGAGAGATCGTCTATGAGGACCCGTATCAGGCGGCGGCAAAAACGGACGGCTTCCTCCAGATCGACCAGTTGCAGCCCTCCTGGTCCCCGGAAGAGCGGGAAAAACAGAATTCACCCTGAGAATGCAGCAGTCCCCCGACCGAACGGTCGGGGGACTTTTCATCATCCGCAGGTCAGGCCGACAGGGCTTCCCGGGGGAGGACGCCGGTCTCCGTCAGCAGATCCGTCACGGAGCTCACGGGGATGATCTCCAGCTTCTCCTTCACCTCCGGGGCCACATCCTTCAGGTCAAAGAGGTTGGCCTTGGGGATATACACCCGGGTCACCCCCGCCCGCTGGGCTGCCATGAGCTTCTCCGGCAGACCGCCGATGGGGCACACCGCTCCCCGGAGGGAGACTTCCCCCGTCATGGCGATATGGGGATCCACCACCCGCCCCGTCACCAGAGAGGCCAGGGCCGTGGTGAGGGTCACTCCCGCGCTGGGTCCATCCTTGGGCACCGAGCCCGCGGGCACATGGATGTGCAGATCGTTTTCCCGGAAGAGTTCAGCCTTCTCCGGGAAGGCCGCCTTCACCAGGCTCAGGGCGATGCGGGCGGATTCCTTCATCACGTCCCCCAGCTGTCCGGTGAGGATGACCTCTCCCCGCCCCGGCGTGAAGAGAGTCTCGATATAGAGGATCTCGCCCCCCGCCTGGGTCCAGGCCAGACCGGTCACCACCCCGGCCCGGGGCTCCGGCAGGACCTCGTTATGCTGGATCGGCCGCTCCTCCAGGGTCTCCCGCAAAACATCCGGGGTGACGACAAATCGCTCCTCCGGGTTCTCCGCCACCTTCACCGCCAGGCTGCGGCAGAGGGCGTCGATGTGCTTCCGCAGGCCCCGGACCCCCGCTTCCATGGTATAGTCCGAAATCAGCTGCTCCAGGGTCTCCTCCGGCACCGTCAGCTTCCCCTCCGGGATCCCCATGGCCTCCATGGACCGGGGCAGCAGGTGCCTCCGGGCGATCTGCAGCTTTTCCAGAGGGCTGTAGCCGGTGAACTGGATCACCTCCATCCGGTTCAGCAGGGGCTCGGGGATGCCGTCGGTGGAGTTGGCCGTGCAGATGAACAGCACGTCGGACAGGTCATAGGGCACGTTCATGTAGTGGTCGGTGAAGGTGCTGTTCTGCTCCGGGTCCAGCACCTCCAGCAGGGCGGAGGCGGGACTGCCGTTATAGGAGGCGGAGAGCTTATCCACCTCGTCCAGCACCATCACGGGGTTGGAGACCCCGCTTTTCTGGATCCCGTCCATGATCCGGCCCGGCATGGCGCCGATATAGGTCCGCCGGTGGCCCCGGATATCCGACTCGTCGTGCACGCCTCCCAGGCTCACCCGGCTGTAGGCCCGGCCCAGGGCCCGGGCGATGCTCTTGCCGATGCTGGTCTTGCCCGTGCCCGGCGCGCCCACGAACAGGAGGATGGAGCCGGACTGCTGCTTCCTCAGCTGCATGACGGCGATCTGCTCAAGAATGCGGCGCTTGACCTTCTCCAGGCCGAAGTGGTCCGCGTCCAGTACCTTCTCCGCCTCGTCCAGATCGATCCGGCGGAACTCCTCCTTCTTCCAGGGAAGGGAGGTGAGGAACTCCAGATAGTCGGTGAGAAGGCCGTACTCATGGCTGTCCTGTCCTTCCGCCTTCAGGCGGGAGATCAGCTTGTCGGCCTCCTTCCGGGCGGTCTCGTTCATGCCGGATTCCCGGATCTTGATCTCCAGCTTCCGGATGCCGTTCAGCTCGTCCGGATGCATCTCGTCCAGTTCCTTCTGCAGGTACTCGATCTGCTTTTTGATGGCGGATTCGCGGTAAAGCTTCTCGTAATCCTCCCGCTGCGCGGACTGGGCCGCGCTCTGGACATCCACCATCTCCAGGCCTTCCAGAAGCATTTGCTCCAATGCGTCGAACCGGGCCTTCACGCTGTCTTCGGCCAGCAGGGCATACCTTTCCTCCACAGAATTATGCAGCCAGGGAGACATAGCGCCGGCGATCGTCCACATACTGTCCCAGTGCTCGGCAAAACTCCGGAGAAAACCTTCCCACCGCTGGCCCGAAGCAAAGGAAAGAATCCGTTCCTTCACCGCTTCCGTCCGGCGCCGGGCCTCTGCCGGATCCAGATCGTCCGTTTCCGGACTGCGGGAAACACTCATACTGAAAGCCTGGTTTGGCAATTGAACGATTTCATCAATATGTACCCGGTTCTGCAGGGCAATGGTCACGAAGGCGTTCTCGTCCGCCTCGGTCACGGTCCCGGCGACAGCAAGCGGGTAAAAGCTTTCTGCGGTCAGTTCATCCCTCGCCTGGTCCTCTTTCTGCATCAGCAGGGTTACTTTTTCCCCGGAAGCGGGAGTCTTTCCTGTCAGTTCCCGGTAATCCTGCGAGCGCAGCCAGATTCGTCCTCCCGGAAGAGCGAGCGTATTGTATAAGGGCATTTGTGCCATAGTGATCTTTCCTCCATCTTCGTATGCACAAAACTTGACAGCTGTCAAGGTTGCGAGGGAATCATACACTCAACATTGACAACTGTCAAGCTTTTTGTTATATTTTCTGCATTGATTCAGAGCGGGAGGGACAG
>JAEEGH010017669.1_pt1 | contig 15173 bp, 13 predicted proteins | sample 9134181 | NCBI WGS metagenome assembly JAEEGH01 (sample SAMN16246544, study PRJNA631951) | gut metagenome | biome: gut microbiome; feature: rumen; material: DP-attached | host: Bos | place: Iran: Karaj | collected 2018-10 | reverse complement strand
CTGTAAATAATACATCTTCATTAGATCCAGAGCTTTCAACTCAAAAAGAAGGTATGGAGCCTTTACTTGATATGATTATTAAAGAAATTCCTGCCCCATCTATGGATAAGGATTCATCTTTACAATTCCAACCTGCATTATTAGATTATACTGATTTCCAAGGTAGAATTGGTATTGGTAGAGTTACTAGAGGTACTATTAAATCTGGTGATGTTGTTTCTTGTTGTAGATTAGATGGTTCAATTAAACAATTTAGGATTCAAAAATTATACGGATTCTTAGGATTAGATAGAATTGAAATTAAAGAAGGATATGCTGGTGATATCGTTGCTATATCAGGATTAGGTGATATTTCTGTTGGTGAAACTGTATGTAACCCTGGTAAAGAAGAACCACTAGAGAAAATCCATATTTCAGAGCCAACTGTTCAAATGACTTTTGGTACTAATACATCACCATTCTGCGGTAGAGATGGTAAATTAGTTACTGCATCTAAAATTGAAGAAAGATTATTTAGAGAAGTTCAAAAGGATGTTTCTTTAAAGGTTAAGAGAATTGATAACCTAGAAGAATGGATCGTTTCTGGTCGTGGAGAGCTTCATTTAGGTATTTTAATTGAAAATATGAGAAGAGAAGGATATGAATTCCAGGTATCTCGTCCTCATGTTATTTATAAGGAAATTGATGGCGTTGAATGTGAACCATATGAATATACAGTAATTGACTGCCCTAATGAATATGCAGGTGCTGTAATTGAAATGATGGGTAACCGTCATGGTATTATGGAAACAATGTCAAATACTGAAACTCAAACAAGAGTTATTTACCAAATTCCATCTCGTGGATTAATTGGATTCAATACTGATTTCATGACTATTACAAAGGGTTATGGTATCATTAACCATAGTTTTAGTGAATATAGACCTGTTGAGGCTGTAAATGTAGCTGAAAGAGTATCAGGTGTATTAGTATCTATGGCTACAGGTCAATCTACAGCTTATGCATTAGGACATCTAGAAGATAGAGGTTCTATGTTCGTTGGACCTGGTGAAGATATTTATGAAGGTATGATTGTTGGTTGGTGTAATAAGGATATCGACCTTGCAATTAACCCAGTTCAAGCAAAGCAACAAACAAATACTCGTTCATCAAATAAGGATACAACAGTAGTATTAAAGAAGCCAATCATTATGAGCCTAGAGGCATGTCTAGAATTTATTAACGATGATGAATTAGTAGAAGTAACTCCAAATCATATTAGATTAAGAAAGAAAATCTTAGACACTGTTGATCGTAAGAAATTTGATGCTAAGATGAGAGCTGAAAAGGAATAATTAAAAAAATGGACGTGAGTCCATTTTTATTTTGTTTCAAATAAGAATTCTAATGAATCTATATTATTTTTAATATCATTTATTATATCTAATAATTGTTCTCGATTAATTGAATCAGGATGATTTAACCAATATCCAATTGTGGCTATAACACCACCATAGATAAATGATGCCGCTACAGGAATTGGATATTTTAATTTTCTAATTCTATTAAATTGAGTTAATAGCTCTGTAATTGCTGCCTCACATACATATGTAATTATATCAAATAGCTTATAATCACCATTCTTTTGAACTGCTAGTATTAAATATCTATTAGCTTCTATATATTCAACAACATTCTTTACAATCTCTGCTAAATAAGAAGAAGCATCATCAAAGGTATTAATAACATAATTATTTTTTAATGTCTTTTCCTTTATCTCATCTCTAATTTCATTTATTGTGTCATCTAATAAGGTGAATTTATCTTCATAATATTTATAGAATGTAATTCTATTTACCATTGCCTTATCACAAATTTCCTTTACTGAAATCTTCTCAATCGATTTTTCAGTAATTAAATCTAGAATAGCTTTTCTTAAATCTCTTCTAGTTTTTTGAATTCTAATATCCTCTTTATACTCCATATAATTATACAAATTCTCCTTTTTGTATACTTAAGTTAACTCATGTTTAACATAGTATAATTTATACATCTTGTATATTTTTTATTTTAAATTAAAATCATATACGTGTCAACTTAATAATACAACTGTATTAATAAGTGTATAAATGTATAGGGAGGATTTAAGATGAAAAAAATAAGTAATTTTATTGTAAAAGCAAGATATTGGTTACTTGGTGTATTTGTAATCTTAGTTGGTTTATCTTGTTTCTTAATGACACAGGTAAACATCAATTATAATTTGATGCAATACCTTGATTCTGATTCAACATCTACAGTTGCGTTAACTAAGATGGAGGATGAATTTGGATCAGTTGGTCAATGTCAGGTAGTAGTTAAAAATGTAAAATATGATGACGCCGTTAAGATTAAAGGTGTTATTGAAAATATTGATGGTGTATCATCAGTAGTATTTGCTAGAAACGATGGTGATAAGGAATATTATAATAATGAATCACATGATGCATTATATAGGGTATTCCTAACAACTGGTGATTTTGATACTGCATCATACAATACATTAGATAGAATAAGAGATTCATTAAGTGGATATGATATTGCATTAAGCGGTGGTTCAGTTGATTCTCAGTTCCTAACAACAGCCTTAGGAAGAGATATGATAATTATCTTAATTGTAGTAGTAGCGGTAGTATTTATCATATTGGCTATTACATCAACATCATGGTTTGAGCCTGTATTATTCTTAGTAGTAGCTGGTGGAGCTATCTTAATTAATATGGGTAGTAATATATTACTAAATTGGATTCCATATATTGGTAATTCAATGTCATTTATTACTAAGAGTATCGCAGCCGTAATGCAACTAGCATTATCAATGGATTATGCAATTGTATTACTTCATGCATATAGAGAAGAAAAAGAAAATAATGTAACTAATAATGAGGCTATGGCAAAGGCATTAGCTAAATCATTTGCCCCTGTATCTTCATCATCAATCACAACAATTGCGGGTCTAGTAGCTTTAATGTTCATGAGCTTCTCAATTGGATTTGATGTAGGCTTAGTTTTAGCTAAGGGTATCTTAATTAGCTTATTATCAGTATTCTTATTTATGCCAGGCTTATTACTATTATGCGATAAATTATTAGTTAAGACATCTCATAAGCCTTTAGACATAATAATTAAAGAAAAAATGGATAAGCATAATGAAAAGAAGCTTAAGGCCGGTAAGAAGGTTCATACAATTACTGATTTCCAGGTTAGAACTAAAATTATCATTCCAGCTTTAGCATTATTTGTAGTAATTGCAGGTGCTATTTATAATTATAAAACTGAATATAGCTTTACTTTAAAGGCATCAACTGATGAGAATTCAGTTATTAATTTAGATAATGAATATATAACAAATGAATTTGGTACTCAAAATACATTAGTTGTATTATTACCAAAGAATGGTAAGAATAGAAATGAATTAGCTGAAACTGAAAATAATGTAGTTAATTATTTAACTGATTATGAATATAAAAATAATAAGGTTATTTCATCAGCTCAAGGATATTCAACATATGGTGTTTATAATAATTTAACCGCAGAAGAATTTGCAAGAAACTATTTAGATATGAATTCTTATAATGCTAATTTAAGAGGTATTAATGTTTTATATTCTTATCTAGAAAAGGATGGAATTGCTAAAAGAGATTCAAATGGTGATTTAAGAGCTAATGTCTACGATGTAATTGAATACGCAGCTAAAAACGAAGGTGCAGTAAAAATTACAAATGAATCACAAGCTTTAATTAATCAATTAAATACAGTATATAATACAAAATTAACAAAAGAAGAATTTGCCGCTGCTAATAATTTATCATTAGATGTTGTAAGCAATGTATATGAGGCTGCAGGACAAGATGAAATGACTACATATGATGTATTAAAATTCATAGTAGATAATAATTATGCTGTTAATGCATTTAATAGTGTTCAAAATGAAATAGATTATAATTATAATCAATTAGTTGAAAAACATGTATTCAATGAGGATGGTTCAGTAAATACAACAACAATTAAAGCAATGAATACATTCTGTACAGCATATGAAAAGGGTATTTTAGATGTTAATGATTCAGCCTTAAAGTCAGAATATGTTAAATACAAAACAGTATTAAAGGAATTTACTTATGATGAATTATTAGCAACATATCCATTTATCACAGAAAATGTAGCTAAGTCTTTATTAAACGGTAGTGAAACTATTCCTAATTATTTAGTAATTCAAGCATCATCATTAAAACAAATTGCTAAAACATATGGTGCTACATTAAATAATGTAATTAATTCTAAATATAATCAAATACCAGCTAAGGATGAAGTAATTACAAGAGAATATGCCCTAATGAATTATGGTATTGATAATGAAACATTAGATAAGCTATTTAAGAATGAAGTTACAAATCAATCATTGATTGCTTTACTTTCAAGTACAAATTATTATAAAAATCAAAGCTATGTAAATGAAATGAATAATCAATTTGTATCTAATTATGAAGCATTTAATAATTTTGAATCTGATAATTATATAAGAGTAATCTTTAATCTAGATATGGCTAAATCAGGTGATGATTCATTTGCCGCTATTAAAGAAATAACAAATCATTTATATAGTGAATATGAAGGAGTAGAGGTAGTATCTGAAACATTTGTATATTCACAAATAAAGGATGTATTTAATAAGGATATTGTATTAGTTAATATTATTTCATTTGTTGCTATATTATTAATAATTGCATTAACATTTAGATCATATTTCGTACCTGTATTATTAACATTATTAATCCAAGGTGCTATTTGGTTAACAATGGGTATTTCTACAATCTTTGGAAATGAAGTATTCTTCATTTGTTATATCGTTGTAATGTGTGTTCAAATGGGAGCGACAATCGATTATGGTATTTTATTAACTAATAATTATATTATTAATAGAAGTACATATGATAAGAATATTGCAATGAAGAATGCTTTAACAAGCAGTATTTCAACAATACTAGTATCTGGTTCTATTTTAGTGTTAGCTACATTAATAATTGGTTTAGTATCTAATGTATCAATTGTTTCTGATTTAGGATTATTATTATCAAGAGGTTGTTTAATATCTGTATTAATGATAATATTTGTTCTTCCTCAATGCTTATTATTATGTGATAAGATAATTGAAAAGACTTCAAGACATACTAAATTTTATCATCAAGAAGATGACTATATTAAAGTAGAAGCACGTATTGCACAATCTAAATAAATTAATGGGATGTTTTAAGCGTAAATGCTTTTAAAACATCCCTTTTCTTTGCCCTTATATGTTGATAAAATATTCAAACATGTGGTATAATATTTGAAAATATTTGGTATATTTAAATAAGCAGTAAAGAGGTAGTAAAAAATGATTATTAAAGAAAACGCAAATGATGTTTTAAAGAATTTTGTAGAATCTGAAAAGGTTATTAGAATTTATGATGCTTTAAAGGTTGGTTTAGAAAAGGATAACCTAGTTATTATTGATACATTCTTACAAAATTTATTAAATCAATTATTCTTAGAAGTAGCTAAAACAGTTGAGCTTGAGGATTCTGATATTAAGGATAATAATCCTAAGACTGAGTCAGTTAAGAAATTCATCAAGGGTGAGGATAAGAGATTTGGCGTTGGCTTAGATTTAGTATGTAATTATGTTTTAAAGAATAAAAAGCTTTGGTTTAATTTCCAAGGATTATCTGTAAATGAAAATGCTAATGCAATTAAATTCTTTGAGGATAAGGAATTAGAATATTCTTCAAATGATGAAATTAAATCAGTATATAATACAATGATTGAAGGATTAAATAAGTTCTATTCAAGTGATGTATTAGTTTCTATAGAGCTTTAGGAGTTATTATGGCTGATGAATTAAAAAAGCAGCAAAAGAAGGAAGAAAAGGAATTAAAGCTTTTAGAAAAACAAAAGAAAAAAGAAGAAAAAGCTTTAAAAAAAGAAAGAAAAAAAGCAACAGATGATGTTGAAGATATGTTAAAGGAGGAAAGAAGAAATCGTCCTTTAACAGAAGAGGAATTAAAAATAAAGGCTCAAAATGAGCCACCTCATTTATCAGTTCTAGAGGAAATAGGAAATTCTGTTACTCATGGACTTGGTGCTATCTTTGGAGTTATTGCATTAGTATTAATGCTAATGAAATCTACAGATGGCAAAATGGTACTAGCTAGTATAGTTTATGGAGTTAGTATCTTTGTTATGATGCTAAATTCTTGTTTATATCATGCTTGGAAGACAGGTTCTAAGGTAAAAAGAATTTGGAGAAGATTTGATTATTCAAGCATTTATTTATTAATTGGTGGTACATTCGCACCGCTTCAATTAATAGAATTAAATGCTAATAATAACGTACCTATATATTGGGGTTATATTTGGTTTGGTGTAATGTGGGCATTAATTATTACAGGTATCACATTTACAGCAATCTTTGGTCCTGGTAGAGTAAAATGGATTAACTATCCATTATATTTTACAATTGGTTGGACTGGATTAATTTATCTACCTATTTGGATAATACATGAAAGATATGAATTATTATTCTGGATATTAGGTGGAGGTATTGTATATACCTTAGGAATGATTCCATTTGTAAAAAGAGGAGTTAAGGCCTCACATTTCATTTGGCATTTCTTTGTGCTTGCAGGGGCGATAACTCAATTTATTGGTATTTATCTTTTTGTATATTGTTAATTAGGAGGTAATTATGGAGAAGGTATTTGACACTATTTTAGATGGCTTTTATAAGAACAAGGTTGATTATAAGCTAATTATTGACAACAAAGAAGAAATTAGTAAGCATAAGGATGAACTAATTGGTAATGTTAATAAATTAATAAATGGTAATGGTTCTGACCCTCTTTTAATTTATTCAATTATCTTACTTTCTACTATAGGTGAAAAGTCTATATTCCCTACATTAGTTGATGTATTTAATTTAAAGGAAGAAAAAACAAATGAATTATTTGGTAATACAATTTATGATGTTTTTGTTCCTGCGTTAGTAAATACATTCGATGGTAATTATCATTTAATTGAAGAAACATTATTAAATGATAAGAGAAAGGATATGGGAAGAGGAGTATTATTCTTAGCATATGCTGGTATCTGTATTGGAAATAAGAAGCCTTCAAGATTAGTTAATTTTATTAAATCAAACTTAGATAACGCTCCATATGAGGATTTCTATGATGATATAGTTGATGTATATTTAGATTATAAGCTAGATAGCTTAACAGTTATTGTAAAGGAATTATGGCTTAAGGGTAAGCTAGATGCTGATATGCATGGTGCTTATTATACAATATTAGATGATTACTTATTAGGCTTAGCAGATGATGATAATTCAGTTTATAAGATTTATCAGGTATATGCTAATTATTCTGAAATATTAAATTTACCTGACAAGAAAATGAATTTGGATTATTATTTAAATATTGATCAGGTAGATGATAAATTATATGATTATGTAAATAATAATCAATATGATGGCAATTTAAAGTCATATTTAAATAAGTTATTAGAAGTATCTAATTTAGATTCTATTTATCCTGAAACAGAAATTAAAAATGAAATTACTACAGTATCTAGTGATGTAGAAATAGATAAGGTATTATATAGATTCTTTAAGATTGAAAACATCGTTACTAATACAGATGAAAGAGACGATTTAGTTAGATTCATGAGTGAGTATTATGATAGTGTGATTAATCAATTTGAAAAATATTTAAAGAATCATAATTTCTCATATGATGATTATGATAATAGTAGATCTATTCATTTTATAACTGCAGAATTATATGAATAGTAAAATTATGACCTAATTTAGGTCATTTTTTTATTTTTCGACAAAATGTTGACACATCTTTAAAAATGTATTACAATTAATACAGTTAATACAGATAATACAGATAGTAAAGAAGGTGATTCAATGATTTTTAATAATAATGGAAATGTCTTTGAACAAATCGCTGAAAACTACATAAAAATGATAAAATCAGGTGCTATCAAGGAAGGAGAATATTTGCCTTCTTGTAGAGACCTTGCAAAGAATTTAGGTATCAATCCTAATACTGTGCAAAGGGCTTATACCTTGCTAGAGGAAAAGGGTTATGTCACTAAGGTATTAAAGAAGGGTGTTTACGTATCCTATTCAAACGATAATAAAATTATCGATGAATTAAAAAATGAAATTATTAAATATAAAGAAAATGGAATAAGTAAAGAAGAAATATTATCTTTAATTGATAAGGTTTATGATGGTGGATTAGATGATAAAGATTAAAAGTGTTTATAAAAGTTTTGGAGAAAAAGAAGTTTTAAAGGATATTAACCTAAATATAGGTGATGGTAAGGTATTAGGCCTATGTGGTATTAATGGTGCTGGTAAATCAACATTATTAAGAATTATAAGTAGTGTTTATACAGCTGATAACGGTGAAGTAATAATTGATGATAAGAATGTTTACGACAATGAGGAAATTAAGAAGAATATATTCTTTTTACCAGATGAACCATATTATGATTATAATTCCACACCAGGATCTTTAGTTAAAATTTTTGAAGCCATGTATGGCTTAGATATAGATATTTATTATAAGAATATTGAGTATTTCAAGATTCCTTTGAAGAAGAAAATTATTAAATTTTCTAAGGGTATGAAAAGACAGGTATTCTTATCTATAGCATTTGCTATAAGACCTAAATATCTAATATTAGATGAAGCATTTGATGGATTAGATCCGTTTGCTAGACTTTATTTTAAAAGAGAAATAGTAGATATGGTTAGTGAGAATAATACTACTATAATTATTGCCTCACATTCATTAAGAGAGCTTGAAGATATTTGTGATACATTCGCAATAATTGATAAGAATAAAATAGCGGCTAGTGGTGAATTATTTGAATCATTAGATAAGATTCATAAATACCAAATTGCATTTGGTGAAAAGATTGAAGAGAAGGACTTTCCTAAAATTTATAAAACATTCCATCAGGAAGAAAGAATTATTAGAATTGTTAGTGATTTATCAATAGAAGAATTAAATGAAAAAATAAAGGAATTCAATCCTTTATTTATAGATGAATTACCAATTAATTTTGAAGAAATGTTTAATACAGTTATTGAAGAGGGAGGATATTTAGAATAATGAAAAATTTAGCTTTATTTTATATAAAGAAAAGATTACCACTCTTCTTAATTGTTCTTGGAATTGTATTAATTCTTACAATATTAGAATTAGCAACTGTACCTATTACAGTAGATGGCTATACAAGGTTAATAAGTGGAAAATTATTCTCTGGTCAAAGAATAGAATTTGATGGATTAATATATAATACTGCTCTTTTAATAGTATTGGCTTCTATTATACCTATTTATGAATTTAGTTTTAAAATGAAAAAAAGAGGTTGTGATTTATTTTATTCACTACCTATTACAAGAAAGAAGTTATATTTATTTAAATATGTATTTGGCTTATGTGAGATGCTAGCAATCTTCATTATTAATTATTGGTTTATAGAAATTTTTGTCATGTGTAAGATAGATAATGAATTGTTGGTGGAACAAGAATTTAAAATTGGATATATCTTTGGATATTTTGGTGTAGCAGTGTTACTAGGCACTTTATTATATTCATGGATTACATTCTTTTATACAAGAGCTAATTCATTCATTGATGGTATTATAGGTGTTATATTATCTATGGCTTTACCTGCCGCAGTAACAGCTGGCATTTTAATATATTGTAGTAATTTTAACTGGATGCAAGATTTATATACAATAAATTGGTTTTATCCATATCATTATATTCCTTATGCATCACTGGTAAAAATATGTAATCTATTTAGTAATAGAGCCTGTGAGCTAGATTATAATTATCGCGAATATATATTATATCCTGAAATTGTCACATGGGTTTTAGCTTTAGGAATTTTGGTATTGTTTATAGTTCTTTCTGGAAAAGAAAAAGCAGAAGAATCAGAGGATATAAGTGATAGTCCATTTGTATATTCAATAGCTTTACCTATTATTATTGTTTCATGCTACGCCATTTGTGAGTTAAGTAATCCATCTTGGCTAGCTATAATAATTGGTGGATACATTGGATATGTTATTTATAATAGAAATTTCTTATTAAGAAAGATTGATTTAATAACTCTTTTAGTAAGTGAAGGCTTAGGCTTTGCGTTAATGCTAACAAAGTTATTCTAAAAAATGAGGGGAAGGGAAAATGAAACGTAATATTATTAGTAAAATAATTTTATTATCATCTATTTCATCTTGTGCGTTGTTATTTTCATGCGGGGAAAAATCATTAACTAGTACAAAAGATATAAATGGAGAAATAATTGAATTTGAAGATATCAGTGAGGAAACAATTGATTATAATTTACCTACTGAAAGAATATATACAGGTATGTACCAGTATGAAAGCTTAGATAGAGTATTAAAATATGCTTATACAACACCCAAAACTGATTTTAGAAATAAGAATTCTCATAATGTAATAATAAAATATGGTATAGGTGATGAATTATATAATCATATTAAAAAATATGAAAATGAAGCTGAATTATATGATAAGACACAACAAATAAAGCTATCTATTTATAGAATGAGTTATTCATGTATTGACTATTTTGAAGGATTAGAAGAAGTAAGAGAATATCCATATTATGACCGTGAATTAACAAAAAAAGATTCAAGCTATATAAGAAATTCATCAGGTACTAAATTAAGCGATTTTTATAGAAAAGAAGTTATTTATACAGAAATTAATACTTTAGGATATTATTTTAGTGAAGAATTTAAATATGATAAATTAGAATATACAGATACTGTTACAAAAGATGATTTAGAACCAGTTGTGGCAGGTAGAAGCAATGATGCCTATGGTATATTACAATATTTTTTCTTACTTGAGCCATTAAATGAAAGTGATGAAATAATTAAATATGGTCGTAAGGCAAATGAGGCAGGTAGTAGAAAAGCTGCCACTAAAAGTGGAATGGAAACAATAACATGGGAAAAGGATGATTATGTTTTCCCAATCGCTGATATAGAGCATTCTGTTTTTGGTAAACGTCAAATTAACCATTCTGCGTTAAGAATGTTAAATAGCAGATTGAATATTACTATGACATACAGAATCAATGATAATAATGTACTATTCTATTATAGTAAGGAGCTGCCATATAATGAAAATGAAATTATTCAATAAAATGATAATATGCTTCGCATCATTATTTGTATTTAGTTTAAGTGCTTGTAATGAGTCTAAGAATGAAGTTATACAATATGATAGTAATTCTAATGAAGAAAAACAATATATTGGCTTTTCAACTGATAATAAGTCACTTGAATCTCATGATGTTACTATTTATTATGGTAGACCAGAAAAGGAAATAGAATATTACGTAAATGATTACGAACTACTAAATGCTTATCAATCAGCAAATAGTGATGATTATTACACTATGCATGGATATAGAACGATACCTAATTCTGCTCGTAAAGTAATGTTCACAATTATAAGAACAGTATATGAATCTGCCTCTAAAGAAAATAGTGCATGGAATAAAACGATAATATATGAAGAAAGAAATGAGTTAAGTCGTTATTTATTAGATAGCTTTTTATATGGAAGAAATGCTATTGTAGATACAATAAAAAAAGATGATTTATATAATAATCAGGATGGATATGGATATATTACCTATACATGGTATATAACTGAAAATGATGAAAGTCCACTATATCGTGATGTTCATGAGCTAGCTAAGGCGAGCACAGTAAATTTATATTATACAATTGATGGCGATTTAATAACATTTAAAGTAGCTAAGCAATAAAAAGAAAATCCGAGATTTAGTATCTCGGATCTTTTTTATTTAAATATTCTTTAATTAAATCTTCATATTTTAAGCCATAATCATGGAATTCTAATTCGCTTGTTTGTTCGATTGCATCATAGATAAAATCGGTAGAGAAATCTATAGCACCCTTAATTGGCATTCCTAAATTGATATAGGCAGTCATTAATGCAGAGAATAAGTCTCCAATTCCTTTGTATGTATTATCTAGCTTTTCTTTAATGATTGTTGTTTTTGTTAATCCATCATATGATACACAGCCAATAGAATATTCATCATCCATAACACTTGTTATAACAACATTTTTAGGACCAATTCCTACAAGCTCAGCTATTAAATCATTTAAATAGCTATCGTCATGATAATTATTATAATCATGTCTTGTCATTAGACATGCCTCAGTTACATTAGGTAATATATAATCTGCTATACTACATAAATCAATATAACCAGATATTACATCAATTTCTAAATCAGGGAATGCATCTCCATTATTACCCATACAAGGGTCTACAATAAAGATACCATCATCCTTTAATAGACATTGCTTAGCATCCTTTATATATTCGAATTGCTTACCATTTTTAACCTTACCAACTAAGATAGAATCAAATTGAATATGTTCACTTTTCCAGTGATCAATTATCTTTTCCATATCAGCTGTAAAATCTATTTCATGAATTCCAGTAAATGGATCATTATGAGTAGATTCTAAATAGGTTGGAAGCACCGCTACCTCAAATCCAAAAGCGGATAGAGTAGCAAGTGATAGAGAAGAGCCAGTTTGACCATAACATGAAATTTGTTGTATTACTAAAATCTTTTTGTTATTCATTTTTACCCTCCTCTCAATTTTAAAATATTATACTATAAATTTGGTGATTTTTGAATTTAAAAATTAAATTTTACAACTATTTCAAAAAGTGTTAAAATTTTAATAGAATACTACGAGGTAAAAAATATGAGAATATTAACAGAGAATGAAAAGAGATATGAATCTATAATGATGCTAGAAGAGGCATCTAAGAAGGATATTAAATCTATTAAAAATCATTATAAATTTAAATATAAGGTAGATTATTTCACTCCGATGTGCGCTTTAGCATTTGTTGTATTATTAATTGTTGGAATTGTATTCTTTGTAATGGGATCAGTTGCAGGTGGAGTAGTTTGTATTGTATTATCAATTCTTTCTTGTTGCTGCAGTGTGTTTTTATATTTATTAAATAAAAAGAAATATTGGAATGCATTCCAAGCATTCTATGCAGACGCAATCGAAAAGAATGGTAAGATTAAATATGATGGATATAAGGTAGTATCTAAATTATTCCCACTTTATATTAATTGTGATAATGAGCTTAAAGCTATTACATTTAATTATCAGGATAAGAATGCAGTATTCTGTGAATATGACGATATATTAAATTTTAGTGTTTATTATGATGATAAGGAAACTGAAAATGCTAAATTAGATGAAGCATTTGAAGCAGAAGAATATCATGTATTAATAACATTTAATAATAAGAAGACAGCTAAAATTCAATTTTCTAATTCACTAAAGAATTTTGATAAGAATTATTTAAAGGAAGAAAATAAGAATTCTATTAATAATATTGTTAATATTTTAAATGCAATTATTATGAAAAATGAAGTTAAGTAATTAACTTCTTTTTTTCTACAATGATAGTAATTTATTCTTTTTTGATGAAAACGTTTTAAATTTTTCTTGATACCTAAAAAAAACCATTGTATAATAAATATAGGCTTTAAGTCGAAAGGAGTATTACAGGTTTTATGGATGGTAAGGTTAAATGGTTCAATGCCGAGAAAGGTTATGGATTTATTGTGCCAGAAGAGGGAAAGGATGTATTTGTACACTTTAGTGCAATCGTTTCTGATGGCTACAAGACTTTAGAAGAAGGTCAAGCTGTAACATTTGATCTTGAGGAAGGCGAAAGAGGACCTCAAGCTAAGAATGTTGTAAAAGTTGATAAGAAGTAATTTTTAGGCTATGAAACCGAACCCTTAGTAGTTCGGTTTTTCTTTGCTAAAAATTTTTTTAAAAAATTACCAATAAATTTCAATAGTAGTTTGTTTAAAGATTAGAAGCGAACAGAAAACGTTTGCATAAGAGGAGAAAAATGTTTTATGAAAAAGAGAAAAATCTTATTAGGATTAGCAATGGCTGCCGCAGCAGTATTTGCTTTATCTGCTTGTGACGATTCAAGTACAAATAATGATCCAACAACTGTTGATACAGGAGAGAGTTCTGGAACTGGCACTGGTACAAGTACTGGTACTGGCGAATCTGGCCAAGGTAGTCAACAAGGTGGCGAAGGTCAAGGCAGCCAGCAAGGTGGCGAAGGCCAAGGCGGCCAACAAGGCGGTGAAGGTCAAGGAGGCCAACAAAGTGGCGAAGGCCAAGGTGGTCAACAGGGTGGACAAGGTCAGGTTACTCCTGGTAAGAATGGTAGTGAGGTAGGCGCATTAGACTCTGGAAATGGAGAAGTTCTAGAAGAAGGTTCTTTTGAGATTACAAGTGTTAGTGGCGAATTAGAATCTGCTTATGTAGAATTTGAACCAGTTTCAGGCTATAGTGATTATAATGTATATATTAGTGAAAAAAATAAAAATACATATCAAAAGTTAGAAAAAAATAAGGATTATTTCTTACAAAGCTTATCTGCAAATAATAATAGAATTGATATCTCTGGTATTAAAAAAGGATCATATGATATTAAATTATGCGCAGCTGAAGCAGGAAGTGATAAAGGAACTCCTGCTATAATGAATGTTGATGTAATGGAATATGATAGATCAGGGTATGCTCATTTTAACTATAACGAAGGTGTAGGTGCATATAAAGACGATGGTACATTAAAGGATAATGCAATCGTATTATATGTAACTGATGCTACAAAGAATACTGTAGAATTGTCTTATAAGGGAAAGACAGTAAGAGGTATTGGTAATATACTTAATACTGTAGGTAAGGCATCTGGTGATACTAATCATGAAACAGAATGTAGAAAAGTAGATGATTCTGGTAAAATATATTATGCAAAGGGTAACACAAATCAAGGTATTTTAGCTGATTTAGCTGCAGACAATATTCCGTTAGTAATTAGATTTGCTGGATTAATTTCAGAGTCAGGTCTATATGCTCCTGGTACATATGATGCCAAGCATGCTGGATTAATAGACGGGTTAACTGATTATGCACTAAAGTCAGACGTGAAAACTAACGGTAATTTAGCTGA
>JAEEGH010017663.1_pt1 | contig 15175 bp, 6 predicted proteins | sample 9134181 | NCBI WGS metagenome assembly JAEEGH01 (sample SAMN16246544, study PRJNA631951) | gut metagenome | biome: gut microbiome; feature: rumen; material: DP-attached | host: Bos | place: Iran: Karaj | collected 2018-10 | reverse complement strand
CGTGGAAGGCCTACGCTGCTATTGGATTGAGGACGAATTGGTCTTTAAACCCGGCGACGAGGACTGCGACGCGATTTATTCAGAGGTACACGGTGTGGAAGAAGATGGCCCTTCGACAGGCTCAGGGACCTTTACGGTTTATCCTAACCCGACCAATGGTGTTTTGTTTGTAGAGACGCGATTAATCGCGTCTCTACCAGACCAAACATACCGTATCACCAATCTGATGGGTCAAACCGTCCTTTCAGGCAACATCAACGCTGATAACCAACAGATTGATGTTTCGTCATTGCCCAAGGGTATGTATTTCATCACCGTTGCGGACGAGACGCGAAAATTTGTGGTGAATAAATAAAAATCAAAACACAAACAATATGAAAAAACTAGTTTTATCCTTAACCATTTTGTTTGCCCTTGTGCTCGGAGCCAAGGCGCAGCAAGGCGACTTGGTCATCAATCCCGATACGCTGTGGTTTTACCACAATGGGGATATTGAGTATTTCACCGTCACAAACGAATACAACTACCCCGTGCAAATCGATTCTATGGGTGATTATGGCGGGTATTTGTGGCCTGGCTACGACCTCCCCGACCTTCCTTATACTATCGAACCTGGAGAAAGCGTATCGTTCAACTTCCGCTTCACCTATCCTGTAAAAGACAACCAGGACTTGAGGGAGTATGTCACAACATCGGTATCCATTTTCACTTCGGTCGGACAAAGGGAACTGCCAGTAATGATCGACCAAGCAGGCATGGTGAATCTCCTGTTCCTGCGTGAGATGTACTTTGATAATCCGTCCGATGTCGTTCAAACAATGATTATGAACAAATCATGGTACATCCCGACGATACACGTCTATTCCATTGCAGAGAAGAACACTGACTATCTGAATATTGAGATTGAACCAATGGCACCACCCTTTGACTTGACTATGGACTTTACTCCAGATATGACCGTAACCTTGAAAGATTTGGTCAGAGGTTATGTGGAGACCGCCATCGAAATCGAGACAGACTATGGAACCTTCGAGATAGCGGTTTACATCAACGAGGAAATCATTACCATCAACGGCATCTTGACCCAAGTTGAAGCCCCGTATTTCGGACAAAACGCCAGCGATAACCGTTTGGCAATCGTTACGGGCGAAGAGACTTACTATACGACTGTGAATGGCTATTGGCCCAATCCCGATGGCGATGCCCTCATCGTCGGCATCGACACCATCCCGATGGGTTCACAAATCGAGGTTGGTGGCACCTATTCCCTGATGGAAGATGATAATGGCGACAACTTCAAGGTATTTGATATCAAGCGTCTTGCCCATCCAACTTACACCTCAGCCCTCGGATATTTGAGTCAATTTGCCATATTTGCGGGTCCTCAGTATACTTATGCCTGGTCAGTTTACGACCAAAAAACGCTACACGGCAATTATTTTCTAACCGTTAATGGGGCGCTTCAGACCGAGCTTCCTGTTCTCCCTGATGGAACAATGCTGACCGATTCCATCCGATATATTCTCGTCGGCATCGCTGACACCATTCACGACTACTACGGCAACCCAGTAAATGTGCTTGAACTGACCAACATCATCCCTTACGAACCCAACTTCACCGCCAACGGCCTCCTGAGCCTGCAAGGCGACCTTTGCCTCTCCACTCCATGCGGTGAGACAGCCTATTTGTCGTTGGACGAGGGCACTGACCGTCATTACCTTACCCTTGTGGGCGAAATGCGGCACAACTATATCAACGACTCCATTTTCAGCGAAGGCGTTCAGGCTCAGATCAACGGCCTTGAGGCCACGCATTACGACCTCTTTGGAGCGCCTTTCCAAACCCTCGACATCCTTGAGATGGAGGCCGCCGTTGAGCAAGCGCTGGTGGGCCCTGTGGTTTCCACAGGTAATCCGAACATTGGCCCCTTCCCCCCGTTGGGTATGGAACTCGCTTTTTATCATAACGGCATCGAGTACTACTTCTCGCCCTACATTGAAGAAATCTATTATCCCTTGGGCGGGACTAATGATCAGTATATTTTGTTGTATGAACTCGACAACGACACCCTGATTGTCGGCAAGGAGGTGACCGCCCAATTCACCACCTCCACCATGCGTATTGACAATTACTTGAAGCCCAATTATCGTGTCACGCTGAACCATGCGGAGTATTACGACCATTTGGAGACGCTGCACGGAAGACTGGCCATCGTTGATGAGCCTTACAACACGATGTACGCCATCATCACAGACGATGACGAGCGTTATCTGATTGAGCCTTATTTCGTTAATTATGCGGAATATGACGAACTCGTCTTTGGCGAAGACACGATTGCTGTGGGCGATTCATTCACTGCCACAGGTGAGGTGTTCAAGTATTATGACGATTCTTATGAATACTTCTATTACAACGGCATTAATATTCTGGAAATCAACGAAATCGATGCTCCTTATCTCATCAGTAACGAATGGTACTACGAAATCCAAAACGAGAACGGCAGCATCACCTATCAATATATGTATCAAGCTGGCGACACCATCGTTCAGGATGAGCCGACACATATCCTTGTGAAAATCAACACGCTTTACGACAAGGGATTTCATGAAGAGATAACGCATGAGTATGTCTTTGAGCGCAACGGCAAGGTGTATTGGTGGAACAAGACCTTGGAAGAATTTACCGTGCTTTACGACTTCAATGCCCAGACGGGCGACGAATGGGAAATTAAGGTGGACAGCGAGAGCCTTGTGATGCACGTGGACGCGGTGGACAACATTGAATACGAGGGCAAAACCTATCGGATGCTGCGCGTCAGCGACCCCGAAGACCTCTTCAGCGGCAACATCGTGTGCGGTATCGGACACCTCACCAGCTTCTTCCCTGAGAGGCTGATGGACAACGGCGACCGTATGCGCGTGGATGGTCTGCGCTGCTACTGGGTTGAAGATGAATTGGTGTTCAAATATGGTGACGAGGACTGCGATGCCATCATTAGCGACCTGCATGGGGTGGAGGAGGACGGCCCTTCGACGGGCTCAGGGACCGCAGGGACCTTGGTGGTTTATCCTAATCCGACCAATGGGGTAATGAATATTTCTGTGCGGCTGCCACAATGTGACAGCCCTATAGACCAAACGTATCGTATCACGAATATCGTGGGGCAGACGTTGCTGCAGGGCAGGATTACTGATGAGACGCAGCAGATTGATGTGACGGGATTGGCTGAGGGGATGTATTTTATTAGTGTAGGGGAGGAGATTAGGAAATTTGTGGTGCGGTGACTCCCCCTAGCCCCTTCTTAGAGGGGGAAGCATTATGCGTGCTAACGTGCTAACGTACTTTCGTGCTAACGTGCTTTCGTACTATCGTGTTTTCGTACTATCGTGTTAACGTGCTTACGAAGTGGGACTTATAGGACAAATAAGACTAATAAAACTAATGAAACCAATAAGATAATGAGGACAACTAGAATTACAACGCTCCTTGTGCTCTTGCTGATGGCGGGAGGGGTGACAAAGGCCCAAACCGACCTCGGCGCGCTAATGGCCGCTCGTGGGGAATACTTCTTTTCCCTTCAAATCCAGCAGCCCGAAGAAGCTGCCCTGCTCAACCGTCTCTGCTCCATCGACAAGGTGGAAGGCAACAATCTGGTTTGTTATGCCAACGAAGAACAGTACCGCCAGCTCCTTGCCAAGGGTTATCGCCCGACGTTGCTCACACCGCCATCGATGCAAGAGGTGTATGCCATGTGGGACGGCACGAACCGCGAGACTTACGACTGGGATGCCTATCCCACTTACGAGGCCTATCAGGACATGATGAAACGGTACGCCGAGGATTATCCAGAACGATGCACCTATCTTGACTGGGGCACGCTGGCAAGCGGACGCAAGCTTATGTTCTGCCGCATCAACAACGGCGAGCCTGACGGCAAGCCGAAGTTCCTCTATACCTCCACTATGCACGGCGACGAGCTGACGGGTATGATGCTGATGCTCCGCCTCATCGACGAGTTTTGCACGAGTGACGCCCCCAGGATCATCAATCTGATCGACCAGCTCGACATTTTCATCTCGCCCTGCACCAACCCTGACGGCACATATCACGGGGGCGACAGTACCGTCTACGGTGCCCGACGCAACAACGCCAATGATGTGGACCTGAACCGCAACTATCCCGACTTCGACAATGGTCCCCATCCCGACAACCATGAATACCAGCCTGAGACCCTTTGGATGATGGAGCTTGCCGAGCAATATCCTTTTACCATGGCGGCAAACTTCCACGGCGGCTCCGAGGTGCTGAACTATCCTTGGGACACCTACCAACCGCTGCATCCCGACGATGACTGGTGGAGGCTGGTGTGCCACGAATACGCCGACCTGACCCATGAACACGACACCCTGTATATGAGTGGCTTCGACAACGGCATCGTCAACGGCTACGTGTGGTATCCCATCTATGGCAGTCGGCAGGACTATATGAACTATTACGCCCAATGCCGCGAGGTGACCATTGAGTGCTCCATTCCCTATACGCCGAATCCGTCGACGATGCCCATGTATTGGACCTATAACCACGAGAGCATGTTACGTTACATGGAACAATGCCTCTATGGGATTCACGGCATTGTGACGGACTCGGTCACTGGCGAGCCGTTGGAAGCGGAGGTCACCATTCTCACCCACGACCATCATGGTTCTGCCGTCAGCAGCCACCTTCCGGCAGGCGACTATCACCGCCCCATCAAGGGCGGCACCTACGAGGTGACGTATTCTTGCGAGGGTTATTACCCCAAGACCCTCACCTTGACGGTGGCTGACTGGGAGACTTTGGTGCAGGATGTCCAATTGGTGCCAGTGGGGTATGGGGTGGAGGAGGACGGCCCTTCGACAGGCTCAGGGCCCTTAACGGTTTATCCTAATCCGACCAATGGGGTGTTGTTTGTTCGGACGCACGCGGTGCGTCCCTACGAGGAATACCGTATTACCAATATTATGGGACAGACTTTGCTGCAGGGCAGCATCAGCGATGAGACGCTGCAGATTGACTTGACTGGATTGGCTGAGGGGGTGTATTTTGTGACTGTGGCAGGTGAAACGAAGAAATTTGTGGTGCGGTGACTCCCCCTAGCCCCCTCTTAGAGGGGGAATCGTTATGCGTGCTATCGTGCTTGTGTACTATCGTGTTTTCGTACTTTCGTGTTTTCGTACTATCGTGTTAACGGGCTTTCGGGATTACGACAGTGGGACGTATGGGACGGATGGGACTTAGACTCTCTCTGACTCCCTTGGGGAGGGGGACCCTTCGACACTTCGACTGAACTCAGTGACCACAGGCTCAGGGGCAGAGATGCCAGGGGTTGAAACCCCTGGTTGTGGTCGGGTCACCCCTACGGGGTTGGATGGACGATGCGGATCATTGAAACAAATCATGGACGCATGTTATCGACGAAAAGCAGGGGTTGACACCGCCTGCCTAATGGCCTGCCACCCCTGCAGGGTTGGGATTTTCATAGGGACAAAATTTTGTCCATGTCAAAATTACATCGTTGATTTCCAATGAAATAAGATCGGACAATAGGAAAAAAGCATGGACAAAACCGAGAGGCTCCCCAAAAACCTCTTGACAAGCGTTTTTTCTGTATATTTTTGCGATGTGTTTCGGCCCTTCGACAGGCTCAGGGACCTTGGCTGTCACGTGAAGTTAAGGTGCCTGAGCCCGTCGAAGGCCCGACAGAAAAAAGTCAACCCTATGAAAGCAACACTAAAATCACTCATCCTAACGACCCTCGCGCTCGGCGTGATGCTGTCCTCGTGCGACACTCCCGCCAAACGCCTGCAGCAGGCGCGTGCCTTATATGAAGAAGGCACCGAACTGCGCCAGCAACGCCTCTCAGAGGAGGCCACCGAGCGTTTCCTGCAAGCCCTCACGCTGATGCAAGGCTGCGAGCCAACCACCGAAAACATCCGCCTGGAAGGCCAACTCAAGGACAACCTCGGCGCGATGTACAACAAACACGGCCTTTTCAACGATGCCCTTACTATGCACCGCGAAGCCATTGACTGCTTCCGTCAGGTTCATGACTCTGCAGCAGTGATGACCACGATGCGCAACTGCGGCCGTGTGGCGAATTCGCTGGAGCAGTTTGCCCAAGCCAAACGCTACTACGACACGGCTTTCAGCATCGCTGCCTTGTTGGACGACAAGGGGATGCAAAGCGACATCTACCTTGAAATGGGCCGCGACTATTATCTGCCTGTGGGCAACTTCCCTGAGGCCATGACATGCGTCAGACGCGCTTTGGAGGGCGAGCTTGACGACAACAACACCGACATCGCCAACATGACGATGGGCGTGTTATATTACTACACAAAAAACTACACTGAAGCTAAATCTTATCTCAACGCCGCCCTCCGCAGCGAGCGCGCCGGACTGAAGATGTCGGTGTACCAAACGCTTTACGGCATCGCCTACAACGAGGGCGACTACGAAAAAGCCTTTGAATACCAAGAGCTTTTCATGAATAACATGGCTCAGAGCGACAAAGAGCACGCTTCAGATAACCTGCAACGCCTCAAGGCGGAATACGAACTGAAGGCGCAGAAGAGCGAGATGGAGGTCCTGATGCGCAACCGCAGCCTCAAGCTCTGGCTCATCATCGCTGCAGCGGTGATTGCCCTGCTGGTCATCGTGCTGATTGTGAGGAAGAAGGTGAGCGACCACAAACTGGCTGTGGAGCAGTTCCGTGGGCAGGTGGAGCGTGACCAGAACCGCATCCACGAGCTGGTGAGTGACATGGAGAACCTCATCCGCACCAACGACGACCTGCGCCGTGACCGTCAGACACTGTCGCAGAAGGAGTTGTTGATGACCAACAAGATCATGGGACGCAACAAGGTTTACACCACGGCGCAGGCTCTCAGCGAGCAGGTGACCTCTGACACGATGAACTTCGACCTCAGCGACGACGACTGGGCCGACTTCATCAGCCTCACCGACTTGGTGTACGACGGCTTCTCGCAGCGCCTCCTTGAACTCTATCCCAAGCTCGGAAAATGGGATGTGCGCATTTGCTGCCTCTCGAAAAATGGCTTCTCCAACCAGGTGATTTCCATCCTGTTGGACACGCAGACCGAATCCTATTACAAACGCAAGAACCGCATAAAACAAATGAAGATGGACCTCAGCGACGATAACCGCACTTTTGAGGAGATTGTCAATGCTGTTTAATCGAAATAAATAATTAACAATTAAATACTTAGAACAATGAAAAAGTTGATTTTAACCTTAACGCTTTTGGTCGGCTTCGCCATGCAAGCCTTGGCCTATGATTTTCAATCTGGGGATCTGCTCTACACCATTATAAGCATCAATCCACCTTGCGTGAGCGTTGTCGGTCATGTGGATGGCGAAAACGCCCAAGGCGAACTCGATATTCCTTTTACGGTGACTTACGAGGATGAGACCTACACAGTGACCGAGATTGGCGAATGGGCTTTTATGAATTGTGCGGGTCTGACCGATTTTATGTTACCATCAACTATCGACACAATTCGGGAAGGAGCATTTTATGGTTGCTCAGGCTTTACTGGCACCCTTGACTTATCCTTCTCGACGGTAGTGTTCAAAGAGAATGTGTTCAGGGACTGTACCGGATTCACGGACCTCATTTTACCCTTATTCATTTCGGAGATACCTCAGGGGTTATTCTGTGGCTGTAGCGGTTTGACGGGAACACTTGTCTTGCCCGAGACCGTGGAAATCATCGGAGAATATGCCTTTGCTAAGTGCTCTGGCTATACTGGTCTGGTTCTTCCGAATGGTTTGAGGGAGATTCGAGAACAGGCTTTTTCGGGATGTACAGGTTTCACGGGCAATCTTGTGCTTCCAGAAACGGTGACCCACATCAAGTATGGGGCTTTCCATGACTGTTCGGGCTTCTCTGGCGATTTAGTCCTTCCCAATTCAGTGGTTGAGGTAGGCCATACTACAAATCCAATCTTCAATAACATGCCTTTGCCAGATTTATATACTTCAGCTTTTGCTGATTGTTTTGACCATCTTGTGCTTTCGCAATCGTTAGAAACCATCGGCATGTATTGTTTTGCTGGTTGCACCCGACTCACGGGCGATTTGGTGATGCCGAGCGGTTTGAAAGCAATCAAAGATTATGCTTTTGCGGGTTGTACGGGCTTTAATAGTCTGACACTCAATGATTCCTTGCTCTTAATTGGCCGAGACGCTTTTATGGCCTGTAATGGCATAACTGGAACCTTGACAATACCAGAGAATATTAGCTTAGGTCTTGGGGCTTTTGAAATGTGTGAGGGAATCGAGGAATTAGATCTTCCCCACAATATCACCTTTGTCGATAGTGAAAATATTAAAGGTGGTGTGTTTTATAGATGCACTGGGCTAACCGAAGTTGACATCCCTGAAGGTTGGATAAAGATAGAACAGTCAACTTTTGCTTATTGCAGCAACTTAAGGCGCGTCCATTTGCCTGAAAGCTTGATTTCTATTGAAGATGGTGCTTTTTTGGAATGTACGAATTTGGAAGAAATCAATATTCCTGAGGGCGTTACGGGGATTAAAGATGCTTCTTTCGCATTATGCAGGAGTCTCACCCATATTGAACTCCCGTCCACACTAAGAACATTAGGCAGTGCTTTTCAACGTTGCACAAGTCTCACGGGCGATATGGTCATTCCCGATTTGGTACAGAAAGTTAATGCGTATACATTCGATTCTTGCAACATGCTCAACCGCATCGTCCTCGGCGATTCAGTTAACTGGATTTCGGAACCTGCCTTTGATTACACTGAGTTGTCATCCCTTGTGTTGAAGACTATGTCTCCTCCTCAATTGTGGCGTCATGAGTCACCAAACGCATGGCATCTCCCTGTGGACATTCCCATCATTGTGCCTTGTGGCGCATTGGAAGCTTACCAGAACGATGAGAACTGGAGCGGTTTCACCAACATTACCGAAGACTGCGGCAGTGGTATGACCACCTTCAACGGCTCTGAATGGTACTACGAAATCCTGAACGAGGATGGCAGCATCACCTATCAGCATTTGCAGCAATCTGCCGACACCACCGTCAACGACAAGACTGTGACGGTTATCATTCGCACCAATACCTTATATGATAAGGGTCGGCATCAGGAAGTGACGCGCGAATACATCTATGAGGAGGACAATGTGGTATATTGGTGGAATAATGAATTGATGGAGTTTACCGTGCTGTATGACCTTGGTGCCCAACAAGGCGACAGTTGGGTCATCAAGGTTGGCACGGAAATCCTCACGATGTATGTGGATGCTGTGGAGCAGTATTATTATGACGGTAGGCTTTTCAAGATGCTGGTAGTGAGTGATGAACAAGACCTTTTCAGTGGCATCATCGTATGTGGCATCGGCCATCTCACGAGTTTCTTCCCAGAAAGACTGATGTCGAAGGACAAAGCTTACCGTGTGGAAGGCATCCGTTGCTTCTGGCGTGAGGGTAATCTGGTGTTCAAATACGGCGATAAGGACTGTGATGAGGTGTATGCCGAACTGCATAATGGCATCGAGGAAGACGGCCCTTCGACTCCTTCGACGGGCTCAGGGACCTTCACCATCTATCCGAATCCGACCGATGGTGTCTTGTTTGTACAGACGGTGCATGCACCGTCTCTACCGACCCAAACCTACCGTATCACCAACCTCATGGGCCAAACCGTCCAAATGGGCAATCTCACTGCTGAAACCCAGCAGATTGATGTGTCAGGTTTGCCGAAGGGCATGTATTTCATTACCTTTGCAGGTGAAACAAAGAAATTCGTAGTGAATAAATAACACTTAAATACATACTACAATGAAAAAACTAATAACAATATTGGCTATTTGTCTCGGATGCAACATGGCACTTTCGGCACAAAACATTTGGAAGCCTATCGGTGCTCCGGGATATGTCTTGGCGGTTGCCCCCAACGGCTACCTGTACTCGACTTCTTTTGAAATGGGTTGTCTCTGTCGCTCAACGGATGAAGGCCTGACTTGGGAACCTGTCTTTTCCAACGAGACCATTTATAGCGGCACTCAGATGACGGTTAGCGACCAAGGCAGGGTGTTCCTTATACCTCCTTACTATAGCCAGGTCTATTATTCCGACAACAACGGTGATACTTGGCATATTACCCCAATGTTCCCTACTTGTTTGGTGGATGGGATGTATGCAGTTTCAAACGACACACTGTTCATTTGGGGCACCAATGAATATGGTAATGAGAGCCTGCATTTCACGCTTGATGGCGGCTCAACTTGGAGCAGTGCCGACATCACTCCAATGAGCCAAACTCACCACATTGGTGATGTGATTGCCAACGAGGAAGGCGATGTGTTTGTCAGCTTCTGGTCGAACAATGCACAAAACGATGGCATCTATCATTGCAATTATACGGATGCTGAGTATTGGGAATGGGAGCTCGCTGCCTTTCCCAATATAAGTGTCAGGGACATGGAGTTTGACGCCGAAGGCAATGTGATGGCTGTAGCTAACGCAGGTGAATACATTGGATTCCAGCAGGTTCCAGGTTATTATTTGGCTGGCTCTATGGCAGCGTCAATAGCAGTGGCTGACAATGGTGCTGTCTATATTTGTAGACAACACGACAACCATTCGGTGTTGGCCTATTCCAATGATCAAGGAGTGCATTTCCATGAAATTGGAGAACCACTCACGGCAACTGGCGGCACGCTTTTTAGAGGACGAGACAACCATCTGTATTACTTTGCAAACAATTCGCATTGGAAGAGTATGGATGAGGCTGGCAATATTGACACCAATTTCAGCACATTTGCTCCACAAGGCGCAGAATGGTATTTCAACCTCTCTTCCTATATGGGAAGTGATGTATCATATTATCGTATGGAGGTGATTGGCGATACCCTTATCCAAGGACATCAATGTACTGTCATCTCAAGGCAATTCCTTGGTGATGCTGACTATCAGTATGTCTATGAGGAAGACAGGAAGGTGTATTGGTATAACCCTACTTTGGACGCATTTACGACGCTTTACGACTTTGATGCCGAAGTGGGAGAATCATGGATTTGCGAAGTGGGCGATTGCTCTTACGAAATCAGGGTGCGTTCCGTTGATGATATTCTCTTCGAAGGGCATACCTATCGGGTACAAAATGTGGCACCCGTTAATGGCGAGTATTTCTATTATTCTGAAGGACGCATCATCGACGGTATAGGGAGTGTGGAAGGCTTGTTCCCTTATCCTTCGATATGCGAGGGGGCTGTTTATGAAGGTCCTTATCCCGATTTCCTTAGATGCTATCTTGTCAATGGTGAGACGATCTACCACCAAGGCAACTATGCCTGCGATGCCGTTTATCCTTTCAATACCACTTGTTGGGACGGCACGGTGGCCGAGGCCTACGAAGGCGGTGATGGTACGGAAGAGAACCCCTTCCAGATTGCAACGCCTCAGCAATTGGCTTTGCTTGCGCAGCAGACCAACGAGGGGGAAGGTACAGCACATTACATTCTTGTTGACGACATCTGCCTTAACGACGAAGGCGGTACACTTGAGTGGCCTGTGATCGGACTAGATGCTTCTCCTGCTCAACCTCAACCAACATATTTCAGAGGTGTCTTTGACGGCAACGAGCATGTCATCAAGGGAATGTATATAAGCGAATACCATATCAGTTCAGGCCTTTTTGGTGATACCAAGAATGCTGTCATCAAGAATCTTACGGTGGAGGATTCCAGAATTGTGGCAGGTAACGGCATGGGCATCATAGCAGGGGAAGCGAGGAATACAGATTTTATCAATTGTAATGTGATAGAGTGCGAGATGATTACCACTGTCCGCTCAGGAGGTCAGGGCGGAATCGTAGGCAATGTCTTTGCTTATGATAACGAGATGGATACACTTTTCATCAAAGATTGCACGAGTAATATAAGGTTTAGCACTGATGGCTCATATTATTCTTGTGGGGGTATAGTTGGTTATGCTTGTTCCCAAAGATGTGTTTTGGTCATAGAGAATTGCATGAATTACTCTAATGTTATAGGGATAGAAGATACGGGAGGCATTTTGGGTACTGGTGGTGTCATCGGCAATGATGAATCGTCTGCTTTTGTAGTTAGGGAATGCAAAAATTATGGTGAAATCACTTTGGGACGGTATTCTGGCGGTATTGTTGGATATTGTTGGGATATAGAGGTGTCAAGGTGCTTCAATTGGGGTGATGTTACTGCCAACTATAACGCAGGAGGTATCATCGGCATTAATATGGATGGTATTGTGATAGAATGTGCCAATATGGGCAATATGAGTTCCATATCGACCTCTGGTGCCGAAGTTGGTGGACTTGTTGGTGAACATAGCGGTGGCGTGGTGGCAAACTGTTATAATCGAGGCGAGGTTTCGGCTGTGTACGACGACCCCAACAGGGCAAATGAAGCCCTTGGAGGCATCGTGGGTCTTTCAACAGGAAGCATCTATAATGTCTATAATGCTGGTACGATTGTTGGTCCCGAATTGCCTTCGAGTTTCGATACGATGAGCTATGGTGCTATCATTGGTCACACTACAGAGGAAGGCAAATATATGAACTGCTATTGGTTGGAGCAAGATGACTTGCCAGCCTGTGGCAATGCCAATCTACCTGACTTACCAGGATCGTCAGCATTTAATGAAGGTGAGGCCTTCAACGAATGGATGCTGAATGACCCGCAATATGGCACCGACTATCTTTTGGACGCATTGAACTTCGGCGCTCCTGCTGTACTCGACTCTGTGCCGAGTTATCCCAATCTATGTGTCTGGCAAAAAGATGAGTATGGTGTCAATGGAGGTTTGCCTATTTTCGATTTTCAGGAAGTTCCTTTGTTCCCGTTCTTTGGATCGGAGTGGTACTATGAAATACAGAACGGTGATGGAAGTGTCACATACCAGCATCTGGAATATGCCGGTGACACGACCATCAATCACAAAGATGTGAAAATTGTCATTCGTACCAACACACTATACGACAAGAGTGACAACACTGTCGTGACGCATGAGTATGTCTATGAGGAAGAAGGCATTGTCTATTGGTGGAATCGCGACCTGCATCAGTTCACTACACTTTACAATCTTGTTGCCGAGGTGGGTGATACATGGCAAATCAGAGTTGGCATGCAAAGCCTCACCATGCATGTGGATGCTGTTGACAGTTTGGATTACAATGGAAGGACATTCCGTGTCATGCATGTGAGCGATGTCTACAATCTCTTCAGTGGCGATATCGTGTGCGGTATTGGCCATCAGACTAGCTTCTTCCCTGAACGACTGATGCGCAATGGAGAAGGTCTGCGTGTGGACGGACTGCGCTGCTATTGGGTTGAGGATAAGTTGGTGTTCAAAAACGGCGAAAAAGATTGCGATGCCATTTTTTCTGAAATCCATGGCATTGACGAACCTACTTATGAACATGTCGTTGCTCAATTCGACCTCTATCCTAACCCGACCAATGGCGTTTTGTTCGTGGAGACGCGATTAATCGCGTCTCTACAAGGCCAAACGTATCGTGTCACAAACCTGACAGGCCAAACCGTCCTCACGGGCAGCCTTAACGCTGAGACCCAGCAGATTGACGTGTCGGGTCTGCCTGAGGGCATGTATTTCATTACCGTATCTGGTGAGACGCGGAAATTTATAGTATGGTAATATCAATCAATAGCAATACTAGAAAGGAACAATAAAATGAAAAAGGCACTATTACTTACGATGATGCTTGCGAGTTGCTTGCTCGTTGAAGCGCAAAACTATTTGCAGATGTATATCGATGATATCGAACCCGACCAAAACTTTGAGTATTGTCTACAGGATTATGATAGTATTGTCATTGTTGACACTGTTTATAACTTTTCATATAATAGTCACTGGTATGTTTATTCTCCAATAACCGGCATTGATTTCTATGAACTAGGACCAGTACTTACCTTGATTCCGGGTGATGATGATACGAATTCCGCTTTTGTAGTGTGCTATCAATATTATCAATCATACGGGGCAGACTGGTTCAGGTTTCAGATTTGGTTCAAAGCTTTTTCTGCCCCTGACCCATGGCTCCCTGAATATGAATGGAAACACGGAGGAGAAATGATTACGCTTACTGCACCCCCAAGCCCTAGCTATCCTTACCGCTGGGAATATGAATGGTCGACAGGAGAAAATCAAAGAGAGATTGAAGTAGTTGATCCGGGCATCTATTGGACACATCTGTATAATGACTGTGGTGAAGCTTTCGACAGCGTTGAGGTACGAAATGGTGTTGACATCAGTCTTGCCTCTACTGACCTTGCAACTAACTTGAACCAAATCAGTTGGGTGGTCGATGATGCGCAGTCTGCTTATATCACCGAAGTCAACATCTATAGAAATGGTCATCTTGTTGGCGTTATGCCCTATTCAGAAGGAAGTTTCCTGGACAATATCGGTAGCGGGGAGACGCAATGGCAATATCATTTGGTCGGTGTGACTACTGACGGAGAGGAATGTCCTGTGCCAAGTTATTGGAATCGCCCCATCCATCTCGACCATATTCAAGGCCTAAACAACCATGTCCTGCAATGGACTTCCTTTGAGGCTGAAAACGGAGCCTCCATTGAGGCCTATCGCATCTACGATTGGGTTGACGGCGAGTTGCGCTTTGTGGAGGAGGTAGGTAGTTTCGTCAACACCTATAATTACAACCCCGATGATCTCATAGGTGACGCGGTGGTGGCTGCTGTGTTCAGTTCGGGTGAACTTTCATACTCGAATCGCGTGCTGACACATCTCGGTGTCGGTGAGAATGGCGAAATTGCATTCAGCCTCTATCCTAACCCGACCGATGGGGTGTTGTTTGTTCGGACGCACGCGGTGCGTCCCTACGAGGAATATCGCATCACCAACATCATGGGCCAGACGTTGCTGCAGGGCAGCATCATCGATGAGATGCAACAGATTGATGTGTCGGGATTGGCTGAGGGGATGTATTTTGTTAGTGTGGGGGAGGAGACTAGGAAGTTTGTGGTGAGGTGACTCCCCCGGCCTGCGGCCACCCCCTCTGAGAGGGGGAAACGGTATTTGTACTTACGTGCTATCGTGCTATCGTACTTACGACGGTGTAAATGA
>JAEEGH010017662.1_pt1 | contig 15176 bp, 3 predicted proteins | sample 9134181 | NCBI WGS metagenome assembly JAEEGH01 (sample SAMN16246544, study PRJNA631951) | gut metagenome | biome: gut microbiome; feature: rumen; material: DP-attached | host: Bos | place: Iran: Karaj | collected 2018-10 | reverse complement strand
AATCCCCAATCCCCAATCCCCAATCCCCAATCCCCAAAAAATTTTTAATTTTAAAAATAAAAATAATATTTTTATTCATTAAAATAATATTTAAATTTTAAATGAAAATATTTAATTAAATTATTTTATATTAATTTAAATTTATGTTAAAATTAAAATTAATGCAACTAAAATTCCAATAATAATAACTGAAAATATGATGAATTTATTTTTTCTTTGAGTTTCATTTTTTCTTATTGTTTTTGTTATACTATTAATATTTTCACTAAATTTTTGTAATTCAACAGATTTTTTAACAACTAAATCCATTTTATTGTCTCTTTCTAATATTTTTTCCACATTCTCAATAATAGCATCTTTTGCACAATTTAAATCAGAAATTATTTCTCCAGTTTTTGTGATAACTGGATGACTATTATAATAATTTAAATATTTTTTTAATATTTCTGTTCCATTTGAAAATTGAAAAGCTGAAAATAATTTTAAATCATCAATTGAATATTTTTTTAAAATTTCATTTCTAACTTCATTTAAAAAAGAAAAAGCATCAACATCATTAACTTCTTTTTCATCTAATAATAAATAAGTAAAAGAATTTTCATTCATATAATGAATTTTATATCTATATTAAATTTAATTAATATTTTACTGATTATAATTAATTATATATTTTGAATTTTTTTTAATTTTTTGAAGAACTACTCTTGTGATTTGAAAAAAATTTCCTTCATAATCAGAATATTCACATAAAACAATATCAGGATCTTTTGCTATTAAAGAATAAACAAAAGACATTAATTTATTTAAATTTTTATAAAAATAAATTTTAATAATAAAATTATTTTTATATTTTAAATATTAATATTATTTTCCAGAAAAAATTATTGTTTAAGTATTTTAAATAAACAATAAATATTTTTTAATCATATAAAATATAAATATTTAAGCAGTTTATTTAAAATTAATTTTATAAAAATGAGTGAAAATAAAACTGACAACGACAATCCTCAAGAAAATGAGGATGCTAAAGTTCAAGAATCTCCCATTCAGCAAGAAGATAATAACAATCCTCCTGTTGAAGAAGGAGAATCTCCTAATAATCCTCCAAATGAAGGAGGAGACAATCCTGGAGCAGAAAATCAAGAAGAGCAAAAAAATCCAGAGGAAGAAAAAAAAGAAGAAGAACAAAAAGTTGAAGAACAAAAAGTTGAAGAACAAAAAGCTCCTGAAGAACAAAAAGCTCCTGAAGAACAAAAAAACGCTGAAGAACAAAAAGCTCCTGAAGAACAAAAAAACGCTGAAGAAACGAAAAAAAAATCTAAACCTCCAACAGCAAAAAAAAATTCAAGACCTACTAGTAAAGCAAAAAATAAAAAAGAAGGAAAAAAATCAAAAAAACAAAAGGAATTAGAAGCAAAATTAGCTGAAGAAGAAGCTGCAAAAAAAGCTGCTGAAGAAGAAGCTGCAAGAAAAGCTGCTGAAGAGGAAGAGAAAAAAAGAAAAGAAGAAGAAGAAAGAAGATTAAAAGAAGAAGAAGAAAGACGTTTAGAAGAAGAACGAAAAAAAGCTGAAGAAGAAGAAGATGATAAACGTGCATTATATTTAGTAAAAGCAATGGCAAATGCTTTATTTATAAAAGATGTAGAAGATCCAATAATAACAGATGATATTGCAAATAAAATAATAGATTTTTTAGACCTTCCTGAAAAAAAAGAATTATTTTTAAAATTAGATGATAAAAAAGAAAATATTACATGTTCTGAAAAATTAAATGAATTGTATCCAGAATCAACTCAAGACACATATTTTAATTTTTTCTTTTTTTTAAAAAAAAATCCCGAAGAAGAAATTACAATGGAAAATATTTCAGAAAATGTTGTTTATGATCATGTTGAAGGAAACATTGATAGATATTTATTAGATAAAATGAATGATTCTTTAAGTGAAAAAATATACAATTTAAATTGGCCTGAAGGAATTAAAAATGATTTAATAAGCAACATGCATAAATTTTTAATTGTTTTGTCACAATCTTATTATTTAGATCAAAATAAAGTTGTTTTGTACATTCCAAAAGAAAATTTAAATAATCCGCAAGACGCAATTAAAGATAAAGAATTAGTTGCTAGATTAGAAAGTATTATGATTGAATGGACAAATCAAATAAGAGACTTTTTATCTAATCAAGACAATGCTTCAAATAGAGAAGATTTTGATATTATTGATGAAATTTAATATTTAGATAGTCGTAATGTTAATTTAGCTTATATTTCTGAACAATTAGAAAATATAGATTTACAAACTATTGTAAAAATTTTAGAAAAAACTCGTGCATCAAGTGAAAATTTAAAAGGTTTTGTTGATTTGCAATCTAGAATTCCAGAACAAAGACAATTAGCAAGTGACACGCATAGATTTTTGAAAATTTTAAAAGAACCATGTGAAAAAATAAAAAAGAAAGAAAGTGAAATAATTGAAATTGGTCCTTTATTAACAGTAATAATGAATAAAATAAGAGTTATTACAGAATATTGTGAAACTTATAAAACATCAGAAGATGTTGCGAATTTATTAAAAAAAGTAAGTTTCCAATTAATTCACAAATTCACACAAAAAATCGAAGAAAATGATAAAAATATAATTTCAGAATACAGCGAAAAACTACATAATAATATTATAGATATAAAAGATTGTGTTGCTCAATGGAAATCAATTTACAATAGTTTCAAAGAGCGAATTCATTTATATGAAAAAAACGAAGAATTAAAAGAAAAATGGAATTTTGAACAAAAAGATTATCAAAGTATTTTTTATGAATTAGAAACCTTTGAAAAACGTTGTCTTAATTTAGAAGAAATTTGTTTATGTCAATTGCAATTTGGAAAGAATAAAAACGCAAAAACAACTCCAATTTGGGGAGGAACAAAGAGAATAGAAATTTCCAAACAATTAAAAGATATCGAAGAAAAATTCGATGATAAAATGTATTCATTATTTAAAGATGGAAGCAATGTTTTAAATACAAAAGTTAATAAATGGCAAGAAGAATTTAGAATATTCTCAAAACACATCGAAGATTTAGAAGACATGTATAAAAACACAATTTCAAGTGCTTTTAAAAGAGTAAACACTTTAGAAGAAGCTGTTAATTATGTTGAAAACTTTTATAGTTTAGCAAAATTACCTAAAATTAAAAATTTCATTAAAAATGACATTGCTTTAGAAGTTATTTATTTATACACTAATGAAATTGAACAAATGCGAGCGAAAAATGATGCAAAAAATTTCGTTAGATTAGGAAGACAAACAACAGAAGGTGGAAATACATTATGGTGTAAATATTTACAATTAAGAATGGATGATTATGCGAAATTAATTAATAAAATGAATACAATTTTATTAGGAAAAAATACAAAAGAAGAACTTCCTTACATGCGAAATAAAAAAATGGAAGATTTAAAATTACAAATAAAACAATTAGATGCTTCTTTAAGAAATTATTTACAAGGTGAAAATCCTTCAGTAAAAGAAGAAGTTGAAATATTAAATAATATGAAAGAAGAAACATTAATGACTAAATTAAAACATCCTTTAATTACTAAATTTGATCCTCCAAGCACATTCGGAGAAAATCAAAAAGTTTTTTTCCCTTTATATCAATGTAATTATCCGCAAGAATTACTTAAATATGCTGCTATTGTTAATTGTTATAATCGATTTGAAGAATTTTCAATTTCTCCTGAAGTTGTGAAAAGAATAAATGAATTAGAGAATCAAAAAAGAGGAATTCGAGAGTTAGTTATTAATTCTTGTAGAGAATATAATCAATTAGTTATGAATATTAAAAAAGAAACTGAAAAAATTATTTTCAAGGAAGAATTTAGTAAATTAGCTAGTGAAAATATTTCTAGATTACAAAATATTTATTGGAGCAATCAAAGTGGATATGAAAATCCAATAAGCAAAATGCGTAAAAAAGTCAGTGAATTAAGTCAAAAATTAAGTGAATTTAAAAACAATGCTCTTAAAATTAATGATATTTGTGAACAAATATCAAAAAAATTATTTTTCCATATCGAAAAAAATTCAGATATTTATAATAAAGATGATTTCGTACGAGAACAAGAAAAAGTTTGTAAAGAAACATCAGAATTTATTTCAGATAAAGCAAAAGAAATTGTTGAATTATTAATGAAATCATATGCGTTTATTGAAAATGTCGATGACAATGAAGTTTTTAAGGGATTCAAAACATACATCGAAGAAATAAGTAAAAAAGGTTTTAATGACAGTTTAGAACGAGCATTAACAAATAGCATAATAACAATGCATCGAGCAATGTTAGGTGAAGGAAATAATTCATATTTATCTGCTTTTTTTAGGGTTGATATTTTATTAGCAAATGGTAAATTTAAAAAAGAAAATTACATGTTTGAACCAACCGAATCAGAATTACGAGAAATAATAAATAACACTTTAGCAAGAATGAAAACTTCCGCTGAAAGTTCGCCTGATATTTATGCTTTATTTACATCAACTAATCCAAATTTCGAAAAGAAATTAAATAGCGGAGGTCCATTTATTCAAAGTCAAAAGAACGTGAATTCAATGAATGAAATTAATAAAGAAGCAGAAAATCCATCAGCAGCAACAAATAAAGTAGCAGCAGGAAAAAAAGGAAAAAAAGGTGATAAAAAACAAGGAAAAGTCATTCCAACATTTTTAGCTAATGTTAATAAAGAAGAAAAAGAAAAAGCTCGATTTCCAAAAGCAGAAGATGCTAAAAAAGTATTTAATAACGATCTTAAATCAAATTCTTTAGATAAAATATTTAATAATATTCTTTCTCCATGGCAAACGAATACGAAATTAATTCCATTGCAACAAATTTTACAAGAAGAAGAAAATGTAAGAAAAATTGACGGTGATTTTAAAGGATTTTTACAAGAAAGTAATAGCGAATCTTTAATTTCAGCTTTGAATGATTATATTATGGCTTTAAATAGATTAAAAACAGATGATTTATCAAATGCAGATTCAAGCGAAATTCCGCCAACAATCGTAACAAAATTATTTATTCAATTTGATTCAACAAAAGTTAAAAACAAATTAATTGAATTATGTGAAGAAATAATTTCATTTGATTTAAAATACATAACAAAAAAAACACGAGAAGAATTAATTGATAAAGTTAATCAAGAATTCAATGAACATGAAATAAAATTCCGAAGCGAACCAGACACACAAGATGAATGGAAAATGTTATGGGATGAATTAGCCCAAGCGGAGAAAGAAAAAGAAGATCGATTTAAAAAAATCACAGGTGCAACTGATGTTGTTAATAGAGTCATTGGAACTAATCAAGTAAATCGACCAAATGATGATTTGTTCCAAGAAGTTGAAAATTTAGAAAAAAGAAAAGATAAATATTCTCAATTGTTAGAAGATGCTAAAAAAATATTAAATGAAGCTAGAAATAAATTATCTGCGCAAGTTGTTGAACAAGAAAAGAAATTTTTGGATGATGTTGATGAAATGCAAAGAAATTTTATTGCTGTTATTCCAGACAAACTTGAATGTAAACTTCAAGAAGAAATTGAAAAAACTTACGAAGCTCAAAAAATATTACAAAAATTTTCTGATCGTTGTGATGTTTTAGAAAAAGAAGAAAAATTAGTAAATAAAGGAATAAATTTATTTTATGATATTTTTCATAAAACACCAACTGCAAATAAAACATTATTAGACGTTAAAGATCAAATAAAAGAATTAAATAAAATTTGGGCAATTAAAAGCAAAATGAACGAAATTGTTAAAGTTTGGAGAGAAACTCAATTTTATGAATTTGATTTAGAACAAATGGAAAAAGACAGAGCAATGATAGAAAATCAATTACGAAATGAATGTAAAGAATTATCAAAAAAACCAATTTACATAACAATAAAAGAACAATTAGATTTATACAACGCGTTAATTCAAGTTTTAGTTTTATTAAGAGACGATGCGATGTTAGAAAACACTCAAAGTCATTGGGAAAAAATTCAAAATGTTTTGGGAATAAATAATTTAGAGCCGCAAGCGACAGATTTTAATTTCGAAAAGGTGATTGAATTAAAATTTGAATTATATCGAGATAAAATAGAAGAAATTGTTGAATACGCCCGAGAACAACAAAAATTAGACAGAGGATTAGAAGCAATAAAACAAGAATGGAAAGTCAAAGAACTTAAATTTGAATTTAAAAATAAAGAAAAAGATAAAGATGGTGATTTTAGATTGTTACCTGAAAATAAAGCATGGGTCGATGCTTTAGAAGGACATTTAGCTAAAATTGCGGAATATAAATCAACTCCTTATTATGAAGATTTTAAAGAAAAAATTGATAATTTAGAAACAGATTTAAATAAATTTAGTGATTTATATCAATTGTTAAAGCAAGTTCAAGATAAAAGAAATTATTTAAAAAACATTTTTAGTAAAGATTTAGATGATATTTATCAACAAGCAGGAAATGACATTGCAATTTATAAAACAAATAATGATAAATTCATTGAAATTTGTTCGAGTTTTGCAATTAAAAAATTAGTTCGAGATTGTTTCTTACAAGAAACTTTAGAAGCCGATTTAAATGAATTATTATATAAATTCAGTGATGTTGAACGTTCAATGAATTCATTATTAGACACAAAAAGACAAACATTCAAAAGATTTTATTTCTTATCAAACGATGATTTGTTTGAATTGATGGGAAATTCATCAGACATGAAAGTTATTAATCCGCATTTAACAAAATTATTTACTGGAATTGAAAGAATTAAAATCGAACAAGGAAAAAAAAAAGATGACAATCCATTTATAAATAATATTTATGATAATATGGTTCATGGAGAAAAAATCACTTTAGTCAACACAGTCGTTGTTATTTCAATGGTTGAAACTTGGATGAATGATTTAGAAAAATCAATGATTGCAACATTAGAAAGTATTATGAGCAATGCGTATAAACAATACATGAATAATCCAAAAACTTTTGATTTAGAATTAGATAATAATAGCGATTTTCCAAGTATTTTAAAAAAGAAAATGAAAATCAACGGACAATGTTTATTAACAATGACGCAATTTGCGTGGAGAATGAAAATCGAAAGAGAATTAATTGAAGCAACGAAAAATGAAAAAAAAAATATCGATTGGGACGCACAATTAAATTACTTTTCACAAGCTGTTACAAAAGCAGCTGCATTTTTAGATAAAAAGAAAAATAAACTAAAAGATCGTCAAAAATACATTACAATTCTTTATAATTACATTTTATTAATGAAATATTTATTCGAATTAACCTCAAATTTAAAAAACGAAAACGTTCGAGGAATTGATAATTACGAATGGCTCAAATTATTGAAAATAAACTTCGTTAACAAAAAAGATATTATGCCGCAAAACATGTTCCAAAGAAATCGAAACAGAAACATAACAGAAGATAAATTCATAGTTCAAATAGAACAACTTTCAAACAAAGCAAATTATGGTTATGAATACATAGGAAATAAAGAAAGATTAGTTGTAACTCCAGTCACAGAAAGATGCTTTTTAAACATGATGACTGCCATTTTCTATTTCAGAGGTGGTTCTTTACAAGGTCCTGCAGGAACAGGAAAAACAGAAACAATTAAAGATTTAAGTCGAACTTTAGCTAAATATGTCATTGTTTTTAACTGTTCTAATAAAAACTCTTATAACACAATGGCAACATTATTTTTAGGTATTATTAATACTGGTGCTTGGGTTTGTTTCGATGAATTTAATCGTATTGAAATTGAAGTTCTTAGTGTGATTCGTATTCAATTAGTTCAAATTTTTGATGCTTTGAGAGCGAAATTAACGAGCATTCCTTTCAAAGGAAATGCGGGTGTTAGAATTAATCATAGTCTTGCTATTTTTATTACAATGAATCCGCAATATATTTTCCGTTCTGAATTGCCTGATAATTTAAAAATATTATTCAGACCAGTTGCATTAAAAGCCGCAGATCGTCAAAGAATATGTGAAATTAGATTTTTAGCTGATGGAAATGGAGCACAAATTGCAAATAATTTAGCTAAATTTTTAATAGTTTCTTTAGATGTTTTGGATCAACAATTATCAAAACAACCACATTATGATTTTTCTTTAAGAGCTATTATGAGTATATTAAAACATTATAGTTCATTGAAAAATTTGCCTGGACATGATGAAACATTCACATTAAGAATGGCGATTAGTGATATGTTAAAGCCAAAATTAATTTACGAAGATGAAGATGTTTTTGAAAATGCTTTGAGCTCAGTGTTTAATGATGGTTTACAAGGAGATGGAACTAATATTAACGAACAAATTTATCAAGCAAGTCTCATTAAAGAAGAAAATCTACGAAATGAAATTAAACAAATCATTGACATTAAAAAACTTACTGGAAGTCCATTTTTAGTAAATCAAGTTGTTCAATTACATAATAATATGTTATTAAAACATGGTTTAATGCTCGTAGGTGATAGTTTATCAGGAAAAACAACGACATTGAAATTGCTTCAAGCTTTGAATAAACGAAAAGCAAGTAGCAATCAAAATAAAAACACCGATTTCACTGACGTTGAAATTCGTACGATTTTCCCAAAAAGTATCGAATTAGATGAATTATATGGAAAAACCGGAAACGATGGACAATATCATGATGGTTTATTGCCATATCATTTAAAAGATATATCAAACACTCGATACGATGATGGAACTCAAAGAATAATAAAATGGTTAGTTTTAGATGCTCCAGTTGATACATTATGGATAGAATCTTTGAATACTTTATTAGATGACACAAGAATGTTGTCATTGCCTTCAGGTTTTCGTATAAATTTAAAACAAGATATTAAAATCGTTTTTGAAGCAGAAAGTCTTACTCAAGCAACTCCAGCGACTATTAGTAGAGTCGGTTTGATTTATTTCGAATCACAACGATTGACTTGGTTCCCTATTGCAAGAAAATGGTTGGATGAACATAAAAGTAATAAAGATTGGTATGATAACATCGCAAAATGGTTTGATAAATATGTTTATCCGATGTTGGAGGAATTAGAAGAAATGAATATGAAATATTTAGTAAAAATGAATGAAACGCAATTAATTATTAATCTTATTAAAATATTCAACGCGTTTATTGATGAATTAGAAGATATTAATCCTTACAATAAATTAAATGACATTGCGAATAAAAACAATCAAGATAATTTAAACGCAATGAATCAAACTGGAACAATTCCAGCTGGAAATGAAAATGAGGAAAACAAAGAAAATAAGGATAATAAAGATAATAAAGATAATAAAGAACCAGAAGAAGATGAAAATGATTTAGCTTCAATAGAATTTACGAAATATTGGGAATTAGCAGAAAGAATGTTTGTATTTGCATTAACATGGTCTTTAGGAGGTGCTTTAGATGAAGCAGGTAGAAGTAAAATTGATAGTTTGATTAGAAAATACAATGCGAATTTCCCTTCAAATTCTCTTATTTTTGATTTCTTTGTTAATCCCGATAAAGATGAATGGGGAACTTGGGATGAAAAAATGATTAAAAGTTGGGTGCCAAATCAAGATTCAAAATATCAAGAAATCTTCGTTCCAACTATTGATATTACAAGAAATAAAATTTTAATTCAAGCGTTATTAAAAAATAACCAAAATCCATTTATTTTAGGAGGAATCGCAACAGGAAAATCACAAATTATTTATAACATTTTCAATACTTTAGAATTAACAAAATATCAACCTTTTTCAGTTAATTTATCCTATGGAATTTCAAGCAGAAACTTACAAAAAGCAGTCGAAGTTAATTTCGAAAGAAGAAATAATAAATTATACCCACCTTCAAATAAAAAATCTATTTGTTACATAGACGATCTTAATTTACCAAAAGAAGATCAATTTGGCTGCAAAACAATAATAGAAATGTTAAGACAATATATGGAACTAGAAGGATGGTATAGTAGCGATAGTTTGAATTACACTAACATAAAATCAATGCTTCTTTTAGCAAGCACTTGCATAAGAAATCCAGGAGAACAAAGCAACATTTCTCAAAGATTCATTAGTAAATTCGTACCAATTTGTATGCAAACTCCAAATGACATGGTTAAAAAAAGTATTTATAGCACAATTTTAGCCTTTTATTTAAGTGGAACTCAAAGTGAAGATGTGAAAAAATTAAATGAAACGTTGGCTTTAACTGCGATTAATTTATATAATTCTGTTGTTAATTTCCAAGATTATCAACCAACTCCATCAAAATGTCATTATGCTTTTAACATGCATGATATTACAAAAGTTTTTGAAGCTATTAGTAAAATAAAAGAAAATGATAACAAATCAGGTCAAAGTTATTTTACAAAAGAATATTTCGTAAAAATATTCGCATATGAATCATTTAGAACATTCAGTGATAGATTTTTAAATCAAGAAGATAAAAGTCACTTTAAAGATCTTTTAGCAAAAAGCATCGAAAATAATTTAGCAATGAGTTACAACGACACTTTAATGAAAGATCAAAGAGATTGTATTTTCATTGATCCATTTGTAGAACCAAATGAAAATGGAATTATAGAAAAAAAAATCCGTCCTTATGAAGAAATAACCGAATTCGATGAACTTAAAAAATTAATTTTATCTAAAATAGAAGCAATGCATAAATATCAAGACATGGTGTTTTTCGATGAAGCAATTTACAATGTATTTTTCTTACGAAGAATGTTATTTAAAAACGAAGGTGGAAATGGAATTTTAATTGGATTAGGAAGTTCAGGTCGAACTTCATATTGCAAAATCGCGAGTGATTTAAGTGGATTTAAAGTGAGCATTTTCAATGGGGCAAAAGATTCAAGCGAGGGAGTTTGGTTAGATTTTATAAAAAAAATGATACGCGAAGCAGGAAGTTTCAATAGAACGATTTCAATAATAATAAAAGAAAGAGATTTAATTAATTCAATTATTATGGAACATATTCACTTTTTATTAACATTAGGAATCATTCCTAATTTATACAATCCGCAAGATTGGGAAGATATGAAAAATAACAGTGGAAATTCTGAGATTCAAAACATGACTTTAGATGTATTTCAAAATTACTTTAAAAATAATATTAAAAATAACATTAGAATTTTTATGAGTTTTTCTCCTTTGGGCGAAAAATTACGACATTATGTTCGAACTTATCCAAGTATTATTGACCATACTAGTTGCATTGCGTTTACTGATTGGCCTGAAACTGCTTTGAAAGAAGTTGCGAATAAATTCATTGAAATGGAGAATTTAATTATAGAAAAGAAGCCGAAAAAAGAAGAGAAAAAAGAGGAAAAAAAAGAGGAAAAAAAAGAGGAAAAAAAAGAAGAAAAAAAAGAAGAAAAAAAAGAAGATGAAATTAAACCTGATGAAAATAATAATAATAATAATAATAATCAAGGAATTGTTGATGAAGAAGAAAAAGAAGAAAGAATTTCAATGTTGTTGAATATTAGTGATGTTTTTGCTCAAATGCATTTGGGTGTTTCAAATAACATTTTAGAAATGATGAAAAGAGAAACAAAAAGAGAAGCTTATTTCACAAGTCAAAATTTCATAACATTAATAAAAACATTCAACAAATTTTTAAAAGAAAAAGTTTTGCAAATAAAACAAAACATTGAAAAATACAAATCAGGAATTCAAAAAATTCAAATTGGTAAAATAAAAATCGAAGAAATGAAAACTGAATTAGAAGAAAGAAGCAAAGAAGAAAGTATTAAAAATAGAGAAAATGAAAAATTATTAGAAGAAATTCAAGAAAAGAAAAAAAACGCAGAAGAAAGTGAAAATGATGTTAAATTCCAACGAGAAAAAAACGCTAAAAACAAAGAATTTTTCGAACGAAACAAAATCGAAAGTGAAAAAGAAATGAATTTAGCAAGAATTCCAATGTTAGAAGCAATAAAATTAACGCAAGAAAAAATCACAAGAAAAAAATTATCAGAATTTAAAGCAGCAGGAGAAAGACCAAAAGAAACAAAAGAAGTTTTTTATGCATTAATGGCAATATTTAATAAACCTCAAACATGGGACGCAGTAAAAACATATCTTCAATCACTAGATTTTAATTTAATTCAAGATGTTGAACATCTTCCAGTCACAGAAAAAGGAAATTTCACAACGATTCAAAAATATTCAAGAAATTTCGATTTGGCCGTTCTTAAAAATCAATCAGAATTAATGCCTGATTTAGCAATGTACATTCAAAACGTCGAAAAATATTTCAAAGCAAAATGGGTCGCCGAAGTAAAACAAAAAAATTTCATGGAAGCAAATAAAAAAGTTTTAGAAAGTATGAAAAATTTAGAAAGATTAGAAAAACAATTAGAAGAAATTAAACAAGAAATTCAACGATTAGAAGATCAATTAAATGAAGGAAAAGCAAATTTAGCTAAAATTAAAGCAGAAAGTGATTTAATCAAAGCGAAATTAGTACGTGCAAGTAGTTTAGCAAATGCTTTTGCGAAAGAAGAAGAACGTTGGGGAGACAGTTTAAAAAAAAATCAGGAATTATTAAAAAATGTTTTAGGTGACATAATTTTAGCTTCAGGTTATTTAACATATTTCGGTGTTTTCCCTGCGAAATATAGAAAAATTTTAAGAGATGAATGGAATGATTTATTAACGAAAAAAGAAATAAATTTCAATCCAAAATTCGACTTTTTAAATTTCATTTCAAACGCAAACGAAATTCAAAATTGGAAAATTTTCGGTTTGCCTGATGACACAACTTTCGTAGAAAACGCAATTATAATGAAATATTCTTTATCACATTCTTTAATCATCGACCCACAAGATCAATGTATTGATTGGATTAAAAATATGTTATCAGATGAAATTGAAGAAAAAACAGAAAAAAAAGATAAAAAAAAAGATAGAAATCTCGAAAAAAAACCAACTCAATTAGTAATGAAAGAAAGAAAATATTTCGAAGTCACACCACAAATGAATTCATATTTACTTCACATTCGAGAAAATATTCAAAAAGGAAAAACAATAATAATTAATAATATTGATACATATCTTCCACCAGAATTAGAAGAATTTTTAAAAACTGTCGAAAAAGATAAAATTAATTTATATTTACGTACAAAAGTTCCCAATCCAAAATTCTCACCTGAAGTGAGCACATCAGTCAACATTATTAATTTCCTAGTCAACGACAAAGGTTTAGAAGAACAAATTCTTTCTGCTGTTGTTCGTATCGAAAGAGAAGAAACTGAAAGTCAAATTCGTAAAAACATTAAAATCATGTTCGATACTCAAAAAGAATTAGATCGATATGAAGAAAATACTTTAATGAAACTCACAAACGCAGGTGATAATTATTTAGACGACGATCTTTTAATCAAAGATTTAGAAAATTCCACACAAAAATCAACTCAAAATCAAGAATTAATTAAAAACACATCAATGGAAATTGAAAAAATAAACGCAAGTAGAGAAGAATATCGACCACTCGCACGAAAAGTAAGTAAATATTTCTTCGTTTTATATCAAATGAACAATATTAATAATATGTATGAATTTTCTTTAAAACATTATATAAGTTTATTTGAAAAAAGTGTCAAAATCAGCACTGATCCCAGAAGCGGAGGTGGAATGGATTCAAGCGAAGATCGTATAAAAGTAATTGAAAAAATTCATTTACAACGTGTCATTAATTACGCTAATCAATGTTTGTTTGATAAATATAAATTATTATTCGCTTTTCAATTATGTTTAGCTACGATTTTAAGCAACGATGAAGAACAAAAAAAAGAACTTTTAAAAAAAGGAATGGGAAAATACATTAATATCGGAAATCAAAAAAAAGAAGAAGAAGATGATTTAAATGATTTAAATAAAGTTCCAAATAAAAACGAAAATATTCCAATTTACGATTTCTTTAACATGCAAGAATTTTCTATGTTATTAACAAATAGTTACGATCAAGTAGATGAAAAAATGGTCAAACCAAGTTGGATCAATGACCAAAACGCATGGAACTTTTTAGTAAGTTTAGAAAAAATCCCAGATTTAAAAGGAATAGTCGCAAGCATCAGTCACAACAGTTCCGACTGGCATAAATGGTATCAAAACAAAGAAATTGAAGAACTTCCTGTTGAATGGGAAAGCAAATGTAAAGGAACAACAAACATTCGTAAATTATTGTTCATTAAAGCTTTAAGACCAGATAAAATGGCAAATGGCATAAAAGATTTTATATATCGAAACATTGACGTTGATTTAAAAGAATCAGGCGTTAATTTACAAGAAATCATCCAAAATGAAGTTAATCCTGACATTCCGCTATTAATCGTTCATGGGGGTGGTGTTGACCCCGCAGATAATATTTTGCAACTTTGGGAGGAGCTAAAACCAAAAGATGAAAAGGAAAAGAAAATAAAAAATACAGATGAAGACAGTGACGATGAAGAAACTCAAAAAGAAAAGGAAAAAAAGAGAAAAAAAGAAGAACGTGAAAGAAAAAAAAAAGAAGAAGAAGAAAAAGATGAAAAAGAAATTAAACCAAGATGTGTAGTAGCTACTTTAAATCAAGATCAATGGCCATTAACACATAGTTTGTTATTAGATATGGCAAAAGTAGGTGGATGGGTTTATATAGCAAACACACATTTAACTTTACAAGGAATTCCACAATTCGAAAAAACTTTAGATGATATTAGAGCAAGCACACCACATCCAAACTTTAAAATTATCATTTCTACAAATCCACATCCAAATTATCCTATTTCTCTCTTACAACGATGTAATAAAATCACATTTGAATTACCACATGGAATAGGAAATAATATGGCTTTATTATTTGATGATTTAAGCAAAGAAAATTCAAATGAAAATACAGGAAATGTCATAAGCAAATATGAAAAAAATGATAATAAAGCTTCAGTTCTTGCTAAATTAACTTATAGTCTTGCAATGTTTCATAGTATGTTATTAGAACGTAGAAAATATAAAGGTTATGGATGGACAAAAAAATATGATTTTAATAACAGTGATTTTAAAATTTGTTTTGATATTTTAAGAACATATTCAAAAAAATTCATTACACCGCAAGATTTTCCATGGAAAGCAATTCAAGATTT
>JAEEGH010017660.1_pt1 | contig 15177 bp, 12 predicted proteins | sample 9134181 | NCBI WGS metagenome assembly JAEEGH01 (sample SAMN16246544, study PRJNA631951) | gut metagenome | biome: gut microbiome; feature: rumen; material: DP-attached | host: Bos | place: Iran: Karaj | collected 2018-10 | reverse complement strand
CTGAACCTGGAAGACGATTCCGAAAAGAACAAGAAGATTGTCGCCACGAAGATTGCATCCCGCAGGCGCCAGACGCTCGTACGCACGGAATATTTCGACAAGTACATCAACGAACGCCGCATCTCGACGGTACTTGCCATCACCGACATGCTCGGTCGCATCAACCTGGTCGTTGCCGATGGCGAAAACGAACAGAACGGCCTCAAGTTTGTCGAAAATCCGAACATGAGCACACAGGAACTGCAGACGCTTTATCCGACAGCTTACGTGGTCCGTATGCGCAACCTGATGAGCGACTCCATCAAGCGCATCAACCAGATTTCGACAAAGAAATACCTGAACGACTTGACTCAGTCCTTCTCGAACTTTGCGCTCTCCCATGGACTTTCGATCGACAGCCTGGCCGACCTCGACCACACCCTGCCCGATACCATGCGCAAAATTCTTTCGCTCGAAATCAACTCCAAGATTCACCACCTGGCACTCGAATACATGGAAAACGACGACCAGAAGGTTTTCGACGAAATCAAGGACCTGATCGAAGAAGCGAACGCGCTGCATACGCATTATTCGTTCGGCGGTACGGGCCGCATGTTCCATGCAAAGCTCATCAAGCTGATCGACTCCGTGTTCGAAAGCTTTGACAAGGATGCCGTCAAGCACATCACCGGGCTTATCACGGTCGCCGACTGGCTCAAGCTCGAAATCGACAAGACGAGCCTCGAAAACAAGGTGTTCCCCGCCTACCAGGAATACGTGAAATACCCGACCAGCAAGATTTCGGCACTCAAGCCAATGTTCAGCTGGCTGAATTTCGAGGTTTAACCACCGAGGTGAATATGTACAAGATGTCCGAAAAGCCGCTGATTAGCGAAAAAAGAATCCGTGAGCGAGTCACTACGCTTGCCCAAGAAATCGTCGCTGCCTACGATTTCGACATCCTGCTTTCGGCCCTCACCGGGGCCTACATGTTCACCGCCGACCTGTGCCGCGAAATTGCAAGGGTTCAAGGTCCCGCAGCCATTCAGAAAAGAATCGCCTTCATCAAGGCGTCCAGCTACGGGGATTCCACCGAATCCAGCGGAAAGCTCCAGGTGCAGGGTCTCGAAAGAATCAACCTTCAGGGCAAAAAGGTCCTGATGGTAGACGATATCGCCGACACCGGAACCACGCTTCTTGGACTTTTGGATATGCTCAAGAATGCCGGGGCCAAGGAAGTCCGTACCTGCGTCCTGTTGAACAAGCAGGAACGCCGTGAAGTCAACGTCACGGCGGACTTTGTCGGTTTTGAGATTGCAAACGAATTCGTAGTGGGCTACGGTCTCGACTATGCAAACGACTACCGTATGCTCCCCGAAATATGGACTCTACAGGAAGCAAACTAAATGGCGAATAACGATTTCAATGACGTTAGGCTTCATGCCACCCAGACTTTCGAAGCAGTAGAACGCAGCTACAACAAGATTGGCCGCGGAAAGCGGTTCCTGATCAATCTTGCCGTATGCCTATTGTTCTTTATCGCCGGTTTTATTGCATGCAACGTATTCAACAGCGTTCCTACCGAAGGGGCGATCGAACGGGTTGCCGCACAGCCCGACATGGTAAACAAGTGCAAGTACCGCTACGACCGCGCCATGGAATACGCCATTATGCATGAATGCGTATTCGCAAAAGGGACTCCGCACAACGAAAAGTCCCTTATCCAGCGCATCAACTACTGCACCTGCGCCCTCGAAAGCGTGCAAAAGAAAAAGCCCTATCAAAAAATGTTTGAAAACAACCTCGTAGACTTCACCTTCAAAATCCGCGAAGAAAACCTGTGCAAAGAAAACAAGGTGATCCCCACCTTGGACGAGGAAGAAGAAGAGACGAAGGACAAGGCCAAGAAATGAATATCGAAGAGATAGAACAAGCGATCCGAATTGAAGCCGAAAAGTTGGTTCACGACGAACCGCTTTCGGTGCTGATGCTCACCGAGCAGGTCCTTAACTGCAAGGACTTTGCCGCCATGCTTTCGGTAACGCTTTCGTGTCAACTCGCCGGCGAAGTGATGGACCGTGCGGAACTCGAAAAGATGTTCGACATTCTTTACCTGAAATATCCTGAACTTCTGACCTGCGCATGTAAGGACTTGCACGCGACAGTCCTTCGCGACCCCGCTTGCACCAGCTACCTGGAGCCGCTGCTGTTCTTCAAGGGATTCCAGGGACTACAGGCCTACCGCGCTGCACACGCCCTGTGGCTAGAGGGGCGTTCTTTCCCGGCAAAGATGATCCAAAGCATCGTGAGCCGCAAGTTCGGAATGGACTTCCACCCGGCCGCAAAGATTGGCCACGGCCTCCTGATTGACCACGCCACCAACATCGTGATCGGTGAAACGGCCGTGGTCGGAAACAACGTGAGTTTCTTGCACGGCGTCACCCTCGGCGGTACCGGAAAGGAAACCGGCGACCGTCACCCGAAAATTGGCAATGGCGTGATGCTCGGTGCCCATGCGCAGCTACTTGGCAACATCCACATCGGAGACGGAGCAAAGATTGGTGCTGGTGCCGTCGTGGTGACGGATGTTCCGCCGCATACCACTTACGCAGGCGTCCCCGCTGTAGAAGTCGGACACCCGACCGACGAAATGCCGAGCTTCAATATGCAGCAGGACTTTACCAGAGACTGCGAGTAAGCAGCAGGAAGTGACACGAACGTGTCATCCTGAGCAAGCGAAGCGCGTCGAAGGATCTCTAGGTGAAAAAAGCAGACAAAATAAAATTCATTTCGAAAACTCTCGACGAGCTCTTTCCCGACCCGCCGATTCCTCTCGACTATTCTGACCCCTACACGCTCCTGGTCGCCGTAGTCCTGAGCGCCCAATGCACCGACCTCCGCGTAAACCAAGTTACCAAGGAACTTTACAAGAAGGCGAATACGCCCAAGGCCATGGTAAAACTCGGCGTCGAGAAAATCACCGAAATCATCAAGCCCTGCGGACTTTCAACCACCAAGGGCAAGAACATTTTCAACCTGTCTAAAATTCTCGTCGAAAAATACAACAGCGAAGTTCCTCGCACCTTCGAAGAACTCGAGGCACTCCCCGGGGTAGGCCACAAGACGGCAAGCGTCATGATGATTCACGCCTTCAAGGTTCCCGCCTTTCCCGTAGACACGCACATTCACCGCCTCGCCAAGCGCTGGGGTCTTTCCGACGGCAGCTCCGTCGAACAGACCGAAAAGGACCTCAAGAAAATTTTCCCCGAAAGCGAATGGGAAAAGCGCCACCTGCAAGTCATTCTGTTCGGCCGCACCTACTGCAAGGCACTCGGCCATAAAAACGAAAACTGCCCCATCTGTAAGATAGTAGGCAGTAATTAGGATGCAAGGTCCCTGAGCCTGCCGAAAGGTCTAAAAAAGGCTGCCTCAAATGATGAGAACAGCCTTTTTTGTATAAGCCAAAGCAATTTTTAAATGCGCATCGAGATGTCGAGCGCCTTCACGCTATGCGTAAGTGCACCGACCGAAATGTAGTCGAGGCCAAGCGTCGCGATTTCCTTTGCACGTTCAAGCGTCATGTTGCCGGAACCTTCCACCAGACACTTGTCGCCGCTTTCCTTGATAATCTTCAAAGCTTCAGCCATCATCTCGTTGCTCATATTATCGAGCATAATGACATCGACGCCCTTGTTCAAGAGTGCGCGCAGCTGGTCGAAGTTTTCGACTTCCATTTCGACCATCAGGTTCTGCTTGTTGTTTTTCTTCACAACTTCAAGCGCCTGGAGCACGCCACCTGCAGCAGCAATGTGATTGTCCTTCACCAGCACCATATCAAAGAGACCCATGCGATGGTTGGAACCGCCACCTACGCGGACCGCATACTTCTGCAAGGTACGGAAACCGGGAACCGTCTTACGGGTATCGAGCACCTTCGTCTTTCCCGCCTTCAAGGCTTCCTGGAAAGTATGGGCGACGGTCGCCACACCGGAAAGCTGCTGGATAAAGTTCAGGAGCGTACGTTCGCCCGTCAAGAGTTCGTGCGTCGTGCCGTCCATTTCGGCAATCAGGTCACCCTTCTTCACGACGTCGCCATCTTTCTTATGGAGCGTAACCTTCACGTTCGCCTTGAGTTCCTGGAACACAAGCTCAATCACCGGGAGGCCGGCAAGCACACCGTCTTCTTTCGCAATCAGGCGGGCATGCTGTTTCTGGTCTGCAGGAATGGTCCATTCGCTGGTGACATCGCCCGTACGCACGTCTTCGGCCAAAGCCAGACGAATCATGGTGAGGGCATCTTCGGTAGGAAAAACTGGAGTAGAATTATCACCGTACATAATAGGTATGAGGTTTGAGGTCGCTCGCAAGCTCGCTTTGAGCAAGCTTCGCTTTGGGGTTAAAGTTCACTAATAAAGATAGCTAATTTTTTTGAATAGCTCAGAGCATTGCACAGCAATGCGACCTCACCACTCAAAGCACCCCTGTAGGGGTGCGAGCTCACAGCCCTATTGTGCGCCTTTACCGGTCAGCACCACATACACCGTGCGAACCAGAATCTGGAAATCCAGGAGCAAGCTCATGTTCTCGAAGTAATACATGTCGTACTGCAGCTTGATTTTCACGTCTTCGGTGCTAGTGTCGTAGTGGTGGCACACCTGCGCCCAACCGGTCAGGCCCGGCTTCATCTTGAGGCGGCTAATGTAATAGGGAATCTGTTCGCGAAGCTGGCTAATGAACACGGCACGTTCCGGTCGCGGACCCACCATGCTCATGTCACCTTTCAACACACATAAAATCTGCGGGAGTTCATCGATACGGGTCTTGCGCAAGAACTTACCGATTTTCGTAATACGCGGGTCGTCCTTCGTCGCCCACTGGGCACCGAACTTTTCAGCATCGGTACGCATCGTACGGAACTTGTAAACCGTAAACGGCTTTCCATAAAGGCCAATACGTTCCTGCGAATAAAAAATCGGACCACGGTCATCGAGCTTAATCGCTATAGCCGCAAACAAGCAGACCGGGAACGAAATCAGTCCCAAGAAAGCACCAAACAAGATATCGATGATGCGCTTGACACGCACCTGCCACAACGGCATCGTAAAGGCAAAAAGTTCCTGGAGTTCAAAACCGTAAACAAGGTTCGCCTTGAACTGCCCATGCACGACATTGTAAAGTTCCGGCACCAGGTAAATATGAACACGCTGATCGCACACCCAAACAAGCACGCGCATAATTTCTTGCGGCGACGAACTTTCGTGCGCAATGATAATGCCCGTCACCTTGTACTTCTTGATAAGCGATGCAAGGTCGGCGTACTTTCCAAGCACAGGAACATTCGCGAACTCATGATCCATCACCTGGAAACGTTCATCGACAAAGCCTACGACACGCTGACCGCGTTCGGGAGTCTTCGCCAAGGCCTCGGCAATTTTTCGGCCCGCTTCAGTAGCCCCGAGCACCAGAATGTTGTTCGCCCCAAAGCCGCGGCTCAAAAGTCCACGCAAGCAGCGATAAATCACCATTCTAAAAAGCACCACCAGGAAAAGCGCAAAGCCGCCGTAAATGAAAATCCACGGGAAGCGAGACCCATAAAGGTATCCGCTACTGAGAGGTTCGTTCGCCACGATCTTGCTGATGAATTCAGCGCCAAACAGGACTGCGATAATGACAACGATACCGATAACCACCGCACGCAGAACGCGCAGAATCTGGTGCGTTCTCGACATCAACAGCCACGACCGGTAAAGCCCCGCACAGGTGAACAGCAAAAGCCAGCCCACGTTCAGGACAATTCCCATGTGGGCATACTCGGCAAAGGCCTTGTTCGGGTCGAACTTGTCAGCAATCAAGCCGCTATGGAACTGCACCCAAAAGGCGAGTACAAAACAAATAAACAACGCCACGAAGTCCGAAAGGACAACGAGGATACGTTCCAATGTAGCGGCACGAATCATAATGACCTTAAACTACAAAATCGAGGTCGAGAAAGTTATCCGTTACGCGAGGAAACGGATCACCTGGCTCTTTTCCACAATTTCGGGCAGGGCATCGATAGCGTCCACTGCCTTGGAGGCCCTACAATCCTGAGTCTTTTCGGTAATCACCACCACAGAGACCTTACCCGGATCGTTCACGTTCTTCTGGATAATGGTTTCGATCGAGATGCTGTTTTCGGCGAGGATGCTCGTAATCTTTGCAAGCACGCCGCATGCGTCACGGGAAGTGAAACGCAGATAGTAGCGAGAAGACGTTTCCGAAATCGGCACGAGCGTTGCGGAATTTTCGACGTTAAACCAGCCCATCGGGAGCGCCTTGCGGTTACCGTTGTCGGTAGAGCGGGCAAGGGAAACGAGGTCAGCCACCACGGCAGATGCGGTCGGGAGTCGGCCAGCACCGGCACCGGTCTGGACGGTTTCGCCAAGGTTATCGCACTTGAGGTACACGGCATTGATAACGCCGTTCACGTTCGAAAGCAGGTTTTCGTTAGAGACAAAGCACGGATGCACACGGGCGTCCACGCGGTCACCGTCGCGGTGGTAAATGCCGAGCAGCTTCACGCAGCAGCCGATTTCCTTAGCAAAAGCGATGTCCTGGGCGGTAATCTTCGAAATACCCGTCACGTGAATCTTTTCAAAGTCCACGCGCTTGCCGCTGCAAAGGCTTGCAAGCAAGGCAGTCTTGTGAGCAGAGTCAATACCTTCGATATCGAAAGTCGGATCCGCTTCGGCAAAGCCGAGCTTCTGGGCATCCTTCAGCACGACGTCGAAGTCGAGGCCTTCGTCGGCCATGCGGGAAAGGATATAGTTACAGGTGCCGTTGATAATGCAGCTCAGGTGTTCCACCGTAGAACCGAGCAGGCCTTCCTGCAGGCTACGGATAATAGGAATGCCACCGCCCACGGCTGCTTCGAACAGCACATGCAGGCCCTTTTCGGCTGCGAGCGGGAAAATCTCGTGACCGTACTTGGCAAGGAGAGCCTTGTTTGCCGTCACCACGTGCTTACCGGAATTGAGGGCGGCCAAGATCCACTTGCGCGGCATGTTGTAGCCACCGGCGAGTTCCACGAGCACGTCGATGTCGTCACCGGCGATCATTTCGTCGGCGTTGGTCGAAACCTTGTAGCCCTTTGCCTTGTACGGGGCAACTTCTTCTTCGGATTTTGCGCAAATGCAGGCAAGCTGCAGTTCAACGCCAAGCTTTTCCTTGTATTCGGCGATTTTCTGTTCGAGAATCTGAATAACACCGCCACCGACGGTTCCAGTACCAATAAGTCCAATACGCAGCATAGGGCGTCTCCATTTTAAATTTTACGGGGTAAATTTAGTAAAGTAGATTGTAGGCTGTCGGCAATAGACAGCGAGCAAAAATAACTTCATCAACTTTTTTTCCTTCTTCTTACAAATGTAATAAAAAAAACATTTTCAGCAACCGGATTCCGTTTATCTCCCCTTACAAAAATAGCTCCCATCGAATGCGGCCTTTTTCCTTTTTTTATATTTACAATTATGGAACAAGCATCCGTTAACCCGGCAATCGGCTCTATTCTCGACGAGCAAAAACTGAAGAACATCGTCTACCCTGCTAGACTATTCAGAACTCGCCTAAACGAAGAATTTTTACGCGCGAACCGAACCCGCAAGCCCTTCCTCTATATCAAGATGTATGCCCACCAGTACGACTTTTTCGGCTGGGGCAGTCCGAACAAGACCGTCGAGGACACCTGGAAAATCAGTATCCTCACCATGTTTTCGCACCTGCGCTTTATCGACGTCCTCGGATTCCTTTCCGATGGTAGCGGTATCGGGCTCATCTTGCTCAATTCCGACCTTTCCACGCTGGAATCGATTCGAAAGGAAATTCTGCACAAGCTGAACGACGCGGGCCTCATCCAGACGCTCCGCATCAAGCCGAAACGTCCGATTTTCGAAGCCTACATCTACACCGGACTTCAGGAAAAGGACAATTTGGAACTGACCGACAAGATCCAGGAATTCAACAGCACCAACGGAAGCGTCTTTACCCTTTCGCGCCTGAACCTCGACCATATCTGGGAACATCCGCATACCATCCGCTTCCGTCACATCATCAAAAGAATTGTGGACGTCACCTGCACAAGCTTTGCAATCGTACTGACGTCTCCCCTGCTTTTGTTCTGCGCGCTCGCCGTCAAGATTAGCGACCCCAAGGGTCCCATCATCTTCAAGCAGACCCGCGTAGGCAAGAACGGCAAGCTGTTTACCATGTACAAGTTCCGCAGCATGTACGTGGACGCCGAAGAACGCAAGAAAGAACTGATGGCCCTCAACGAGACGGGCGGAAAGACGTTCAAAATGAAGAACGACCCGCGCATCTATCCGTTCGGTCACATTCTCCGCAAGTTCAGCCTCGACGAACTCCCGCAGTTTTTCAACATCATCAAGGGCGACATGTCCATCGTGGGTCCGCGTCCGCCGATTCCGTCCGAAGTGGCAGAATACGAACCGTGGCACAGAATGCGTTTATCCGTAACCCCAGGACTCACCTGCATTTGGCAAGTGAGCGGACGAAGCAACATCAGTTTCGAAGGCCAGATGCGCCTGGACAACGACTATATCAAACGCAACGGAAAATTGGGCGACGACTTCGCGCTCATTCTGAAAACGTTCAAGGTCGTATTCAAGGGCGACGGCGCCTACTAATCGACAAAGCATTTCATCTTGTCACGCCCGACATTCGTCGGGCGTTTTTTGAATTCCATTGCATACAAATACATTAAAAACTATATTTAATCTGAATTGTGAAGGAGGTTAGAAGATGATTTGTCCTAAATGCGGTAGAAAATATGAAAACGACATGCCCCAATGCCTGTGGTGTGACGCTCCCAATCCTACAATGAATAAGCAAGCGGAACCCGCACAAGAACCAGTTCCAGAAAAGATTGATGGAACAAGTGTAACTGCAGAGCAAAATTACGAATGTTCGGAATCCTCTAAAACTAAAGAACCCGAAGACAACACCAAGCCCCGCAAAGGGACACTTATTTTCTGGATGAGCGTTATTTTCGGTGAGTTGGGTGTACACTGCATTATGAGCGGGAGAACCTTGAGAGGATGGTTGTACCTCTTTTTCGGAGGGTTCCCATTCAATTTTCTGAAAGGATTTCTAAGTCCACTTAACATCCATTTCCCGCTTGGGGCGCATATTCTGATGAACCTGGCAAGCATCGTCGTTACAGTCCTTGCATGCATCGACGTCTGGAAGATTGCACAAGGCAAATACGTTCATTTCAAAAAAGGCTTTGCATATACAGGCGCAAAATGGATGTTCGCCATTGCCATTTTGTGTTACATGATTAACGGAATATTTATTGCAGCTTCAACCACCAAAACCATCAGTAACGGATTTTTCAACATAGAAACCTACGAGAGAACCGATGACAACGTTCAAGCCTGTCAAGAAAGCATGGCCTCTTCTGTAGAAGATTACATCAATAGACAAGAGAAATTCTTTGCAGCCGAAAAACGGTTAGGAAATTTCGAAGAAATTGCGTTCATCCCGACCGCATACAAATGCCGCATCAATCACTTTGTCTCACAAGACCTTGGGATAGGGATAAGCATCAAATATAGATCCTTTATTACAGCCTGCAAAACAGGATCCATCTGGACATTCTCTGCGTCCGTTCAAGATGACAAACTCGTCTGGTACACCACCACTCCCAAAGACGAAAATTGCAAGGAAGCGTTCCCGAAACTGTACGAGATTAAATAGTTCGGAGTCACCTGACACCTAATCACTGTCTACTGCCTACTATTTTTCTACATTCAAGTCATGCCTGAAAAGACTCTACTTCTGCTTGACTCCTACGCGCTTGCGTTCCGCATGTTTTACGCCTATTCGCAGAACCCGCTGAAAAACAGCCAGGGCGAAGAGGTTTCGATGATGCATGGCTACTGGGGTGCGGTACTCCGCATTCTCGCAAAACACAAGCCGACGCATTTTGCGATTGCACGCGACGTGGCGCACACCAAGACTTTTAGGCACGATCTTTACCCCGACTACAAGGCCAATCGCGGGCCCATGCCCGAAGAAATGGCGGCACAGATGCCGCTCCTTGGCGAAAGTCTAGAAGCAAGCGGAATTCCGCTCTTGTCGGAACCGGGTTACGAAGCGGACGACGTGATGGCCTCTACCGCCACCGCCGCAATCGAGGCAGGCTTTGACCACGTCGTCATCTTGAGTAAAGACAAGGACATGTCGCAGATTGTTACCGACAAGATCCATCTTTTCCATTTGACAAAAGGCGCCGACGGCATCGACTTTGGCCCCGAACAGGTTCTTGAAAAATACGGACTTCCGCCCGAAAAAATTCGCGACTATCTGGCACTCATGGGAGACGCTAGCGATAACGTTCCCGGCGTTCCGAAGGTGGGCCCGAAAACCGCCATCCAGTTGCTGAACGACTTCGGCGACATGGACAACCTTTACGCAAACCTGGATAAAGTCACCAAGAAGGGATTGCACGACAATCTGGAAAACAACCGCGAAAAGGCTTTCCTCAGCCGCGAACTGGTGACGCTCCAGACAAAACGCGCCTTTAGCGGAAACCTCGACACGCTCGAATACAACGGCCTGCACGTTGATACCTTGGCGCAGATGTTCAAGGATCACGAAATCAACAGCCTGCTTCGCCTTTTGGAAGGTATTCCGAGCAAGACGGGCTTTGTAAAAAAGGTTGGTGAGCCTGCCGAACCAACCAAAGGCCCTTCGGCAAGCTCAGGGACCTTAAATGACGACGGCAAGTTCACTGAGCCTGCCGAAGTGAACCAAAACAAACTAGTCGATGTGCCGCCGACTTACATCTGCGTCGATACTGACGAAATCTTCGAGCAGATGAAAGCCGAATTTGCCGCTGCAAGCACCGTAGGCATCGACACCGAAACCGACGGACTCGACCCCATGCAATGTAACCTCGTGGGGCTTTGCCTTTCGGCAGACCCCGCCAAGGGCTACTACATTCCGCTCGGGCACTGCGACGACATCGGATTCCCGCTGCCGACAGGTCCCAAGGGCAATTACGACTTGAACAAGGTAAAGGCATGGTTCAGCGAATTCATCGCCGACAACGCGCCAGTCGCAGGCACCGAGAAAAAGCGCGAACTCGTTTTCCATAACGCAAAATTCGACTTGCATGTACTCGCGCGCGCCTTCAGGATTTCGCAGAGCGCTATCGACAACGCGAACCTCATCGACACGCTGATTGCCGCATGGATGCTTTCGCCGGGGCAGTCGGGCCTTGGTCTCGACAACCAGGTGATGCAACGCCTGCAGCACGAAATGATTCCGATTGAAAACTTGATTGGTCGCGGCAAGAACCAGATTACCTTCAACCGCGTAAACATCAAGGATGCAACGGAATACGGCGCCGAAGATGCCGTTTATACGCTTCGCCTGTGGGAACCGCTCCGCCGCGAGCTAGAAAAGCTCGACTACGTGAAGTATTTCTTCGAGCAAGAAATGCCGCTCTTGAAGGTTCTATACCAAATGGAATCTGTGGGAGTCGCAATCGATGTTCCCACCCTCAAGACGCTGGAACAGGAACTGCAACGCCGCATCGAAAATCTTGAAAAAGAAATCTGCGACATGGCGGGAGTCGAATTCAACATCGGCTCGCCCAAGCAACTCGGCGAAGTCCTTTTCGATACGCTAGGACTTCCGCAAATCAAGAAGCGTAGCACCGACGCCGTCGTCCTCGAAGAACTCAGCTACAAGGCCCCGCACCCAATCGTTTTCGCCGTCATCGAATACCGCGAACTCAAGAAGATGCAAAGCACCTACATCTCGGTGCTCCCGACGCTGGTGAATCCGGATACCAAGCGCATCCATACAAGCTTTATCCAATGGGGTACGGCAACGGGCCGCCTTTCCAGCCGCGATCCGAACCTGCAGAACATTCCTGTAAGGAGCGACCTCGGTAAAAAGATTCGCGCATCGTTCGTTCCGCAGCACAAAGACAACGTTATCCTCGCGGTAGACTACTCGCAGATTGAATTGCGTATGCTCGCCCACTTGAGTGGGGACGTTGCCCTTATCGAAAGCTACAAGGAAGGCATCGACATTCACGCCCGCACCGCTGCAGCCATTTACGGAGTCAAGCTCGACGAAGTCAACAGCGATATGCGCCGCGATGCCAAGGTGGTGAATTTCGGCGTGCTCTACGGCATGACCGCCTTCCGCCTAAGCCGCGACCTGAAAATTCCGATGTCGCAGGCAAAGGACTTTATCACCGGCTACTTCGACATGTATCAAGGCGTGCAGCGATACATCGAAGACATCAAAGCGGCCGCCCACCGCGACGGCTACGTAGAAACGCTTTCGGGCCGCCGCCGCTACATTGCTGGCATCGACTCCAGCGATCGCATGGAATCGCAGATGGCCGAGCGCATGGCCGTGAATACTCCTGTCCAAGGCTCTGCCGCCGACCTCATCAAGATTGCGATGATCCGCATCCAGAAGCGAATCAACGAAGAAAACCTTCCGCTCAAGATGATGCTGCAGGTGCACGACGAACTCGTATTTGAATGCCCCCGCGACCAGGTGGAACCCATGTCGCAGATGGTAAAAGCCGAAATGGAAGGCGCCATGCAGCTCAAGGTCCCGCTTGTCGCAAGCGTCGGCTTCGGCGAGAACTGGCTAGAGGCGCATTAAGCACTCCCTTTAAGCACCCCTAAACAGGCGAAAAACCTATATACAAAAAAAGCTCCCCGAAGGGAGCTTTTTTAAATAACCTAAAACTTCACCTATTAGTAACCACCAATGGTCGCGGTGCAGTTAAGGGGCTTGACAATCAACGGAGATGCCGGAGCAGGTTGAATAGCCTTATAATGAGACACTTCAACACTTTCACCATTAAGTTCAACCTTGCAATCCGCAGTGGAGCCGTTGAAGCTAATCGCACTAGAGTAAGGATGCGTGATGGTATAAGTCACACCTTCCTTCAGTGTCTTTTCATCATCTGTTGCTGTCGACAAGTCAAATTCGTTTTCAGGACCTTCCGTACCCCTAACAGCCGGGCATTCAAATTCCTGAACAGAATTGTCATCATTGCTGACGGTAACCTTCGGAGCAACAGTAGTCTCACTGGTAAATGTATACGTACCGATTTCCGAAGTTCCTTCTGCGCCAGACCACTGGTATCCCGTAATCGTAGCGCCTGCAGAACTACATGTCGCCTTCCAGGAAACAGTTGCACCAGAAGCTCCGGTATAATCGTATGTAGACAAAGCTTCAGTTGTACAAGTACAGGTAATCGCGACACCGTTCACCTGCAACGGAGAGCATTCAATCGTAGAATTCTTCATGCCCATCGTCACGGTCAGCGTGGCCGTTTTCTTACCCGATGTTCCATAGGTTACCGGAGAAGAGGTCATGCCCGTACCATCACCGTCGCTACCGAAATTCCAAGAATAGGTCGCACCAAGGAAATCCTGCATCGTACCTTCAGCCAGATTCGGAGTAAAGCTCCATGCAACCTTATCACCCTTTTCTATAGTCGCCTTATTCGGGGCACAACTACCAAGGCCAGTCACAACTACACCACCGGCAGAAGAAGACGAACCGACCGGGTCAGTTCCACCAACCGAGGACGAAGAACTCTTAATCACCCAACCAGCGCTGCTCTTGGGAATCGTTCCGTCGCTACTGCTATTTCCCGTAGATTCCGAAGAAGCTACGTCTCCCTCGCTGCTCATCGGGGCGTCGGGATCTTTCAAATAATCGGCATAAGTCAAGGCGCAGCCCAGGCTATCGGCCTTGCAGCTTTCAATCGCCTTTTTCTTCAACTCGGCTCTTTGTTCGGGCGTGGTGTACTGGTCAGCCACGATACCGTCCATTTCATCATACTTATTGATATTACCTTCGCCACAGGCCCAAAATGCTCCAGTGGCAACCAGCGCAGAAAGTCCTGCCAAAAGTTTCTTATTCATATAAAACCTCTTGTGCGAAAAATACATTATTAGAAGTCAAAGCGTTACAGTTGTAAGCATTTTCGTGTCTAAAAGCACTGAAATTTGCCCTTTTTCGCGTATTTTTGCGATTTTTTTACAAAAACTATTCTTCTTCCACCGAAATCTTGCGCTGGCCGGTAATGAACTGGTGCACGTAAGGGTTGCTGGTGTTCTTGATTTCATCCACGGTGCCCACTTCGATAATGCGGCCGTTGTAAAGCATCGCGATACGGTCGGCCACCTTGAAGGCACTCACCATGTCGTGCGTCACCACCACAGACGTCACCCCGAGCTTGCTCTGCATATCGAGAATCAAGTCGTTAATCACGTCATTCGTGATGGGGTCGAGGCCGGTCGTCGGTTCGTCGTACAACAGGATTTCAGGATTCAGGGCAATCGCGCGAGCCAAGGCAACACGCTTACGCATACCGCCCGAAAGTTCAGACGGCATCTTGGTGCGGAATTCAGGCACCAGGTTAATCATCTGGAGCTTTTCGGTCACCACATCCTGAATCTGCTTTTCGGAAAGTTCCGGGTGATGTTCACGCAGAGCGAACGCAATATTCTCGCCGGTATCCATCGAGTCAAAGAGCGCACCCATCTGGAAAAGCATACCCATCTTGCGGCGGATAGTATGCGTATCGAAAAACTTCGGCGTACTGATCGTTACACCGTCCACCGTTACCTCACCACCGTCCGGCTGCAAAAGGCCAATCATGTGCTTTAGAATCACCGACTTTCCGCCACCGGACTTACCGATAATCACCATCGTCTCGCCACGGCGAATGTCAAGGTTCACGTCGCAAAGCACATCCTGCGGGCCAAAGGATTTTTTCAGTCCCTTGAGGCGAATGGCAATATCGTTCGGGTCGATTTTTACGTTAGGCATAACTTACCTTAGAAGAACAGGATAGCATCCATCACAAAGTCAGCAATCAAAATCATGAGGCAGCTGGAAACCACCACGCTCATGGTAGCGATTCCCACGCCGCGGGCACCCGCCTTGGCATTGATGCCGTGGTAGTAACCCAGCAAGAAAATCAGGGTTCCAAAGACAAACGACTTGAGCACCCCGGACCACAAGTCCATCGGGTCGAACAGGTACTGCATCCCAGTGACGTAGGTATAGGTCGTGATGTCGAGACCGAGCACGCACACGATCCAGCCACCGATAATGGCAAGCGCATTCGAAATCACCGTAAGGCAGGGC
>JAEEGH010017655.1_pt1 | contig 15182 bp, 11 predicted proteins | sample 9134181 | NCBI WGS metagenome assembly JAEEGH01 (sample SAMN16246544, study PRJNA631951) | gut metagenome | biome: gut microbiome; feature: rumen; material: DP-attached | host: Bos | place: Iran: Karaj | collected 2018-10 | reverse complement strand
GTAAAATTACATCTTTATTATAATTTTTCTATTTTCTAGTGACATATGACATACTATGTTTGCTATATTATTGATAATTAGATGGTTACTTTGAAAATTATTCTTTACTTAGTGACATAATAGTGACATAATAGTGACATAGTAGTGACATAGTAGTGACATAGTAGTGACATACAAACGACATAAATCCAGCATAACAGGCTCTTTTTGAGTTCACTTGCCGCTCATCAGTGGAGAGCTACGGGCTCTCATGCAGAGAGCCGGTAGCTAACTGTGTTTCAGCTACGGGCGAAGTCAGTTTCAGCTACCGGTAAACCCCTGAATTTTCACGAAAATCAAAGAGTTTACCGTAAGTAAGCTGCCAGTTTACTGCCGGCTTTCTGCCAGTTTACTACCGCCTCAAGGCAGAATAGCCACTACTATGTCGTTCGTATGTCACTTCTATGTCACTATTATGTCGTTTCTATGTCACTATTATGTCACTAATCCTTAATGATAACTAATTGAAATACAGCTTGATATTGTCGATTTATGTCATATGTCACTTGATTTTTGATTTTCCACATTAAATTTTTATTCTTGATTGATGATTCAAGCTTACATACAACATAGAACTAACCCACTTTTATAAAGTACAGCGTACACTTTTCCTGTTAACAAAACCTAAATATTTGGCTCTGCTACACTGTGTTTAAGAAATAAACATTATCTTTGTGGTAACATTTTTTGAATTACTAATGCTATATCGTCAACAGATAACGATTAATTCACCTATTTAATAATAAAAACAAAAAAGAACTATGAACATTATGAAAAGAAAAAAGTGCTGCTGGCCATCGACTCACACACAGCAGCCATCAGCAGCGCGACGCTCACCTGGATATGCGGACAGGCTGAAGCCGCACGTGCTGAGGGCAAGCAGGTCATCGCCATGATGCACCACCCGCTGTTCCCACACATCACGGGAGCCGACATGTTCATTAACACCTATACCGTCGGCGACTATGAGAATGTTCGCAACACCCTCATTGCTGCTGGCGTGAATGTAATCCTATCTGGTCACTTCCACACCTCCGACATTGCGAAGGACTGGAACAACAACTCTGAGAAGACCATCTACGACATCAACACCGGTTCGCTCATCTCCTACCCTTGCGACTATCGTGAGCTGACGCTCTCGCAGAACAAGATGTCTCTCGATATCGCCACCAAAAGCCTTGTTCCTGCAGGCATGACTCCTGAGGAATGCAAGGCTTGGCTGAAAGGCAGAGTGAAGAGCCTTGCTACCCAGAAGATGAATGCCAAGGCAGGATCAATGGCCGGAATGTTTGCCGAACAGATTGGTAATGTGGCAGAGTTTGCCGCCAACTTGTTCGTCGTACATGCTGAAGGCGATGAAAACCAATCAGAAGATAGAACGGCGTTGGCAACGGCCTATGAAGGTTACAAAACAGATGCGACATATAGCAAGCTATTTACTGCTGGTGGCATTACCGATGCCAATATCTATAGTATCCTCGACGACAAAAGCAACTACGGTTCTGCAAAGGAGGACCAGACAGCAGACCGCACGCTCAGTAGCATCGCCCTGCCAGAGGTAGGGCTGTCGTCAGGTTCTGGCACCATTACCATAGGCAAAGGCGACAATTGGACTGACCTGCCTCTCACGGCACAGTATAAATATACGTTAACCCAGCAGGTCTTTTCCGCTGCCGAGATTAACCATGCCAAAGGCAAAATATGGAGTTTGGCCGTTAAGACACATAAGGGCGATTTGAAACGTAATCTTACCGTATATGTCACACACACTAACCAGTCGTCACTCAGTAGCTATAGTTGGCAGCCAGTGACGGAGGCCGACTGTGTGTTCACCGGCGAGGTACTATTCACAGCAGGTCAGTGGAACACCATTTATTTCGAAAAACCGTTTGAGTATGATGGTAAGTCAAACATTGTCGTTACCGTTGATGACAATACTGGCACATCCGCTGGTTGGGGATCTCTGCAGAACTACTATTTCTATGGTGACGGCAACCACGCTATTGCCCGAGACAACAATAAGGATATCAACCCATTGGATGATGAGTCGATAGCAAATGCCAATCAAAGGAACACCTACGACTATAAGAACCAGATACAGTTCACATTCGGAGACTATCCTGTTCCCTCTTATCTCACTGTCAGCGAAATCGGCGACGTAAGTGCCAAGATTGCATGTACGCTGCGTGGCGGTGCAACAGCATGGAACCTCCGTTATCATCAGGCAGGTAATAGCGTATGGACAACCATCAACAACATTGCTGGAGCAACGACAATTCTCAATGGACTTTCAGCCTCTACCCAGTATGAGGTCCAAGTACAGGGCATCTTTGCCGGTAATGTTCTAAGCAGTTGGAGTACTCCTGCAACATTTACCACCGCCTGCTGTCCTGTAGAGGAACAGGGTGAGATTATCTACGCCCTCAACAGCAATAATTACAGAGACTGGTATGACTTTGCCGTACAATTTATAGATGTGACAAATGAAGAAAAACCGATTGAGGTTGCTTATCTGAATCCCGTTAGCTCTGGTCTGACCGGAGGCACACTTACCCTTTGCTGCGGACATAAATACAAGGTCAACTGGATATATGATGCCAAACATGCAACTTACAACAAGGATTATAAACTTGCCCTCTACTTCGAGCCGGGCGATCAGTTCTACAGCATGGCATACGGCGAGGCACCAAGCGAGACCGCAGAGCTCACTGAGTTCATCATGGACTGCACGCCCTATTGTGCCCCGAAACCGAAGACCTTCACCGTCACCGGCACGACCCACAACACTGCTACCATGACCTTCGTCTCCGAAACAAAGACGGGCGAGGTGGTTTACTCCACGGATGAAAACTTCGACCCCGATGCAGCCACACCGACAAGCGTCAACTTCGACGCAGTTGTCAGCAATAATGAGTTTGATTACAACCCTGCCAACTCATCCCTGACGGTGACAGGTTTGGAGTCCCTTACAGAATATTATGTCCGCGTGCGTAGCGTATGCACGGAGGAAGAAGGCGGTGTCAGCCGCTGGAGTGACCCCGTCAAGGTGACAACCGGCTCCATTTACGACGCACCGGGACAGGTGATTGCCACGGGTGTGGACAGCCGTACAGAGCGTCTCTCATGGGTACGTAATGGCGGCGAGAAGAAGAACAACCTCTACTATCGCTTGAGAGTACCTGGCAATCCTGTTGATGCCTCCTCTTTAGTCACCTTCGGAAATGTCAAGGCTACTGACGAACAAGGCTTCGAATTCGACGAAGATGTTACATGGACCTCCTACGGCTATGGTCAGAACCCGTTCAGCAACGTCCTCTACTATCCCGGCATTCCTGCAGGCAGCAGCTTCAGTTTCAATGCCAGCAACTGGAACTCGAAGGGCGGTCTCGTGCAGTTCCTTTGGGGTTTCAAGAAGTCCAATGGCAAAACCGTGCAGGAGATGATGGAGGCCTTTGATATGGAGTGCCTGAACGATGCCGATCGTGCAGCGAGAATCAAGGATCTTCAGGACAAGATAGCTAACAGCACTGACGAAGAGCAGATTGCCAAGTGGAATGCAGATATCGAGATTCTGCAAGCTCTGCCTACCGACGCTCAGAAGCTGGCACGCATGAAGGAGCTGCAGACGCTGATTACAAACAGTACCAATGAGGCCGACAGGGCTAAGTACGCAGCCGAGTTGAACAACCTGCGTGCGATGATGAGTGCTGCCGACCACGGAAGCAATAACGGTTTCTCCATCAGTAGGGACGAATCTTCTTCGGCACCTACCTTCCGCGCTCCGAGTCTAGATGATGGTACCTATACATTCTTTATTCGTCATGCCAATGACGATGGATATCTAGCAGCAAGAGACTTTACCCTCACGCCAGTTGAGAACCTCAACGAGTGGATTATCATCCCGAATATCTCTGCTACTGAGTACACGCTCACTGGACTGACTCCCAATACGGAATACGAAGTGATGGTAGAGCCCGTCTATGACGACGGTACGAAGGGAACCCAGAGCATCATCACCATATTCACTACCCTCGGTGAGGACGTTGACCCCTTAGACAGCAAGTTCTCCGTCAGTGCCACCAAGAAGGTGCAGTTTGCCAAGGGTAACCTGCGCTATGAGGGTGACAACTATGGCATGGAGGCTGAGTGGACGATGGCTCCGCAGCAGTATGAAATCCTCGGTGAGAACAATGTTGATGGTACTTCACCTGCCGCGCCCCGTGACCTGTTCTGCTGGAGCAATACCGATACCCGCTATGGTATCTACAACTATTATTACGATAGTGAAGAGGAAACGCAGCAATACTTCCAGGGCGACTTCACCGACTGGGGCACGAATGAGAAACTCATTGCCCAACTCGGCTCTGGCTGGCAGACGCTGAGCAAGGCAGAATGGACGTATCTACTTACAGAACGCGAGAATGCTGACAAACTTAAGAGTTTTGCCACAGTAGCAGGCGTGACGGGTCTCATCCTGCTGCCAGACGAGTGGACGGCCGAGACACCTGCCGGAACTTTCACCGCCGAGGAGTGGGTAACGTTGGAAACAGCCGGAGCTGTATTCCTGCCCACCGCAGGACAGATGACTGCTGTCTACAACCCCGACACCTACGGAGCTACTACTACCTACACATCAGGTACTTTCTACTGGACCAGCTCACCCGTTGACCCATCGACGGAGAATGCTCTGAACTTTGGAAGTGGTCTGACCTTCAATGAGACGGATGCAACAATCACCAACCTCTCACGCCGTACATACTATGCCGTACGCTTAGTGAAGTGCGCAGAAGTAACTGTCACCACTGCTGCCAGCGGATTTACGACATTGGTAAGCACGGAGGCACTTGATTTCACAAGTGATGAAGGGCCGACGGCTTATATTGCAACAAGCGTTGATAATACTGAAAATACGATAACGCTGAAGCGCATCGGTGTGGTTCCTGCCAATACACCTATCGTACTGAAGGGTGAGCCAAGCACTACTTATGTTGTCAAGACGACTGCGACAACTGCTACCTCTCCCAAGGAGAATCTGCTGAGAGGCTCGGCAACGAAGAGCATCGAGCTGGAGGCTAACACGGCCTATATCCTTTCAGGCGGTAAGTTCCACAAGAACAATGCTGGCACCATGCCCGCAGGTAAGGCTTATCTGCCAGCAGATGTCGTCAATTCTGCTTCTGCACCACAGCTCATCATCGTCTTCGACGACAATGGCAACATGACAGCCATCAAGGACGTAAGAGGTAAGGTGGAAGATGTAAGAAGTCAAGTGTGGTATGACCTCAGCGGACGCAAGCTCAACGGCACGCCAAGCAAGAAGGGCCTCTACATCATCAATGGTAAGAAAGTTGTAATCAAATAAACACGAAACGCTATGACTACGATAAAGAAGAAAAGCTACCTGCCACCAACCATAGAGGTGGTGTACATTGATAATAGTCTGAATCTGCTCAGCGGATCAAAGATTGACGTCGAATTCGAGGACGATAACGTGGACATCATCAATCAGGATGCACCAAATCTGGACTTAGGAACATTCGATTTGGATATCTAACGAATCGCAAAAACTCAAGAATCGCTATCATCCACTGGTAGCGATTCTTCTTTTCGTCACAGTAGGCGACGGGCAAAGTAGCGGACGGGATACCAGACGCTGAGGAAGCCGACGGTGATAACAGTGAAGAAGATGATGACAATGTCCCAGGGATGGACACTGACGGGATAGGCATCGACCACAAAGCTGCCCTCGCTGGAGCCCAGACGGACAAAGCCGAACTGTTGTTGCAGCCAACAGAGCAGCAAGCCCAGCAGGATGCCAAGGACGGCACCAATGACGCTAATCATACGACCTTCGAAAAGGAAGATACGGGTGATCTGACTGTCAGAGGCACCAAGGTTGCGCAACGTCTGAACGTCGTTGCGTTTGTCGATAATAAGCATGGATAGCGAGCCGATGATGTTGAAGCAGGCTATCATAAGGATGAACGTCAGAAAGATGTAGGCAATGAGCTTCTCGACTTTCATGATGCGGAAGGTGTCGTCCTGTTGTTCGTAGCGGTCCAGCACCTGATACTTCGTGCCAGCAATGGTCTTCATCTCGTCCTTCACGCGGTCGAAATTGCTACCAGGTTTCAGGCGCAACTCAAGCGACGAGAGCATGCCGTCCTGCTGGAACAGGTTACGCGCAAAGCTGAGCGACGTAAGGATGTAGGTCTTGTCGTACTTGCCCTGCTTGATACAGAACACGACACCGGGCGAATACAGTTCGTCCTCGACGAAACCATCGGTAGGGTCAGCCATATTCAGCTGCCCTTCGCGACGCGGTGCATAAATCTTCAAGGGATTAGGATAGGTGTAGCCCAAGCCCAGCTGATAAGCAATGCCGAGGCCAGGGATGCCGTAATTGATGTCGGCAGCATGCAACTCGAAGGTGCCGTCACCCTCCAGAATTTCGCGGATATGCGTCAACTTATCAAAGTTATCCTCCACACCTTTTATCTTGACCATCGTCTGACGGTCGTCATAAACGGCCAGCGCCTGGTCTTCCAGACACTCGGTAGCCACCTCGACCTCAGGCAACTGGCGAATCTTCGTCAGGATGGGGTCGTCGGCAGGCGCACTCTTGCCTTTCACAGGGACGACCTTCAGCTGCGGATCCATTTGGGTAAAGAAGGACGCCACAAGGTCGTGAAAGCCGTTGAACACAGACAGTGTAACCACCAGAGCGAGCGTTGCAACTGCAACGCCTACCACAGAGATGGCGCTAATCACGTTGATAGCGTGAGTAGACTTCTTTGAGAAGAGGTAACGCCGTGCTATGTAAAACGGGAAGTTCATATTTCACTTCGTTCAATATGACTTTTGTCACGACTCGACAAAGCTCATGCAAGCATGGCTTTGTGCTCGCTGTTCCAAAAGTTCACTTTTTCAAAAGTTCATCAATACGCTCGATGTAGTCGAGGCTGTCGTCGATAAAGAAGCGGAGCTCAGGAACGATGCGCATCTGATGACGGATGCGGGTGCCCAGCTCGTAGCGTATCTGCTTCTCGTTGCGAGTAATATTTTGTATCAGCTCCTCGCCACGCTCAGACGGGAAGATGCTGAGGTAGGCGGTGCAGATGCTGAGGTCAGGCGAAATCTTCGTACGCGTCACGCTGACCATGACACCATGCATAGAGCGGGTCTGCTCCTGAAAGATCAGTGAGAGTTCTTTCTGGAGCAGACGGGCTATCTTGTTTTGTCTTGTTTCTTGCATTATTTCTTGTCTTTTTTCTCTTCCTTCTTAGGCTCTTCGATGCCAAGAACCTCTACGTCAAAGATGAGGGCGCTAAAAGGCTTGATCTCACCTGCGTCGCGACTGCCGTAAGCCAGTTCCTGAGGAATGTAAAGCTGCCACTTCGAGCCAACGGGCATCAGCGTGAGGGCCTCAGTCCAACCCTTGATGACCTGATTAGGAGCGAAGGTAGCAGGCTCGCCGCCATGCTTCTCGGTAGAGTCGAACACGGTGCCGTCAATGAGACGACCCTCGTACTTCACCTTCACCTTGTCGGTTGTCTTAGCCACAGGACCGTCGCCCTTTACGAGCACCTTATACATCAGGCCGCTGGGCAGAACGGTGATACCCGACTTCTTTTTCTTAGCCAGTTTCTTCTGAGCAGCGATGAAGTCCTCGCCAGCCTTCTTGTTGTCACCATACTTCTCGAGCAGGGCTTCAGTCTTTGCCTGCTCCATCAGTCGGCGAGTAATAGAAGTGGCAGAGTCGACAGTCATCAGACCATCCTTGCCTGTAACACCACTGAGGAAACCTGCCATAAACTGGTCGAACGAGATACTCTTAGTACTCTCGGCACCAAACGCATCCTTATTGATGGCGGGCAAAATCTGACGCACAATCTGCTGACCAATCTGCGTGCCTGCATAGTAGGCAGCCTTCTTCTGGTCGTCGCCAGCGTTAGCACCCTCCTTCAAACCCTGAACGAAGTCGTCCATGTTGTTGAGGTCAACCTTCATCTGCTTGGTGAGATAATCCTTCAGACCTTGAGTCTGAGCCATACCAATGCTATAGCTCAGCGAATCGATACGTGTTGCGAGCTGCTGAGCATGTACTGAACTGAAAGTAGCACCCACCACAAGAAGGGCGAGTGCTACCATAATAGTATTCTTCATTACTTCTTAGGATCTACTTCGAGGAGTTCAATCTTGAAAATCAGCATTGAGAAAGGCTTGATATCAGCACCCTGTTGACGCTCGCCGTAAGCCAGCTCCTGAGGAATATAAACCTCCCAAGTTGAACCAGCAGGCATGTGAGTCAGAGCATCGGTCCAACCCTTGATAACCTGATTGGCACGGAAGTCGGCAGGCTGACCACGCTTGTAAGAGCTGTCGAACACCTTACCGTCAAGAGTCTTACCCTCGTAGTGTACCTTCACGCGAGAGGTATCGGCAGGAATGGCACCAGTACCTTCCTTCAGAACCTTGTACTGAACACCGCTGGGCAGAACCTTCACACCTTCCTTCTTGGCATTCTCGGCCAGGAACTTCTCACCCTCCTTCTTGTTGGGGCCGAACTCCTTCTCCATGTTCTTTGCCTTGATGGTGCGCATCATCTCCTGAGCCACCTGAGCAGCAGAGTCAACAGTCATCAGACCGCCCTTGCCCAGCGTACCAGCTACGAAGCCGGCCATGAAGTTCTTCAGAGAGATGGTCTTGGTAGAATCGTCGCCAAACAACTCGTGGTTGATACCCTTCACCATCTGACCAGAAATCTGCTGACCAATCTGGATACCAGCATAGTAGGCGGCCTTCTTCTTGTCGTCGCCAGCGTTAGCGCCCTCGTTCAGACCCTTGATGAAATCGTCCATATAAGCGGTGTCAACACCCAGACGACCTACGAGATAATCCTTCAGACCCTGAGTCTGAGCCATACCGATAGCATAACTAACGGTATCAACATCTGTCTTCAAATTAGCTTTTGGAGTACCATTGCCGCATGACCACATCATGACGGCAGCTACAGCTGCAATAGCAGCAAAAGTAAACTTTTTCATTTTAATGTTATAAAACTATTTATTGTTTGTTATTTGTTATTTAGCACCGCAGGCCACTTACATCACCTCGATAAGCTCTACGTCGAACACCAGTGCTGCAAAGGGAGGAATAGAACTGCCTGCACCACCCTCACCGTAAGCCAGACGATAGGGGATGAAGAAACGATACTTGGCACCCTCCTGCATCAGCTGCAGACCTTCCGTCCAACCAGCAATGACCTGCTGCAGTCCGAAGACGGCAGGCTCGCCACGCTGAATGCTGCTGTCGAACACGGTACCGTCGATGAGGAAACCCTCGTAGTGGCACTTCACGCTATCCTTAGCAGAGGGCTTCTTACCGTTACCCTCCTTCAGCACCTGATACTGCAGGCCTGAGGGCAGTGTGATGACGCCATCCTTCTTGGCATTCTCGGCCAGATACTTCTCACCAGCCTCCTTATGAGCCTTGCCTGCCTCAGCACGCTGCTTGCTGATTTTCTGCTCCTGCTGAGCAAAGAACTCCTGAACAATCTGCTGAGCCTCGCTGCTCTTTATCTTCAATTCCTTACCACCCAGAACATCCTTCACGGCCTGGGCAAAATCATCGATATTCAGCTCCTGACCACCCATGTTTGCCAACTGGTGACCAATGCCAATACCCAATGCATAACTTACTTTATCCATCTGTTTTCTCTATATATAAATAATGTACATGCGTAAAATTGGCTGCAAAGGTACAACTTTTCCTTGATTTTCGTGCGATAATTCGAGAAAAATTACTAATTTTGTGCATTCTTAATACTTTATGATATGAAAAAGATTGTAGTTTTAACAGGTGCAGGCATGTCGGTGGAGAGCGGACTGAAGACATTCCGCGATGCTGACGGCCTTTGGGAAGAGTATCCAGTACAGCAGGTGGCTACCCACGAGGGCTGGCTCAACGACCCTACGCTGGTGACCAACTTCTACAACATGTTGCGTAAGAAGTGCTGGGGTGTGAAACCTAACGAGGGACACCGGCTGGTGGCCGAACTGGAGAAGAAGTACGACGTAACGGTAGTGACGCAAAACGTCGACAATCTGCACGAACAGGCAGGTTCGTCGAAGGTCATCCACTTGCATGGCGAACTGATGAAGGTGTGTTCGAGTAATGATCCTGACGATCCACGCTACCAGCAGCAGCTGACACCCGGGAATTGTGAGATTGAACCAGGCACGAAGGCTGGCGACGGTTCCTTGCTGCGTCCGTTCATCGTGTTCTTTGGCGAAGCTGTGCCAAACATCACCATAGCTGCCGAGGAGGCACAGACTGCCGACATCTTTATCATCATCGGCACGTCGCTCAACGTCTACCCCGCTGCCGGTCTCATCCATTATGTGCGTCCTGGCGTTCCCGTTTACCTCATTGACCCCAACCCCATCAGTGCCGGAAGTAACGTAGTACAGATTCAAAAGGGTGCCTCGGAAGGTATGAAGGAACTGATGCAGAAATTGTAAAAAAATGCACATAAAAAGTAAAGCCACCTCTCACAGGCAGCTTTACTCCGAGGAAAATGATAAATATAGATTAAAATTACTAGTTGTGTGCGAGTACAAAGGTACGAATAGTTTTTGAATGCGCAATGGTTTTTTTCGAGAAAAGTGTAGTTTTAACGCTATTTTAACACTTCTCCGCCCTTTTTTATCGGTCAATCGCCTTCAATATCCTTTTCTTCACTATTTATGATCTTATTATATGCACCTTCTTCGTTCAAAATTCGCTCAGCTTCGGCGATGATTTTGTCTGTTCGCAGGCCCACTTGAAGCTCGCCGCCATGATAATAGTAAGCCGAGACTATTTCCTGCTCCAGCATCAATTGTATCTCATTGCGATGAGCATCCAGGTCGCGTGCCACGTCATGATGGTCTATCTTGGCCTTCAATGCTTCGAACTCTGACTTTGCGTCATCGTAGTAACCTTCAAACTTGGCGGTCTTGACCAACTCGTCATACTGCTTCTTGCTCACCTGGTCGTAGGTGAATCCTGCCTTGATGACACGCTGTTTGAAGTCCTCGTAGTCAGCATCCGTCAAGTGGAAATCCTTGGCCGAAGCTATCGTGGGATGTTTCGAAATATAGTCTACGACATAGTCGAACATCACCTCTGTAGAGTCCAGACGGTCCAGATAGAGCGTGATATTGGCCATCGTGTCGGGCTTCACCTCCACATCGGGCTTGATGCCTTCCTTCATTTTGATACCTCGTCCGCTGGGCAGGTAGTAGCGGGAAGTGGTCAACTTCAGGTTGGCGTTGTAGGGCAGATCGATATTAGGCACCTGCACCAGTCCTTTACCATAAGTACGCGTACCTATTATTATACCTCGCTTCAGGTCTTGCAGGGCACCACTGGTAATCTCCGAAGCGGAAGCCGTCTCACCGTTCACCAACACCACAATAGGCATCACGGTGTCGAGCGGTTCCATACGCGTACGGTAGTCGTTGTTGGCACGACTCAACTTACCCTTTGTTTCCACGATGCGCTGTCCCTTGGGTATCCACATATTCAGAATGTCAACACACTCAGACAGCGAACCGCCACCATTGCCGCGCAGGTCCAATATCAGTTTCTCGGCACCCTGCTTCTTCAGGTCGAGGAAAGCCAGACGCATAGGCTTGGAAGGCTCGCCCGTAAAGGTGTTCAGGCAGATATACCCTACCCCGTTGGGACGCATGCCATACCACGTAATCTCTGGAATCTTGATGGCACGACGCGTAATCTTGAAGTCCATCTTCTTACCCGTTGACGGACGCAGAATCTTCAGCATAAACGTCGTACCGGCCTCACCTCTCAGATGACTGCTCACGTAGTTGGTATTCTTATCCGTCATCACCGTATCGTCAATCTGCAGGATAATATCACCCTTCCTCAAGCCAACCTCAGCAGCAGGCATACCCTCGTAAGGCTCGTCAACCACCACACGCTTCAGCTTCTGGTGATAGCGAATCAGAGCGCCGATACCTGCATACTTGCCCGTCAGCATCGTCTTCAGCTGCTTCTGACGCGTCTCAGGATAATACTCCGTGTAAGGATCCAGCGTCTCTAACATCGCATCAATACCAGCAGTAATCACCTTGTTGGCATCCAACGTGTCCACATACATCAAGTCCAGATTCTTGTAGAGCGCATTGAAAATCTCCAGATTCTTACTTACCTCAAAATTATGATTTTTCACGTCCTGACCCATCATCGTCAGCGACATAAAACAAGCGCATATCAGTAGGAAAACACTTCTTTTCATCTTCTATTTTATTGTATTTGCGTGCAAAATTACAAAAAAATACGTATTTCGTGAATTTTTTCGCCAAAAAGTTTGCACGTTTCGAAAAATTGTCTTACCTTTGCACCCGCAAATCAGAAATGAGGCGCACTTTCAAGAGCGAAAGTAATCACTGCTTCAGTAGCTCAGTTGGTTAGAGCACCTGACTGTTAATCAGGGGGTCGTTGGTTCAAGCCCATCCTGAAGCGCCTAAGTCCCAATCGCAAGGTTGGGACTTTTTGTGTCTAAAAGCCTCTGTTTATTAGGGTTTCCGTGATTTCAAGTGATTCCTAATACAACAGATTCCATTTTTCTCAGAAACTCCAGAGTCCTTCTTATACTTGGCCGAATAGAAGCATGGTACTTCCCGTTCTCATCCTTATAACGGGTGTCAAGGGTGAGCGTGATATTACAATTGCCCAGAATCAGTGACTCCAAGTTGGTTATTTTGTTTCTTTCTCTCTTTTCCATTCACTATTTTCTATTTGAATAGATTATCCAAAGTAACAACTTGATTGACGACGCTGGAGTGTTCGCCTTTTGCAAGCCCCATAGTCGTAACCAATACAAGCTGAATAGAATGCGTCTTATTGTGCATCTTACTTGCAGCAAAGGCATCCATCCTGTTCAGCATATCCTCTTCGTCTTCTTGAGTTACAATATATTTACCGCCAGTAAACTTCATCTCACAGACATAATCTGTTCTGTTGAATTTACTTTCGAGGAGTAAATCTATTTGAGCACCGCTGTTCTCGCCTCCCCTTACGCTCCAACAATAATTTCTGTCAATGGATACTATTCGCAGAGCATCTTGGATCTGACGCAGGTGTTCTATGCACAACAATTCGAAGGTATCACCCGCCCAAGTGTAGAAAATTGGGGTGCGATGGGTGGTATTCCACTGTCCTTTTTGTGGCTGTTTTCCCAAGATGAAGCGTAGATAAAACAAGGAAAAGAAATCCTTTAGCTGATAAACCGTTTCCACTCGCTGCTTACCATATCGGGGATATTCACGAATGATACCAGATTCTGTAAGATTAGCAAGCAATTTACTCAACGTACCACCACTTTTCATATTAACAGCTTCAGCAATCTCTGTTAGCGTCATTCCATAGAAACGACTGCCAACAGCCTTTACAATATCAACATAACGCTCCTTACTTGAATACAGACCAGTATAAACATCGCGGAACTCCTGATGGATTTTCTCGTCTGCAAAGAAAATGTTATCGATATTTTCGGTGATAGTCATATCATTTCTCAGACGGTCCAAATAATAGGGAATGCCGCCAAGAGCCATATAACTGATACACATCTCATACTTCGACAGTCTGAATCCATTTTTCCTGTAGAATTTCGCACATTCAGCCAATGTGAAAGGCGCAAGCTTGATCGTCTCTGTCAGACGTCCATGCAGTCCTCCATAGTCATGAATGACATTGTCAAGCATCCAACTAGTAGCTGACCCACACACAACAAGTACAATGTTCCGCTGGCGGTCGGCCCAGGAATTCCAGAAATAGCCAAGTTCAGCTATCATTTCTGATGACTGCGGACCTGCCAGCCAAGGCAGCTCGTCAATCAGTAACACTTTTCTACGAGAACGAATGCCTTCAAGGAGTTTTCTCAACAATAAAAACGCTTCTCTCCAACACGTTGGACGTGGCTCTGAAGCATCGAGTCCAGAAAGTACCATAGCATCGTAAAAGTGGTCCAATTGAAGACGCCGATATGTTTCATTCCCATCCTCGTTCTCCTTCAGATAGGTTCCAACGGCAGAAAAGACGATTCTCTTGCCATACACTTCACTGACAAGGTACGATTTGCCAATGCGCCTACGCCCATAGATGGCAACAAACTCTGACTTTTTCGATTTATACAATCGCTCTAAAGTCGTAATCTCCTGTTCTCTTCCAATAATACTGGGGTATTTCATATTTAACTTGCTTTATGGGTGCAAAGTTACGAAGAAAAACTGAACTCACAAAGAAAAACGATGTTAAAAATCAGCGGAATTGAAAGTTATTTAGCGAAATCCGCTGATTTTTGCTAGTTATTTAACTGTACTCAACTCGTAACTTTTGCCCATAAGCCTACAAATTGTACACTTATGGGCAAAAGGCAGATTTAATATTGTCCAAATTTTTCAATCTGAACAAATTTTGGTTAAGCGCACATGCCTCGACGCTTCAGGATGCTGATGTACAGGGCGTTTCGTCTGAACAAATTTTGGTTATTAATAATCGTATTTATGCAGTTTTGTAGAGTATCATAGAACGTCACAAAGTTCATAAATGGTTGATTTCCAGCAAAGTAACTATTTTTAAGATTCGTAAAATTTGACATTTTTTGACTGTTAATCAGGGGGTCGTTGGTTCAAGCCCATCCTGAAGCGCCTTAGAAAGAGTCCTGTAGGTCAATGATTTACGGGACTTTTCTTTATCTGGCATTTCAAATTTGTAGCCAAATTGTAGCCAATTCCGAATATTTGTAGCCACTCCACAACTTACTCTTGCAGAATTTGTAGCCACTAATCCTGCAAAATATAATCTTTGCAGAGTGTTGTCAAGTTCTAACGTTGACAAGTTGAAAACGCTTATGGGATTTCAACCGTCAACAGCTAGTTTTCAAAGAAAAATGAAAAATAATTCTCGTTACGCAGAAAGGCTGCATAGGGGTATAGTACCTTTGCATCCGAAAACCAATGGAAGTATGGCTGAGTGGTAAGGCGACACGCTGCTAACGTGTAAAACCGAAAGGTTTCGGAGGTTCGAATCCTTCTGCTTCCGCAAATTGGAGGTTTGGCAGAGTTGGTCTATTG
>JAEEGH010017654.1_pt1 | contig 15182 bp, 4 predicted proteins | sample 9134181 | NCBI WGS metagenome assembly JAEEGH01 (sample SAMN16246544, study PRJNA631951) | gut metagenome | biome: gut microbiome; feature: rumen; material: DP-attached | host: Bos | place: Iran: Karaj | collected 2018-10 | reverse complement strand
GTGATGAGACCCGCATGAAGATCATCAACGCACTTTCCCATGGCGAACTCTGTGTCAGCGATATAGCCGCCGCGTTGGGAATGACCCAGTCCGCGGTCAGTCATCAGCTGAAACTGCTGCGGATGGCAAACCAGGTGAAGGCCCGCAGGGAAGGAAAAAGCATCTACTATTCCCTGGACGATCAGCACGTCATCGACATTCTGGAAGAAGCCCTCACCCATATCCGCCACAAAATCAGCGAAGCCGATTAAAGGAGGAACATCATGAAAGCAGATTGCGCGAACTGCCCCACCCACGCCTGTTACACCAAAGGTGTCAACTGCACGGGCGTAGCAGAAGAAGAAGTGAAACAGGCCTACACGGAAGAGGAACTGAAAATCATGCAGGCCGCCGCGTATGTGGAAGGTACTTTTTACAGCAACATCACCCGCCTGCAGGAAATTGGCGAATTTGCCAGGACCATGGGCTATAAGAAACTGGGCATGGCCTTCTGCATCGGACTGAACGCCGAAGCCAGGTACATCGCCCGCTATTACACGCAGCAGGGATTTGAATTTTACAGTGTCTGCTGCAAAAACTGCAGCTTCGCCAAAAAGGAGTTTGGCCTGAAGCAGGTGAAACCGGAACTGGACCACGAAGCCATGTGCAACCCCAAATTCCAGGCCCGCTTCTTAAAGGAAAAGGGCGTGGAGCTGTTTATCATCTGCGGTCTTTGTGTGGGACACGACGCCATCTTTACCGCCAACTGCGACGGCCCGGTCACCTCGCTGGTCGTGAAAGACCGCCTGCTGGCACATAACCCGTTGGGCGCCATCTATTCCCGGTACTGGAAACGCAAGCTGGGGATCATGGATGAAGATGAAGTGTAAATTATAAGTAAAGTTTGATTAAAAAGAGGAGCGGGAATGTCCCACTCCTCTTTCTTCATTTTATATTGGGTAGTATTTTGTTTCTTACATTTTAAATAATCGAAGCATATCCCCATAGCTGTGGAGTATGATACTTACAATATGCAACACAGTTTTTTAATCTTTTGAGCCAAACACCTGCGTTCCCTGTGTCCATGTGTTTTCATTATTGAAAATTCCATACAGGGCATTATAATTATTTGCAGCGTTTGTATTGTCATTTAACGCTTCGACAACACTTCCGTAATCCCTGCCATCAGCCTTCAGCCAGTTTTTCGCATCTGTGATAGCGGACCGGATTGTAGCTTCGGAAATATAATAGCCGTCGCCTGCTTCGATGCGTGCCACAGTACCCATGCCGTTAACCCGCAACCCGTCTATATGGTCTGAATTCTCATAACCGTATGCATTATACCTATTCCATTTTGTATCGTTCCGATTTGTTATTACGGAATCATATTCGCAATCAATAAGAGTATCATCGCTGCAATGCTGGAATTTTGCCAAAACGCCGTCTGCAGTTACGTTGAGCATAATACCTAAATCATTATGGGTTACAATACCGGACGAGAATTTAATGGTATTTGCGCCTTGCGTATCATCAATCAATGCGCTGGCTCTTATGGAAGTATTTTGAGATTCATCGTCATAATAACCGCTGTTAACTACATACGTATCAGTCCCTTCGCCGCCTTTTAGAACCGCATCTCCATACATTTTAATTTCAAGTGTATCGTTTCCTGCGCCAGATTCAACCGTTCCGTAAGATATACTGATAACATCATCGCCTGAACCGGTTGTAACCGAAGCTTCTTGTGATGGGAAAATGCTAAAGATATCAATATTCTGCTTTCCCGAGCCTGTTGCGGTAATGGTAAAGTTGCTTCCGTCCGTACCTTCAGCAGTTATAATTGTATTATTGCCGTCACCGTTTAAGGTAATGGTATTATGCATATTGGACTGCGTAACATAAATCGTGTTATCGCCGCCCTCATCCACAATAGTATTTGTACCAGAACTATTAGATAAAGTGTAGGCGTCGTTACCCGTACCGCCGGTGATTGCAGCAATATTTGCCTGCGCAACAACAACGACATTATCTCCGCTCCCGGTATTGATTGCCTGTTCCCCGTCGCCAACAGCCATAATAAAGTCATTGCCGCCCAGTCCGTTGATATCGCCTGCCGAACGGATCAAATCGTCGCCCGCCGTTCCATTGGTCACGTACGGACTGTTGCCGTCAAGTTCATCCAAGAATTGGGAAACCGTATACTGGCCGGTTATGGCCTGGCCGCTTTCATCACTGTAGGTTTGGATTGTAAAGTTATCAAAACCGCCTGCATAATAATCTTTAAATATTAATGCGCTTGTCCTATTACTATTTGATGTATATGTTATAACTAAATCATTGCCGTCTTTGCTATGTGTTGCGGACTTATAATCGGCAAATTTAACCGTATCATAGCCCTCGCTTGCAACAATTGCATCATAACCGTAATATCCGTTATAAATGTAGGTATCGTTGCCGGCGCCGCCATCTAGTAAGAGGTTGGACGGTTCATTCCATATGCCGTTGCCAAAGTAGATTGTGTCATTGCCCGCGTCACCGTATACTTTGCTTGTGCCGCCTGCGTAAATTACATCATTCCCGGCGCCGCCATGAACCGTATCGGATTCAGACGGCTGGCTTGCGCCGTAATTGCTGCCGTAGATGACATCATTCCCGGCGCCGCCTTCAATGATATCGTCGCCGGCGCCGCCTTCGATCCATTCATCCCCGCTGCCGCCGGAAATCGTATCACTTCCCGAACCGCCATAGAGTTTTTGATTTCCCGAAGAAAGGCTTGCATCTATTACATCATTGCCTTCGTCACCGTACACAAGTTCTGAACCTGTCAATCTGACTTCGATACGATCGTCCCCTTCATTTCCGTGTATAGCAGCATTGTTATTGTATTTATGGTATGTACTAATGGTATCGTTGCCTTTTCCGCCTTCCACATGGTCATTATAGCCGTTTGCCACAATAACGTCATCGCCGTCTTCGCCATAGATATCATTTTTGAAATAGATTTCCCCGCCTTGGTAAGATTCCGTTGCGCTTACACTGTAAATCTCATCATTACCTGCTCCGCCGTGGATTTCATCCCAGTTAAAGCGGGCGTTTGCTGTAGAATTCTCAAATGTTTCAACACTTCCGCCGGTTAAAACATCATTGCCCGAACCGCCGTCGATATAATCCCTGCCTGTACCACCGTCTATTATATCTTTGCCTGTGCTGCCTATGATGTAATCGTTGCCTGTTCCGCCGTTAATGACAGTTTGAGTTGCTTTAACGGATTCCACATACTTCCCTTCGCTGTTGTGCGAACCGAAATCATTGGCATAAATCACATCGTTTCCGGCATCGCCATTAATGATTTGCGCAGAAGTCCTGCCCAAAATCAAATCGGCACTGCCTGTTCCTGCTACGGTCGTTTCACTGCCCGCTGTATTATCAATGGTATTAAACCATTGGGCGGTGTAGGTTTTTGTATCCTGAAAGCCTTCCAATGTTGTAGGAATTGCATCTGTATTACCGACGATTATATCTAAGAACTCGCTTAAGGTATAGGTTTCCATAATCGCTCCGCCGTACTTAGGAACGCCACCACCGGCAGAGTTATTAACATAAGGATTGCTCGGTAAAAAAGTTACTGTAATATTTTTTTGTTGGTCTGCCGAAAGGGAAGAATAGCCCTTTATTATGGTAACGCCTGCCCCGACGCCGTCGTTTTTTACAGTTTCATAATTGACATCTTCTTCTGTCTGATCGCCGCCCCTGTTTGAAGCTATGATCAGATCCCCGTCTTTTACGTATGCGGCATAATGAATATTAAAATGATAATTATACATGTGTGATTCAACTATCTTTTCGGATTCCCAAATATTTTCCGGCTCAACATCGTCCCTGTAGGTTTCAGCTATCCCAAGGATAATATTTACCTTTTTGGTTCCGTCCACAACAACGGTATTCACACCTTCGCCTGTGGTAATGGAAATAGCATCGTTCTCAACTAATGACCCCACTCCCCCTGCATCAACATAATCGTTACCCGAACCGGTTGTTACGGAGAAGTGTTTTGTGCCTGAGAGTTCAGTGGAAGAACCTTGCAGATAGAATCCGTCGTCGCCTGTTCCGCCCGTCATGGAACCGATACCGTAGAAGCTGTCGTTCCCATTTCCGCCATATCCCCAGCTGCCGTTCCCGTTAAATGTATCATCTCCGTTCTGACCGTACACGCCAGTAGTGGCTTCATCATACGTAATGTTGTCATTCCCGTCCCCGGCATAAACGGTACTATTGTTTGCAGTGATTGTATCATCGCCGTCATACGCGAAAATATATTGCGATTTATCAGGGTCTGCGCCGTCAGCAACGGTACGTCCGGCTATTACATTATTGATCTGGTTTCCTAACTGGGCTTCCCCCGGGTTCATTGATTTTATACTTGGCTTGTAATTATCGTTCAGGGTTGTAATCTGTTTAACGGAATCAATCGTATCTGCAATTTCATACAAGGATTTAGCAACGCCGTTTGCCCCGGCCTGCAGTTTATAACCTGAAAAATCGTGTTGATCGGGAGATAAGAAGTTTTTAATGGTTACACTGTCATTATTCCCATACCCGATTACAAGGTCATAATTTGTATAATACCCCATGCCGCTACCCGGAACAGCCGTTATCGTTAACTGGGAAAGGTCAGAGATATTATTGAACACAAGGGTATTGTCCGCGCCTTCCTCTAACATGACATCCTGACCGTCGCCTGTATTGAAGTAAAATTTATTAGCGCCGGAACCACCGTATAACAAATCGTTCCCGACGCCGCCTGTAATACTGTCGTCACCGGCGCCGCCATACAGGTAATCTCCGTCAAGAAGGTAATCATACCTGGTTCCTCCATGTAAGGCGTCATTGCCCCCGCTGCCGAAAATCCTGTCTTTTCCTGCTGTGCCTGTCAGATTGTCGGCAGCATCTGTTCCCTGAATAATGGAATACCCGCCAACCTTCAGGTATTCCGGTTCAGGCGCCGGCAAAATGCTTGCTATTGTCTTTGTCGCTGAGCCCACTTTGAAATTCTTTACAGAATGGGAACCGTTCTTGTAATCCTTCAGGATTACCGTCCCGCCGGTGTAAGTAATATTAAGATTGTTGCCGCTATAGGACGCTGTTACATTATTTATATTTGCTTCATTGCTGAATACAAGGGTGTCAGTACCCCCGCTGCTTATGACCGTATCTGTGCCGTCGCCGTTGGTGAAAACAAAGGTATCGTTGCCCGCGCCGCCGTACAGGGTGTCATTACCTGCTCCGCCGTTTATCGTGCCGCCCCCTTTACCCGCTTTTATCACGTTGGCCTGCCCGTTGCCCGTAATGTTCACCGTTTTGGCCGCGGCGCTCCCGTCAATATTCTTTACGGTTGACAGATATTTAGTCGCATCCATCGTACCGGCAAAATCTGAACCCAGCGTTATCGCCGTATTGGATGCCGTATAGCTGCCACGGCTGTCCTTCAGGCTGATTACCTTGGTAGCAGCGCCGGTCAAGGTTACCGTTCCGCTGCCTACCGTGAATACCAAATCTTTGTTGCTGTTGGCCAGCGCGGTCTTGCCGATGGAACCGCCGGAAATCTGCAGCGTATCCTGACCTGCCGTATAATCCGTAACCGTATCTGTACCGCCTCCGTTATACACAAAGGTATCACTGCCCGCACCGCCGGTCAGCTTGTCAGTTCCTGCACCGCCGTACAGCGTGTCATTGCCAGCTCCGCCGTTTATCGTGCCGCCCCCTTTACCCGCTTTTATCACGTTGGCCTGCCCGTTGCCCGTAATATTGGCCGCTTTGGCCGCGGCGCTCCCGTCAATATCCTTTACGGTTGACAGATATTTAGTCGCATCCATCGTACCGGTAAAATCTGAACCCAGCGTTATCGCCGTATTGGATGCCGTATAACTGCCACGGCTGTCCTTCAGGCTGATTGCCTTTGCAGCGGCGCCGGTCAAGGTTACCGTTCCGCTGCCTACCGTGAACACCAAATCTTTGTTACTGTTTGCCAACGCGGTCTTGCCGATGGAACCGCCGGAAATCTGCAGCGTATCCTGACCTGCTGTATAATCCGTAATCGTATCTTTGCCGTCCCCGTTGGCATACACAAAAGTATCGTTACCGGCTCCGCCGGTCAGCTTGTCCGTTGCTGCGCCGCCGTACAGGGTGTCATTGCCCGCGCCGCCATTGAGAGTGTCGTTACCCCCATAACCGTAAATCGTATTGGCGCCGGACCCGCCATAGATCGTATTGTTTTTCTTGTTACCTTTAACGGCGATCCCATTGGCGTTACTTTTTGCGTCTACCGTGGTAACGAAAGATGCGGCGGTCAAGGTTCCTTTATAGCTCTTGTTTAATGCAAGTTTGACATTGGAACCGGAAACTGTATAGCTCCCCAGAGTATCCGTAACCGTAAAGGTTTTGTTCTTTGCGTTTTGCAAGGTCAGGGCAGCGCTCTTACCGCCTTTTACGATTACGTCGCTGCCGGAAACCTCAATACTCTTCACCGTACCGTCGGATATTTTAACTGAATCCGCGTTGCCTTTTTTAACGCTGAAATCTTTTACCACAGCCTTGCCGGCGCTGTTCTTGCCAATCACATAAACGTCGTTGCCAGCGCCGCCGTAGAGGTTGTTGCTGCTGCCGCCGTTGACGGTAAAGGTATCAACGCCCGCATCGCCGTAGACCGTATTCTTTTTCCCTTTGGCCAGCGTGATCTTATCATTCCCCTTACCCGCCTTAATGGTAAGGTTGCTTGCGGTGATTTCAATCGTATCCGCTTTTTTTGTCCCGTTTTTGTTTACAATCTTTTTTGCCATAATGGGCGCCTCCTGTAACACATGCAATCTGATTTAGAATCCCGGTACTATGTTTCTGTTCTTTTAAAATTATTCCAGATTGGATTTTGGCTTCCAGCCCAGTCCGCCGAAATATGTCGGACCAGTTAAGGTGTCAAGGTTTGGATGCGTCAACTGGTCTTCACCTGACAATGCCGTCTGGACATCTGCAAAACCTTTTTCGCTTAACCAGCCTGCCACATCTTCCTTAATTTTATTGATTGCCGCTGTATCAAGATAATAGCCGTCAGATGTTTCGATCCGGGACATATTATCTATGGAAGAAATTCTGATATAACCTTTATTGCTGTCTTTAACTACATTTTCTGCAGCCCAGATATAACCGGCATTTTTTGAACCTGAATTGTCGAAGTCGCCTGTACCTAAAACACAGGCATTATAGTTTCCGTCCGTATCAAAAGTACCGTTATTATCAGCGTCAAACATAAAATTTCCGACAGTTCCGTCTCTTTTTACGTTCATCATGAAGATAATCTCGTCATGGGTTAAATCTTTAGAGGTTAACTGTATGTTATTATTCCCGGAATCATCATTGATAAAGATCCGGCTTCCGACAGAATTACCGTAAGCACTGGTTTCTGAAATATACGCGTCATCACCGGCGCCACCGCTTAAAGTTCCTCCATTTCCCCAAACAGCAATTGTGTCATTACCGGCTCCTGCATTTACAGCACCTTCCCAAATATTAATACTGTCATCTCCGCTTCCTGTTGTAATTGAGGTACTAAATTCATTGTAATTAACGCTGAAAACGTTAATATTCTGTTTTCCGTTGCCTGTTGAAACAGTATAAACACCAAGAGCGTTTGTGCCGTATATTGTGTTGTTTCCGTCGCCTTCCAACGTAATTTTAAACGTAGCCGGTCCGTTATACTCGCGGTCGATTACAATCGTATTATTGCCGCCTGCATCCGTTATGGTTGCACTGACATCCACACCTTCATCAGCAGGGTGCCCGCCGGTAATATTGTAATAATCATCACCGTCACCGCCTGTAATGGTATTTTGCTTTGCCTGGGCAATCACTTCGTTGTTTCCGCTGCCTGTATTGATAATCTGGCTGTCTCCGGCAATACCTAAAATAAAATCGTCGCCGTCATAACCGTTTATTTCATTTGCAGATTTGATCCTGTTATCTCCGTCAGTTCCGTTCGTATCATAGAAAACCGTGCCACCGTTTGCGTAATTGATAAATTCTGCTACGGAGAATTTATCGGTCAGGTTCCTTCCATAATTATCAGAATATAATTGGACAGAGAAGTCTTTAAAACCGTCTTCTCCTTTGTAGTAATCTTTCAATGTCAGGGAGGATGTATGGAATGATGATTCGTAATTCGCATCCTTGTGGTTATAAATAATCACAAGATCATCTCCCGATTTTTGGGTAGTGGCGCCTTCATAGGCCGTTAATTTAATGACATCCTTGCCTGAACTTGCGACAATAGTGTCATAGTTGCTTTGACCGTAAGCATTGGTAATATAAATATCATTGCCGTCATTGCCATTAATAGTTAAATTGGAAACAGAGCCATGGTCGCCGTTGTTGATGTAAATCACATCATCGCCGCTGCCGCCGTTCACAGTTGTAGTGCCGTATGCGGTAATGGTGTCGTTGCCTGCTCCGCTATCCACAACGGAACCGTCGCCCCAGACGACAACCGTATCATTTCCTCCGCCTGCGTGTATGGTATTGATGCCAAAACCTGCGGTTATGATATCTTCCCCGTCGCCGCCGTTAATAGTATTGTTGCCGTTGCCTGTGACAATTCCATTCCGGCCTGTGGATTTGGTCGTATCAATCAGATTATCGCCGTCGCCAACCTCTACCCGCTGATAGCCGTCGCCGTAAAGATATATCCTGTTATTGCCTTCTTCGCCAAATATCATGCCCTCGCTGCCGCCGGAAACCTTCCAGGAATGAATCTCGTCATCACCGGAACCGGCGTAAACGGTATCCCGGTAACCGTTGGCATAGATGGTGTCATTCCCTTCGTTTCCTTCCATATAGTTATCAAAGTATGTTGTGTCGCCCTGATAGCCTTTCTCTTGGGTAACACTCCAGATCGTATCATTCCCCTTGCCGCCGATCAGTTCATTATTTACGTATTTATAATACCCGTAATTCTCATCCAATTCGGACAAATCGCCCCCGATGAGCGTATCATCCCCGTCGCCGCCGTTAATGTAGTTCTGGCCTTTTGTACCGTTAAGAGTATCGTTACCGGCTGAGCCGATGATATAATCGTGCCCGCCGCCGCCGTTAATCGTTACGCCGGTTGTTTTGGTGGAACCAATGAAATCACCGTTTGCGTCGTGCCCTTCAATTTCACCGGCGTAAATGATATCATGGCCGTTTCCTCCGTTGATGGTTACGGTATTCGCCCCGCCCACAATGAAGTTTGCTTTTCCCACATTGCCGTTAATTTCTTTTGCGCCGTCGTCGCCGGTTTTATCAACAAGATTAAACCAGTTTGTTTTATACCGTGGAGTGTTGCTTGTAACAGATTGCAAGTCGTCATTATTTGAATCGGCCATATCTTTAGGAATATAATTCTCATTGTTTAAAACACGCGTCAGGAAAACAGGCATGGAATAACGTACCGACGGTTCATACACGTCATTAAAATCAGGTTCTGTCGGATAAAAACCTACAGAAATTTTCGCCTGTTCTTCCTCCGACAGTTTGTAATAATCTTCAATAATTATTGTTCCGCCATAAATCCCCTGCAGGGAATTATTCGCAAGTATCAAATCATTATCTCTCTTGAACGCCGTAATGGACATCTCATTTTTGTCATCGCCCCAACGTTCTTCTATAGCCCTTGTATTACTGTGCGCAAAGCCTGATTCAATACGGTAATCTAACACAATACCGATTGGTGAATTTAATACATGTTTGGTTTGGCCGGCCACTTCTTTTTCCACAACGCACCGGATCGTATTGACGCCCTCTGTATTATCAAGGCTGACCCATTGTTTTTCCTCATCCCTTGAAGCCAATCCGGTCATATCAATCAGGTCGTTCCCGGCTCCTGAATAAACGTTGCTTACAGAATCCTCCGAGTCCCCAAGCTCAAACCCCTCTGTGGTAAGATAGATTTTATCGTTGCCTGAACCGGTATAAATATGTCCGTAGCCTGAAACGGTTAAATCCAGGCCCTCATATTTTTGGTCATTATCCAAACCTCTTACCTGGCTGTAGCTTGTCTGAATATCCTTTAAACCGCTGGAATAGCTTGAATCTGCCGGGCATTTTGTTTCGATATCATTTTTTATCATTGAATATAATGTTACCGTTTCGCCGTTTTCGCCTGCCTGCAATTTCAAATTGGAAAAATCATAATTTTGCGCGGAGAAGAAACTTGTAATTAAGACGGAATCATTTGAATCTCCATAACCTGAAATTTTAAGGTCGTATTTATAATAGTCATGGCGCTCGTTGTCTTCATCAAGATAATATCCGTCCCAAGTTCTGTTTACGGCACTGAAACTCAAATCTTCAAGACTTTCAAGACCCTTAAATACCAGCGTGTTGTCCATAGCGGTTTCATTTATATAATCTTCGCCGTCGCCTGCGCTGAAGAAGAATTTATTGGCGCCGCTTCCGCCAAACAGCCAGTCGGAGCCGGCGCCGCCTGTAATACTGTCGTCACCCGCGCCGCCATAAAGGTAGTCGTCGCCGTTCCCGCCGTTTAACGTATCGTTGCCTTTCCCGCCGAAGAGTTTGTCTTTTCCAGTTGTGCCTGTCAGGTTATCGGCAGCATCTGTTCCCTGAATGATGGAATACCCGCCAACCTTCAGGTATTCCGGCTCAGGCGCCGGCAAAATGCTTGCTATTGTCCATGGCCAATTTGACGTTGAGCCCACTTTGAAATACTTTACAGAATGGGAACCGTTTTTGTAATCCTTCAGGATTACCGTCCCGCCGGTGTAAGTAATATTTAGATTGTTGCCATTATAGGATGCTGTTACATTATTTTTATTCGTTTCACTGCTAAACACAAGGGTATCAGAACCGCCGCCGCTTATGACTATATCCGTGCCGTCCCCTTTGGCAAAATATAACGTGTTGGTACCCGTTCCTGCGTTTATCGTGTCGTTACCGGTTCCGCCATACAGTGTATCGTCGCCTGCGCCCCCGTACAGTTTATCGTCGCCTGTGCCGCCATACAGGGTGTCATTGCCCGCGCCGCCGTTTATCGTGCCGCCCCCTTTACCCGCTTTTATCACGTTGGCCTGCCCGTTGCCCGTAATGTTCACCGCTTTGCCCGCGGCGCTCCCATCAATGGTCTTTACGGATGACAGATATTTAGTTGCATCCATCGTGCCCGAAAAATCTGAACCCAGCGTTATCTCCGTATTGGATGCCGTATAGCTGCCACGGCTGTCCTTCAGGCTGATTGCCTTGGCAGCGGCGCCGGTCAAGGTTACCGTTCCGCTGCCTACCGTGAACACCAAATCTTTGTTACTGTTGGCCAGCGCAGTCTTGCCAATGGAACCGCCGGAAATCTTCAGCGTATCCTGACCCGCTGTATAATCTGTAATCGTATCTTTACCGTCGCCATTAGCATACACAAAGGTATCACTGCCTGCCCCGCCGGTCAGTTTGTCCGAGCCCGCGCCGCCATACAGCGTGTCATTGCCTGCGCCGCCGTTTATCGTGCCGCCCACTTTACCCGCTTTTATCACGTTGGCCTGCCCGTTGCCCGTAATGTTGACCGCTTTGGTCGCGGCGCTCCCGTCAATGGTCTTTACGGATGACAGATATTTAGTCGCATCCATCGTGCCGGTAAAATCTGTGCCCAGCGTTATCGCCGTATTGGATGCCGTATAGCTGCCACGGCTGTCCTTCAGGCTGATTGCCTTGGCAGCGGCGCCGGTCAAGGTTACCGTTCCGCTGCCTACCGTGAAGACCAAATTATTGCTTTTTGTCTGCGTGGTCTTAATCGACCCGCTGGAAATCTTCAGCGTATCCTGACCCGCTGTATAATCTGTAATCGTATCTTTACCGTCGCCATTGGCATACACAAAGGTATTCCTGCCTTTCCCACCGGTCAGCTTGTCAGTACCCGCGCCGCCGTACAGGGTGTCATTGCCAGCGCCGCCATAGATCGTATTGTTTTTCTTGTTACCTTTAATGGTGATCCCATTGGCGTTACTTTTTGCGTCCACCGTGGTAATGAATGAAGCAGCGGTTAAGGTTCCTTTGTAATTCTTGCCTAATGTCAGCTTGACATTGGAGCCGGAAACTGTGTAGTTTCCCAAGGTATCTGTCACCGTAAAGGTTTTGTTCTTTGCGTTTTGCAAGGTTAAGGCAGCACTCTTACCGCCTTTTACAATTACGTTACTGCCGGAAACCCCAATACTCTTCACTGTTCCGCCAGTTATTTTAACTGAATCCGTGTTACCTTTTTTTACGCTGAAATCTTTTACTTTGGCCGTACCGGTACTGTTCTTGCCAATCACATAAACATCATTACCCGCGCCGCCATAGAGATTGCTGCTGCCACCGTTGACTGTTATCGTATCGTTGCCCGCCTCGCCGTAAACTGTATTATTTTTTCCTTTGGTCAGCGTGATTCTATCATTTCCCTTACCCGCCTTTATGGTAAGGTTGCTTGCGGTGATCTCAATCGTGTCCGCCTTTTTTGTCCCGTTTTTGTTTACAATCTTTTTTGCCATGACGAAAACCTCCTGTAACACAAAGTGTTTTTATCAACGCTTTTTATTTACTGCAGTCCTTTCCCTGCAAAATTAAATATCCAGATCAAAACACTCAAATCTTTTTTACAGTTTTTATGCTGAAACGATGTCCCCTTTTCCACCAAAACGTCGGGCATTTTTATGCCCGTTTTGAATTGTTTTTTCTTAATTTAATGGGACGCATAGATTCCCTAATTTTATTTTAGGTTCTGTCAAGGGGTTCCACAACCGCCTTTCGCATTTTTGACAGTATAGTTTTTCCTATACTTTTGTTGAAATTTAAATCAGTCAAATTGAATTCACCTATACTTTTTTCGTTTCATCTCTTTTTTCTTTGGTCAGTATTTGATAAAATTTATATAGAAACTGCAACATGCTTTGTTGTTTCTTATTTTTTTGAAAAAAACGAAAAAACAAAATGAACGGATTTGATTCAATGCATTTTGGCTAATGCTTTTTTGCAGTGTGCAGATGAATCAGCCAGCGAATCAGTCGGCAGTTCTGAAATTTTACGGAAAGAAGGGAGGGAAAAGCATGGACAAACGCCTCATCGCGGCCAACGCGCTGTCGTTTTTCAGCATGGTCATCGTGTACCAGGCGTTCCTCACCGTGGCCTCCCCCCTATCCGCGATCCGTCTTCCCTTCAGTCTCATGCAGCTGAACCTGTGGTTCATGTTTGTTTCGCTTTTTGGGGTGTTGCTCTTTGCTTACACGTTCCATCGCGAACCGGAACGGGATGTAACGCGTCTGCTGCATATTTCTCTGGCTGTCAACGGGCTGTCCGTATTGGCGCTGGCGGCAGGACTTGCCGGAAAAACAGTAACTTTCTTCCTATATATTGGGGGTCTTTTGTTCCCCCTGGCCTGCGGGTATCTGGACGGTTGTCTGTTCTACCTCCTGGCCCGGCATACAGTGCCCCGGCGTCAGGGGATCGCCATCGGCCTGTACATCGCCATCACCAACGGGCTTTTGTTTTTAGTGCAGCGGCTGGTGGAACGCGCAACCGGCGAGCCGCTGTTTTTCCCCTGGCCTTTACTGCTAGTAGCCCTGGCACTGATTGCTATCCTGATCCGGCCCGTTCCGACAGAAGAAACAGCGCAACCGGTGGTTCCCCAAACGCAGGTCTCGGACCATCTGCCTCTTTTTTGCGGCATCGGGATCCTGCTGTCATTGCTCATCGGCCTTTCTTCCACCCTGGATTTTGTGGAATACGAAGAATATTACCGCAACTGGCATGCCATTTCCCGCCTGTTTCTGGCCGCCGGTTATCTGGCAGCAGGCTGGCTGGCGGATCATTACCTGGTGTGGCTGCCTGTGGCGGCTCTCCTTGCCAAGGTGGCGGTATTCGCGGCCTACACCTTTGTACTGGAAGGCGCGCCCCTGTGGTTCACCATTTTTGCCGATGCGTTCTTCTCACCTTTCATTATTCTGTTCATCATCTGGATGTTCTTTAACGTGGCGCTACGCTCCAACCGTCCAGAACTGTGGGCGGGCATGGGCCGCGCCATTGAGCGCCCCTTCCATGTGCTGGGCGCCCTGGCAGGGGAAATGCTGCTGGAGCACAAGGTTTCCCACGGGGTGATGTCCCTGGTGTACATGGGACTGCTCATACTGGCCGTCGTGTTATTGTACAGACTGTTTCTGCTGTACGCGGAGGCCTGGAAGCATTCCGTGGTAGAGGAAACGGTGGCCAAGGTAAAAGCGGAAACGAATGCCGTTTCTTTTGCAAATGCTGCGACGGGCGCAACCGTAAATGCGAATGCATACGTAAGCGAAAAAACGGCTGCGCAAACTTTGGCAAATCGTTTTAGCGAAGCAGGCTTGGCAGAAAATAATAAAGACACAACAGCCATCAATCATTTGGCTGCTGTGTCTGCGGAAAATTTTGCTGACAAAAATGTAGAAACGATTGCTGACGAAACAGTAACTCCTGATTTTTTCAAAACAGAAGTTGCAGAAGATTACTTTGCGGAAGAGATGGCCGCAGAGGATTTTGCAAACATCGTTGCAGAGGAAAAAGGGGAAGGCGTTGCCGCGGCAAACCGTTTAAAGGAAAACGCAACAGCTCCTCATGGTACTGAAGCAGAAGAAACGGACGTTGTTTCTTTTGAAAATGAGCTGGCAGGCGTATCAAAAAATATAAATGCAAAAGAAACGCAAAGCGCTCCTGCCGGATCATCTGCAAAGGCAAGCGACGCGAAACCGGATTTATCCCTGTCCGACGAATCCGGTCCCCTTCATGGCGACCGGCTGCGTAAATATCAACTGCGTTATCGCCTCACCAACCGGGAAACGGAAGTGCTGTGGGAAATTCTGCTAAAACATAAAACAGCCGAAATTGCAGCAAATCTGATCATCACCATCCCTACAGCAAAATATCACATCTCCAATATTTTGCAGAAAACAGGAATGCGAAACCAACGGGAGCTTCGCTATCTGATCAGCAAAGAAGAAAACTAAGAGGAACCGGGCAACATTTAATACATGTTGTCCGGTCATTTTTTGGGGCTTTAGCGCCAAAAAACCCCCGGTTCAACCGGGGGTCGGTAAAAACACTTTAGTAAACGGAAGAGAAAACCTCCTGTGTTAAGATTGATGTGGCCTGGCAACCACACTATCAACACA
>JAEEGH010017650.1_pt1 | contig 15184 bp, 16 predicted proteins | sample 9134181 | NCBI WGS metagenome assembly JAEEGH01 (sample SAMN16246544, study PRJNA631951) | gut metagenome | biome: gut microbiome; feature: rumen; material: DP-attached | host: Bos | place: Iran: Karaj | collected 2018-10 | reverse complement strand
ATACATTCCTTCAGTCGTCGCCACAAGCATTCTATATGTTTATCCCATCATGGTGGCGCTGATTATGATGCTGTTTGGACAGTTCCCGACGTGGCAGACGTGGGTCTCCATCTTCGCTGGCGTGGCTGGTGCCGTGTTGCTTTCCATCAAAGGTGGAGGTGGTTTCATCGATTGGAAAGGCATTGCTTTGGTGGTGATTTCAGGCCTGTGCTATACGCTGTTCATCGTCATCGTCAACCAAAGCAAGCAGGTCAAGGCGATCCCTAACCTCACCATGACATTTTATTGTTTCTTCATTGGCTCGTTGATGCTGTTTGCTCTTTCTGGATTCGGCGTTAAGTTGAATCCTGTTCCCGATACTGTCAGCTGGTTGAATGTGTTGGGCTTGGCGGTGTTGCCAACGGCAGTAGCCACTATCACATTGGCAGCCTCCACCAAGGCAGTGGGCGCCACCAAGACATCGGTGCTGGGCATTCTGGAGCCTTTGACGGCCATCTTCATTGGCACATTAGTCTTTCATGAGGCCTTCACAATCAACGTCGCTCTCGGTGTCGTGCTGATTCTGTTTGCAATATTGTTCATGATCTTGACAGAGAAAAAAGCATAAGGATTATGGAAAGGGAAAAGGAAGTCTATAAAGTGACCTTGTTGGGCAGTCTGATCAACTTGGCTTTGATGGTATTCAAGTTCTTGGCTGGCATCTTTGGGCATAGTGCCGCCATGATCGCCGATGCGATTCATTCGGTGTCGGATTTTGTCACTGACATCGTTGTGTTGGCTTTCGTACGTGTCAGTCATCGGCCTAAGGACAAGTCGCACGACTATGGTCACGGCAAGTTTGAGACGCTGGCCACTACATTGATAGGCGTTGCCCTTTTCGCTGTGGCGGTGGGCATCTTCGTCGATGGTGCCAAGAAGATCGTTTTTTGGGCTAATGGTGGTACATTGACGCAACCTGGCATATTGGCTTTAGTGGCCGCTCTGGTCTCTATCGTGATGAAGGAGGCTATATTCCAATATACCAAACGTAAGGCAGATCAGTTGGATTCACAGGCAATGCGTGCCAATGCATGGCATCATCGGAGTGATGCGTTGTCGTCCATCGGAACGGCTATCGGTATCGGAGGTGCCATCATCTTGGGTGAACGTTGGGCCGTGCTGGATCCCATTGCTTCCATCGTCGTCGGGGCGCTTATTGTAAAGGTTGCTTTCGACTTGCTCAAAAATGGCATGGGAGAGCTTATGGAACAGTCGCTTCCCGATGAGGTTGAAGATGAGATTTTGACCATCGTGAAGAACGTGCCTGGCGTGTTTGAGCCGCATGATCTGTGCACTCGCCGCATCGGCAACCATTATGCTATTGAGATGCATATCCTGATGGATAAAGACATCGCTTTGAAAGAGGCTCACGATAGGGCTTCGGAGATGGAAAGGCTGCTGAAAGAACGCTATGGCGAGGAGACACACATTTCCATTCATGTGGAGCCCAGGGAAGCATTGGCGGTGAAAAACAAAGTCCGTATCACTGCGATTCGGCGGACAGACTATCCTGATTTGATGAGGAAATACGAGAATCCCATCGAGCATGCCTGCACTGTGGTGGAGGGTCAGCAATGGATCTCTGTTGACGGTCAGTGCCCTGAAGGTTTTTGCCCCTCAGCGTGGGATGTGCTGCGCCCTTTCGTGGAGTCGCTTGCCTGCGGTGAGGGCGATTTCTTCCAAGGTTGGATGCAGGACCCCATGAGCGCCATGCTCAGCTGCAACGACGGATTCCGTCCAGTCTCTTTTTACATTGAAGCGGTTAAAGAATAAAATCAGCACAGGTCGGCTACGGTCATCTCGGCGGCATGAATCAGGTCTTGTGGGTTGATTTTGAATTGAAGTCCGCGCACACCGGCGCTCACGTAGATGATGTCGAACAGCTCGCAGGTCTCGTGGATGAAGGTAGGGAAGGGCTTCTTCATGCCGATGGGTGAGCAACCACCTCGGATATAGCCAGTCAAAGGTAGTAACTCCTTCATTGGGATGAGGTCGCAGCTCTTGTTGCCAGTGACTTTGGCGGTCTTTTTCAGGTCTACCTCCTCGTTGCCAGGTATTACGCAAACAAAATGCCCCGTTTTGTCGCCTTTCAGCACTAAAGTCTTGAACACCTGGTCGATGTCTTCGCCCAATTGGTCTGCGATATGCTGTGCCCCAAGGTCCTCCTCATCGACTTCGTAAGGAATCAGCTCGTATGGGACTTTCTTCTGGTCGAGGAGTCGGCAGGCATTGGTCTTATTGATTTTTTCTTTTGGCATGGTTTTCTTTTTTTTTCAAAATTTCCAGCTGGCTCCCAAGACAAAGATGCGGCGGTTGCCTCTGACTTCTTCTACCCAAAACTCTTTCAAGTCTTCCGATTCAAAGTCGGTCTCCAATTTCTGGTCTAACAGGCCGCGACATTCGAGGGACAAAGAGAGTCGGTCGAATTCCTTTTTAACGTGAACGTTGAGATCGCAGTATTCTTTGAAGAGGGTGAAGAAGGTGGCCACCTGACTCCGGTAATGTGCATCGGCTCCTACGCTCCAGCCTTTGCCCAAGTTGGCAGCAATGTCGCCATTAAGTGTCCAATAATACGAGTCTTTGATGGTGCCGTCGCTCTTGGCTTTGCGGCGCGACTGGTTATAGGATACGCCTAAATTGGCCGTGATGATTTCTCCATGCCACCCCAGTTTTTCCAAGAACCCAAAGGTATGACTGTCGGCCGCATTGAGCCATTTGAACACCTTGTATTGGCGACCTCCGATTTCTTCATTTTTCCATGTTTGGTCTATTTCGTTGGCTACGTAAGTGTAGGAGACGGTCGTTAGTGAAGAAAAACGTTTGTGTTTGAATTGATACTCAAGTCCGAAGCGCCATGTCTGAGGAGATAAGAGGTCCTCGTTTCCCCGGTAGAGTTTGTCTAAATAGCCGGCGGTTCTATCGTACCAACAGACTTTGATGTAATCGGGATGGGCAACGCTTATTTGGTTGGTCAGGTTGAGCGAATGTTTGGGAGTAATATTCCACTTCAGGTTGGCTTTTCCCACAGGATAGGCCCTTCTGATTCTCAATGGTTGCATGTGGGTGTCGTCGTTCAAGCGACGTCCATACACCTGGCAGGCATAGTCGGCATGCGCTTCAAGGTTCTTCCAATTAAAGTCAACAGCGAGGAAAGGCTCTACTATAAGGCTCAAAAAATTGAAGCTTTCACGTAAGCTGGTTGAATCCACCCAATAGCTATCACCATTCGGCAATTCGACTAGGGTGGCGCCGCTGTTGTGATCCAAGGAATGTCTTGTGGAAAGACGAGCGCCCGGTGTGAGTTTCAGTTGGACATCTCCGTCGATGAGGGTGTTTTCTAGATGAATGTCCCCGTCTAAGTCGATATCGGTGCTTTTGGGAGTGATGCGGTATTCCCAAACATGGCCTTGGACGGAATCAATATCTACTATTGTTCCTCCATCAACTCCTTCTCCTGCTTTGAACACGGCCCAGGTGTTGACAATGTCGCTGTAGTCAGTCTTGAGGACAACCGAGCTCTGCAAGATGTTACGTCCTGCGTTGAAGCTTCTATAGGTCTTAAGTCCCACTCCTGTTTTGTGCCTGTTCATGACAGGGAATTCATAGTAGTATGAGAATTTATTTAACTCCTCAATGTCGCCGTCAAAGTTCAAAGTGTGGTTGTAGGCCTGGTCGTCGGTAAATTGATACATAATCCATAAGGAAACCTTTCTTTCCAGGGAGGGTGTCCATGTAAAGTCTGACCGCAGTCCAGTGGTGAGGGGCTTGGTAGTGGCTGCCTTGTAAACGATATTTAGTTTCTCGTTCTTATATTGGAGGCGGGCATTGTCGGTGGTGTTAGGTTCCCATCTCCCATTGATCATGGTGTTCCATTTGAAATTTTTTGTCTGATAATTCAGACGCAATGCGCCATCCAAAAGCCCATGATACATGGGAGCATAGTCGTTGACGACACTGCCTTCCATTCCTCCAAGTCCGCCAGCAAAATCGATACTACCAGACCACTGAGCATGCAATGGTGCACAACACAGCAGAAGGGCAAAACAAACGAAAAAACGGAGCCGTCTTTTCATAATTATTTATTCCTCTTCTTTAATGTCTTTTTTGTCATCTTTATTTTCACTAATCAAATGCACATCGCACTGTGGGAATGGGATGGTGATGCCATTGGCATTGAGCGCTTCATAGATGGTTTCCTTCGTGCGGTCAATGAAGCCGAGACGTTCGGGAACCAACACATACTGCTTCACGGCGATGTCCACAGAACTGTCGCTCATGTCGCTTACGACCACCTTGATGCCATAGTTGGGTTCCACGATCTCCCGGCCGTAGGAATCCTTGGTGCGCAGTTTCTGCATGGCCTCAGTCAGCACCTCACGCACTTTCTTGACATCAGTCTTGTAAGCCACACCGCAAACAATTCTGGTGTATTCGTAAGAGTTGTTGCGGGTGAGGTTGTTGAAGTTCTTGCCGAAGAGCGAGGAATTAAGGAACGACATCTCCGTGCCTTCAGGGATGGTCTCCACCTGCACGCATTGATAGTTGATCGCGACGACACGGCCGCGCACGCCATCGCATTCAATCCAGTCGCCCACGCGCAAACGTCCGCCCATCAGCTGGATGCCATAGATGAAGTTGTTGATGATATCCTTGAGGGCCAAACCGATACCAGCCGACAGACCTCCAGCTACCAGAGTCAGAGAGCCCATCGGGATCTTCAACACGGAAACCACCACAACGGTGTAAGTCATCCAAATCAGAACGCTGAGGATGCTGTTGCCCAATGAAAGGTTGATTTCATTAGCACGGATGCTGTTGCGGTTGTGCTTGCGCATGAATGTGACGTAGCGTACATATTGCCAAATGGCGTGAATGGCTCTGTTGAAATAACGCAGGGCGAAAAACAGAATCAGAAGGCCAATGATGCTTCTGCCGGAGATACAAAGCGAATCATATCCATCCTTATCCATCATGTGAACGAAGGGTTCGTTGAATATCTTTACGTAAAGATCATTGAAGTCGAAGACATTCAGTGACATTTTTATGCAGAAAGGCAGGGAGACCAGAACCAAGGCGGGGATGGCCACATCCTTGATGAGGTCATGGAACCAAGTAGCTCCAAACAGCAATGATTCTCGGTCGTTGCCCGTAACATAGGTAATGCGCTCTCGCATTGAATCCACGCGCTTGTTCAATCTCTTTTCCTTGTAACGGCCTAACAAGTCCGAAATGCATACAATGGTCAGCAAGGCGGCCAGTTGGAAATACCACCAAACCAAGATGAGCAAAGCCACGAAAGTGTAGCCGAAGAAAGAGTAACCAAAGGAGACAAGATAGATCGCCAGCGAAATCCATCCCAAGGTGCTGTCGATAGGTGTGGCCTTTCCACTTTCCCTGATGCTGAATAGCAACTGCCTCAGCACAGCAAAGGCAAGCATCGGTGGGAACAGGATGTTCATCAGTCGGTCGGGAACGAAAGAGATACGGCAAATAATGATCACCAACGCGATGATGAAGGTCGGGATATAAAGCCGGAAGCCATTCCTGATTTGTTCAGGTTTCACACGCAGCAGCAACGATCCGGAGATGGCGATAAGCAGCCATAAGAAAGTGTTGATGTGTTTGACACCCAGCTGGATGTACTCGTCGCCTTTCAAGAAGAAGCCAATCATAAAGAAGTACAGAATCGTTCCCACGAACACAGAAAAAATCGGCAGCTTATTCTTGGGAATGATGCGTTGAACAAAGCTATTGCGTCTGAAAATACGACTGATCAACAGCAGCAATAAGAAAGTCAAGATCCAGAAGATAGCCAAGGCAATAATCTGGAGGGAAGCGACGACCACCAACAATGAATTCTCACCCTTGCTGGAGAGATTGGCATAAAACGAATCATCTACCTCCTCATAGACTTCCTCGGTAGCAGCGGTAGCAGTGGAATCGGCAGGTGGCGTGTTATCTTTGAGAAATTCTGTAAAATCATACTGTCCGCGCAAATCCACCATGACCTTGTCCCAATAGTACCCAGGATTCGCCAAGATTTCAAGGACAGGAGTCTGTCCCTCAACAAAGATATAGTTTTCCAACTCTTGATAACGGGTTTGGGCGTAGTCGTAAGTCTCCTTCATGCGCAAATAGGCTTCCTGATAGTGTGTGCTGTCGGCAATCACGGTAGCACGGTTGTCAGCATACATCTTCAATAGTTCTGAAGAGTAGCGGATGCAGGAGTCGCGGAAGCGTTCTCCTTCTGCGTCCAAAATGAAAGGAGCGAGCGTGTCTTTGACAGCAATACGGATGACCTCTCTCTCTAAGGTAGAAGCCGCGTTGGAGAAATGCAAGTCCAGTGAGTCGTTGTGATACATCAAGCTGTCGGGCAGGATTTCGATTTCAATTTCCTTCATCACGGGAGGAAGTCGGCGAAGAGCCTCAATGAGGCGAGCGTAGCGGTCGATTTCAATGTTCAGCCCTTTCACGATGCGCGAATACGGTTTCACGTCTTTATTGAAATCCTTGTAGTCGGAAGTCACTTTTTTCAAGGCGTAGGCCAAGTCGAAAGTCATATTCTGTTCCTGCGTATATAACAGGATGGAAAGCTCGTTGGAATTGGTGATGACGTCAATCATCTTTTGATGTTGACGCTCATAATCTTCCACGAAACGTTCTTGCGCATCCGAACGCTGAAAATAGGCCAATTGTAGTTCATCCCAAAGGTCTTTAAGAGTGTTGGTCAAGGAATGACCGCTTACAACGGCATAGAGGGGGAAGGATAGCACCATGAGTGCAATTACAACTGCCAGAAATCTATTCTTTTTGTTCATAGAAAGCTACTTAAATAAAGTACAAAAATACGAACAAAAGCTGAAAGTTCGACGGATAACGACAATTATTTTGCTTATCTTTGCAAGCAAAAGGGAAAGTGATTAACAATCAATCATCCATGAAGAAGCGGTATACTTTCAGCACAGGAGAGACCATCGAAGCCGATCTTGATGATCTGCGACGGCTTTTGGCTGAGAACAAAGGCTATTTGGAGAATTACGCCGAAGTGTTAGGTTCCCTTGAAGACGACGACTACGTAGCTCGCGGCAACGGCTTTTGCGACCGGAAATACAGCGATGACTTTATCGAAGGTCAGATCGCGAAGTATACGCAGCGGGTGAAAGAAATCGAGGGGTGGATGGAGTAATCTTATCTTCTCCAGGCTCCGATGATCTCGCCGACATAGACAGTGTGAATGCCGGCATCAAAGCCATCATACCACTTTTTAGGCGTATCATTGCGGAAGTCCTGCTCTGTTTGGTGCCATACGGACATGGTCTCACATTCGATGACCAGATTGGCTTCTTCGTAATAAGGGGTGCCGTGTTCGGTATAAGCCACGTGAAGGCCGAGAGCGGCGGCTTTGTCGCCGTCACGTCCGCTATTCCTGCCTAAATACACCCAAATGTCGGGGTCATCGAACTGCATGATGGTGAATCGCGGATACTTCTCCATAAACTCCCAGGTGTAGCGGCCTGGAGCTACATATACTGTCACCGCAGGACGGTCGTGCCCCAGATAGTTGCCGATGCCGCCCCAACCGATGGTCATGGCGTTATTGCGTGTAGTGTCGCCACTGCAGAGGATGAGGTTTTCGGTAAACCAAGTGAATCCGTTCTTTTCAAATTCCTTTTGAACGTCAAAGGCGGTCAGTTCTCTGTTCTCTTTATTCATGGTTGGTTGTTCTTGTTTCTGTTGGTTACAGCCCGTGGCAATCAATAGGGCGAGGGCTGTGATGATGAGTTGTTGTTTCATTTCGTTTCAATCCAAAGATTAAGGCAAAAATAGTCATTTTTTCAATTGGTTGAAAAATTGCTTAATTTTGCAAGCAATAGGGAAGAAGTCAATAATCACTTATGGAAAGTAGAAAACAAATCGCAGCCGAAAAACTGATGTGTGGCACCCATAATTGTGCCCAAGCGGTTATTTGCACATACGCGGATATCATTGGAATTGACGAAGAAACAGCCCGCAACTTAGGCAATTCCTTTGGCGCAGGTATGGGAAATATGGAAGGCACTTGCGGAGCACTCGTTGGCGCAGGCATTGTGCTGGGCATGGCCACCAAGGATAAGGCTATGGCACGAAAAGGAATGAGGCAGATCATGACTCAGTTCCAACAAAGTAACGGAGCCACTCAATGCAAGCTGTTAAAAGGCGTCGGGACGGGTGTCGCCCTTCGTGAGTGTTCAGGCTGCGTAGCTGATGCAGCTGAGTTTTTAGAGGAGCAGTTATAGGCTATTCAATCCATCGGTTACTCAGCGTCTCAAACACCGCTGGAATGACAGGACCATTGTTGCTAAAGCCGATCCTAACCATAATTAGGTTTTTGTATGGGTTGACATAAAGAACCTGATTACAAATGCCTAATGCGTAAAAGCCCGGATACGGCCCCGTTCTAAAGTTTTCATACCGAACATCATACCAACTGTAATGATAGCACAACTTGGGATTAAAATCGGTAGTCAGGTGTATCCATTCCTCGCTGACGATGCGTTTTCCGTCCCATACGCCAAGGTTCAGATAGAGGCGGCCGATTTTTGCCAGGTCTTTCAAGGTGCAGGTAATGCCACCGAAGGCGTGGGCGACATGGTGTTTGCGGCTGTCGATATTGATTAGCGCCACCGACTCCATCTGGAGGGGTTTCCACACCTTCTCACTGAGATAATCGGCATAGTGTATGCCCGTGGCTCGCTCGATGACCATGCCGAGGATGGCGGTGGTCATACTCTCATAACGGAAATCGGTACCAGGCTCACAGCGGAATTTCAGCCCTTTGATTTGCCCCATGATGTTGTGACCGTAGTTCAATCTTGCGATGGCGTTGACCGTTTTCAACTCCTTGATATTGAACTCATATTCGTCATCGAAGTCCAGCCCGCTCTCCATATTCAGCAGATGGCGGATGGTGAGGCGCTCCCACCTTGGGTCTTTCTTTTTCAGTTCCGGCAAATACTTGGTGACTGGGTCGTCGATGCTTTCGATATACCCCTCGTCCACTGCGATGCCGCACAGAAGTGAGGTGATGGATTTGGATACGGAGAAGATGGTGGCCAGTCGGTTGGCCGAAAAGTCGCCCCAGTACTTCTCGTACACGATGCTATCGTTGTGGATAATCAGCACTCCTTGAGTTTTACTGGCATCTTTGATCGCCTCTTCAAAGGTCATATTGACGCATCTCTGTGCCTCATTGTAGAAATGCAGTGTGTCAAGCCATTCGGGTTTATTCGTGGCGACAGGAAACTGGAACGATTGATCGCCTTTGGCAATGGTGTCGTGTTCGCAATGCTCAAAGCTGAAGATATTCGGTCCGTTCAAGCCATCGGCTCGATAGCCTCTGATAATAGCACAAGAGGACAGATATAGCGCGCATAAGGCGACAGTAATGGTCTTGATGAAGGATTTCATAATAGCCTTTATTTTTGGAGCAGTTCATCAAGCATTACGTCTAATTCGTCGGTTTTTTTGTCGCGAGCGATGATGATTCCAGTCTGACAATCAATCAGCACCGTTGTTGGGATGCCTGAAAGGGAATAATCGTACCAAGCCTTGCTGTTTTGCTTTCCTCCTCCGCAACCTTCGCACACGTTGATCCAGGCAAAGTTTTTTGCCTTTACATATTTTTCCCATTCCTTTGGATAAACATCCATGGAGACGCCGTATAATTCCAGTCCCTTCTCGTGGTATTTTGCATAAATCTCTGCTAATTCAGGTAATTTGACTACGCAGGAACTGCACCATGTCGCCCAAAAATCGACGAGGACATAGCGGTTGTTGGGGTTGTTGACGACCGAACTCAAGCTGATCGGGTTGCCGTCCACGTCCGGATACTCCATGTCGATATACATGCCGCCAGCTTCAGTATTCAGGCGGCGGATCAAATCTTCCCTAAACTCGGCGACAAAATCCAGATTGGCCAACTCGGGCGTCAAACGGTCCAATACACCTAACATCTGTGCGGTTGAATCGCAAATGTTATGAGCGAAATCCAAGGCCAAAGCACCTGTTTGTTCGGTACCTAGAATAGAGTCCATGATAGCTTTGGCGGCCTCGTAATCTCCATTGTCGGCAAGTGCTCTAAATCTGCGCTCCGTATCGTTAGAGGGAGTGCCATGAGCACCATAACGGTAATCCTCCTCATCGTCGGCATCCACTTCGACGAGAATGGTTCCTGGCTCCAAGATGAAGTCTTTCAATTGTTTTTTGTTCGTTACATACAAATATACATGAGTGGGTGACGAAATGTCGGGATGAAACTCGAAGGCTCCATCTTTCACAGTGGTGTTCGCTATCACTTTGAAATGCTGGAACTCGTCCTGCAGTTCCAGTTTTGTTCCGTTTTTTAGGCCTTTAACAGTACCTTTGACAGTGCAGTAATCAGAATGGTTTTGATTTGAATGGCATCCGCTAATAGCAATGAGTAGCAATAATGCAATAGTTGATAATAGTTTTGTTTTCATATAAATAGTTATTTAAGAGCTTTCACAGGACATTCTTTGGTGCACTTATGGCATAAGATGCACTCAGTGGCATTTTCCCGTTTTCGAGAATCCTTGTTTACTTCTACATTCATTGGACAGACTTTCAGGCATTTGCCGCATTTGATGCATTTGCTTTCGTCGCAATGGATGCGGAGCAAGGAGAAGTAACTCATCGGCTTGAGGAAGACCGTGATGGGGCAGATATATTTGCAAAAGGCGCGATTGTCCTTGAAAAGGATGGCGAGGAGGATGCCCACCACGTAATAGATCAGGTTGCCGATAAGGAAGAGTATGAACATGGTATGCTTGGTGGCTTTACCAAAATGAAATAGCAGTAGGACGATGATAAGTGCCAGCGCGAACATGATGTATCGGATGAAACCGATCTTCTTTCTTGGGCCTTGCGGCTGTTTATATGGAAGTAGGTCGAGAATCATGGCCGTCCAACAGGCATAGCCACACCAACCGCGACCGAAGAGCAAGGGTCCGAAGATCTTGGCGATGGCGTAATGCAATACGCCTGCTCCGAAAACCCCAGATAGTAGATAGTACCAAAAACCTTCAATCTGCATGTTTTCCCTGCAGATCAGTCCAAGGAAAACGAGCATGTAGGCACCCACGCCGAACTGGATAAACTCCCTGGCATATTTCCATCCCGCCCTTGACAAGGCCAATCCAACACCGATGCAGAGTCCGATATAGCTGAAGTTGAGTAAGTAGAAGAGGCTTCCCGTTTTCAGCCAAAGCGAAATGGCGATGGCCTCGAATACGGCAAATAGAATAATAGCGGTTTTGAATTTTTTCATTATTAAGATTTTTGCTTGAAAAAGTTTACGTCGTCGTATTCCGGATTTTGGAATTCCTTGACGGCGTATGAGCAAACGGCATGGATAAGGATTCCGTTTTCGCGGGCGTAATTGACAGTGGCCTCAAGCAAGGCTTTGGCTATGCCATGTCCACGGTACTCAGGATTCACCACGGTATGCATCAAACCGAGAAGGTCGGGCTCAAACCAATCGTATGAAATATAGCCGATTCTTTGACCGTCCTCCTGGGCGATGAACAAGCCGTTCTTGGCACTGTTTTTATGAACAATCTCCATGGTCGTTATTTGTTCAGTTTATAAGTCAGAGCGCCAGAAGGACAAGCCTCAATGGTTGCTATCAACTCTTCGGTGGAGGCTTTGTCAGGTTGGCACCAGGGTCTTGTCTGGAGATTGAAAACTTTTGGTAAAGTGCGTACGCAGATTCCTGCATGTGTGCATTTTTCAGGTTGCCAGATGATGGTCAAATCTTTAGTTTTGTATTCTTTAATCATAACTTAAATTGTTTTAATTGGTGGCTTTAATTCGTCATTGCTTTTTTATATTCTTTCCAAGCTTCTTGAATCTCTTCGGCGCCAAAATCGCCATTGAAAAACTCCACTTGACAATCTTCATTAAATGGAGTCCAGTTGCCGCATACGATGCCGTCGTGGGTGATGATAGGTTGGAAGATGCCGCTGTTGTTGTGGGCACGGTGACGGTGTTCAGGAGGTAGCACGATATCGCGACTCTTATAGCCGATAAGGTATTCATCGTAAGGAGGTATCAAGAGGAACTTGTCTTTTCGGAACCCTCGTGTGCGGCAATCGTCGGTTAAATAGAAGTCGCGACCTTTCCACCGTTCGATGTGGATGGCGTCTCCCAAAAGCTCGATGCCTTTGCGGCAGTCGCTAATGTTCAACCCTGACCACCAGACGAAATCTTCCAGCGTGGCGGGTTGTCGGCTTTGGAAATATTGATGTGTGAAGCGCTTTAAGGCTTCGTCACGATTCGTTTTCTCTTTGGGTTTTACCTTGCTGGCTGTGAGTGCGTATGAGGCTTTCATGGGGAGGAGATCGCCACTGCACAGCGTTCCTGAGAGCTCGGCCATGCGGATGTGATAAGACAGTCGATGGTCGTCCATGTGGATGTCCTTCTCAGCCAGCGCTTGAACAAAATCCTCCTTGGTGACGCTCCTTTTATCAGCTGCCGTTTGAGCCAATATCTCTCGGATGCGCATCAGTTCGTCGTCAGGGATGCTGATTTTATTGCTGCTCATCCAGCCTTTGGTCACGGCGATGGCTTTGGCTGCACAAAGCTCAAGCATCGGCCAATAGTCCTCGGCTGTCACTAACTGCCAGGTCCCTCGCATCAGGTGCAGACGGATGATGCGCCCATCGTCGAAGGCCTTTTTAAAAGCCTTCGACGATGGCTTCTTGGTGCGCATTGCCACGGCCCATCGCATCAGACGGTATTCCTGAGCCTGGATGGCGCCTAGATGGTTTACCACTTCGGCGGGATTACTGAACTGGGGCGCGGCAAGTTGCTGGTTGAGCAAACGGATGGCGACGGGATTCATCTTATTTTGCCGGTTCCCATTTGCAGCGGACGGGCGACACGATGGCGCCTTCTTTCTTCAGTGCGTCAAAGGCCTTGTCCACCACCTTACGGTCGAGACCGGTTACTTCAGCGATCTTACCAGCATTCACAGGTGCGCCAATTTCGCGCATGGCTTGTAGTACTTGTTCTTTAGCTTCCATAGTTTATTTATTAAAGGTTTAAAAGTGATAACTGACTAAATCGTGGGCCAAAAATACAAAAAAATGCAAACATTAGCTATTTGGAGGTAGGTAAGTTGTGCTATCTTTGCAAAAAAAAATCACCCATGCTGAAGCGAGAAGAAAAGAAAGTCCATACCCTGATTCTGCTGCATCTGGCTGTTTTTCTGGCTGGATGGACCGGCATCTTCGGTCGTTTGATCTCTCTGAGTGGGCTGCCGCTGGTGTGGTACCGCATGTTTATCAGCATCGTTACGCTGGCTCTGGCCCTGCTTTTCATGCGTAGGTTGCATGTCCCCAAATGGAGACAGTTGGTCCGTATTTTCGGTTGTGGCTGCATCTTAGCCACGCACTGGGTGGCTTTTTATGCCAGCATCCAGGCGTCGAACGTCTCAGTCGGTGTAGCATGCATCGCCACCACCAGCTTCTTCACCGCTCTCTTGAATGTGTTTTTCAATCGTAAGGAGGCGTCGTGGAAGGAGTTCTTGATCAGCTTCATTTCCATCGTCGGCGTCATGCTCATCTTCAGTTTAGATGTGCGTTACAGGCTCGGCATAGCTTTGGGTCTGCTTTGTTCTTTGGCTTATGCCATCTTTGCGTTGACGCATATCAAGACGGCTGAAAAGGTAGGGGAGGACAGTGCTACCATGTTGCTATATGAACTTGTCGGCGGATTCATTTTCCTTTCACTTTGCATTCCTCTATTCCTGAAACTGATGCCTAATGAGGCTATCATTCCAACTGGGAAAGATGTCGTATGGCTACTGCTCTTAGGCTCTATTTTTACGATTTTGCCCTTCCTTTTGCAATTGCATGCGTTCCGTCGGGTCTCGGCTTTCACGGTAAACCTCGTTTACAACCTGGAGCCCGTTTACAGCATCGCTTTCGCCGCCCTCATCTTCAACGAATTGCAAGAGCTCGATTGGTCCTTCTGGCTGGGTATCGCCCTTATTGTTACCTCCGTGGTTATTCAGACCCTTCGGGTGAAAGACAGGTGAATGAAATTACCATTCGGTGCTTAAAGCCATTCAAAGTTTTCCTTTCCGGCGCCGATTTCGAAATGGCATTTGGCGATGCCGAGGTCGATGGGCGCGTAGCCGTTGAGCAGGGTAAAACGGGTGCGGGCCTCCACCTTGTTGTCGTCGTGGAGAACGAACGCAAACTTTTGCTGGTTGATGGCTGTGGGCGCCAGCAAGGCAGCCTCCATGCCGCGGGTGAACCAGTCGGGGAGAGGAAGTCCTTTTTCTGTTGAACGCTTATCTTCCGTCACATCGGCAATCGTTTTCCGTTGAGGATGTTGCCTTCCCTGGTTTTCGCCATAGCCGAGCGACACCACGCAAACCAGCTTTTCGTCGGGAAGTACTTGGTATTGGTCAGGTTGTTTGCTAAACGACATCGCCACCCAACAGGTGTTCAGTCCGAGGCATTGGGCCAGTAGCACCACTTTTTCGCCGTAATAGCCGAGATTGACGTCGTCGCCTTTCTTGCCGATCATGGCGATATAATTGCTCACGCCGCGGAACTTGCTGTAATGGGCGATGCCGCTGGCGAAAGCCTTTGGTTCATTGGTGACCAATTGGATGTGAAGGCCTCCTTCGCGGTTGCATTCATCGATGAGGTCTTGCAGTTGTTGAATCTTTTCTGCCTCAATGGGCTTTTCGAGGTATTGCCGCACGCTGTGTCGGGTGCGGATGGCTTCTTCGAGTGTCATGGGTAATCAATTGAAAATGCAAACATAATGAAAAGGAGTGAATGTTTTATCGAGTAGGTTTTGAAAAATTTTCATTCTGAATGAAACATTTCCATAATTCAAACTACATAACAACAGAGATGTTTGTTATAAAACCTTTTAAAAAATTTAATTATGGAAAACCAAATTGTTATTTATCAGGCTGATAATGGTCAGACTTCGATTGAGGTCCGTTTGGAAAATGAAATGATATGGCTTACTCGTGATCAGATTGCGGTTTTGTTTGGCCGTGATTACAAAACTATTAGTAAGCATATCAACAATGCGCTTCGGGAGGAATTGGCAGGTTCAATGG
>JAEEGH010017649.1_pt1 | contig 15184 bp, 14 predicted proteins | sample 9134181 | NCBI WGS metagenome assembly JAEEGH01 (sample SAMN16246544, study PRJNA631951) | gut metagenome | biome: gut microbiome; feature: rumen; material: DP-attached | host: Bos | place: Iran: Karaj | collected 2018-10 | reverse complement strand
CTGCAAAAGATGAATGTCGGGACTCCGCTGAAAGAATTGCCGATTGAGATTTATCGTGGCATTTTGACAGGCTTTAACGACGCGTTCTTTATCGATGAAGAAACGAAAAATAAGTTGATTGAAGAAGACCCGAAAAGCGCGGAACTCATTAAGCCGTTACTGCGCGGAAGAGATATTGAAGCGTGGAATACAAACAGCGAAAATCAATACTTAATAGGAACATTCCCAGCGTTAAAATTAAATATTGAAGAATATCCTGCAATAAAAAATCACTTGCTTAGTTTTGGTATTGAACGCCTGGAACAGACTGGGGCAGAACACGTTGTGAACGGTGAAAAAATCAAAGCCCGCAAGAAAACCAGTAATAAATGGTTTGAAACGCAGGATCAGATTGGATATTACAAGGAATTTGCAAAGCCGAAAATCGTGTATCCAAATATGACGTCCGTGTTTCCGTTCTGCTACGATGAAATTGGCGCTTTGGGTAATGACAAAACATTTATCATTACTGAAAAAGAAACCGATAGCGCAAACGGCTGTGCGGCAATCCATAAATTGCATAGTGGCGAACTGCTGAAATCTTTACTCGCAATCTTCAATTCCAATTTGGCAAAACTTTGGATTTGGTATAATTGCCCTGAACTCATGGGCGGCACTCGCGAAATCCGTAAAGTCTATTTTGAAAACTTCAAAATACCTATGGACAATGCTGCCGCCTTGCAGGAACTCGCCGCCCTCGCCGACCAAATCATCACCGCCAAAAAATCCGGCGAAAACACAACCTCCCTAGAAAGCAAAGTCAACGAAATCGTCTACCAAATCTACGGCATCACTGGGCAGGAAGAACGGGAAGCCGTGGAAAGAGGGTGAAAAAAGAAATGAATTAATCTTTTTTTGCTAACAAATGTCCTCTTTTCTATCACAAATAAATTATGAGGAGAATACTCGTGATTGATCAATATGTTTTTGGAAAACTTGTAAGTAAAATGCAATCCGGAAAATTGGCTGCATATGTGGGTGCGGGTTTTTCTAGTCCGAGTGGTTTAGCTGATTGGTCAGAACTAATGAAACCACTTGCAAAGTCCATAGAGTTGGAAGTTACAAAAAACAGCGATTATATGTCGCTGGCGCAGTATTTTGTAGATGCTCATGGACGAAATGATTTGGATGATATATTAAGAAATACTTTTGGAAAAGGAAATACTTGCAAGAACCAAGAATCCCTGGCTCAACTTAATCTCTCTGAAATATGGACCACCAATTACGATGATTTGATAGAACGGGCCTTGAGAAAGTGCGGAAAAGGATATGATGTTAAATCTAAAGAGAGCGATTTAGTATTAGATGCGGGAAAAGGAACTGTTCCTGTATACAAAATACATGGGGATTATCGTAATCCGTCAGAATGTATTTTAACGCAACGTGATTATGAAGATTTTTTTAAGAATAGAAAAAATTTTATTCATACACTAAAATCCTCATTAATGCAAAAGACTTTTATTTTTGTTGGTTTCAGTTTTAAAGATGTTGATATAAAATACATTCTGTCTGATTTGAGATTTTCTCTAAATGGAGGAAGTACTCAAACGCATTATTGGATTACACGAAAAGATCCTAAGTGGGATAAAAATGAAAAAAATAATTATAAGCTTTTTTCAAAAAGTCTAAAACAGAATTATAATATAGAAACGATTGAAATTGAAGAGTACGATGATATTCCAATTCTATTTCAAAATTTACAAAAGTATTCAAAACGAAAAAGGATTTTTATTTCAGGCGCTTATTGTCAAGAAAATGATGAGGATGATTTACAATACGAAAATCGCCGCAGAAGTATAGACCACTTCATTGAAAAGCTTGCGTCAAATATAGTGGATAAAGAAAATGTGATTGTATCAGGTTATGGCTTGGGTGTTGGATGTGCTGTTATATCAGGAGCTTTAAGAAGGGGGTATGAAAAATACGATTGTCAAAAATCGTCTAGTTATTTAAGTTTGCATCCTTTTCCTCAAAATGTTGTTGATGATACAAAAAGAAAGCAATTGTGGAGTGATTATCGAGATGAAATGTGTGAAGAATCTGGAGTTCAAATTATTTTATTTGGTAAGAAAAAAAATAAAGAATCTGGACAAATTGTTGATTCAGATGGGGTTCGAGACGAATTTAGTAAGGCTCATAGTAAAGGATTGTTTATTATTCCTGTAGGATCAACAGAAGGTGTTGCTCAAACAATTTATAAAGAGATGTCTACAAAATTAGACACGTTTGAATACTCTTCGATAACGTTAAAGGAAAAATTTAAACAATTAGAGACCCTGTCGTACAAAGATAATTGTGATGAGCTAATTAATGTCATTATGGGCATTTTAGAAGAAATTCAAGAGTATAAAGATTGACTATAAAACACTTGTTTAAACAAATTATTAGGAAAGCAGATTGTTTACTAAGGACGTAATATGATTTTATCCAAAGATATGCTAGAATCTTTTTCTTCTCAAATAGAACGGTTGACTTTAGACGAAGCGGAAGGTCAAAGATGTTTTTCCAGTTATCAGATTGTATCTACAGTCTTTCTTTCTCATAAACATGAAGACGTTTTGCAATTAAAACAAGCTAGAAGAATTCTGTCATCACTAAATGCACATGTTTATATTGATTGGTTGGATAAGTCTATGCCGAAAGAAACATCTGGAGAAACCGCGATAAAGTTAAGAAAAAAAATCAAAGAATCTGACAGATTCATTCTTCTTGCTACAGATGGAGCAATTCAATCAAAATGGTGTAATTGGGAATTGGGACAGGGCGATGCCCTAAAATATGAACAGGAGAAAATAGCTTTATTTCCTTTGAGAGAAAATGGAAAAAATTGGTCAGGTTCCGAATATATGGAAATCTATCCGGTAATTGAATATGAAGATGGAAATTCCGTTGATTTAGCGGGGAAAAAAATTTCTGCGGGCTATTATGTTTTTTCACCAGCAAAAGATAATTGTCGCCATTATGAATCTTTAAGCAGTTGGCTCATCAAGTAGGTTATATATGGGAAAAAAGATTTTTGTTTCATATAAATATCGTGACGATCATGTTCCTCAAGCTAATTCTTGGTTGACAATTGAAAAAGTGACTGTTCGAGATTATGTAGATGAACTTGAAAAATATTTTGAAAAAAAAGATATCTATAAGGGGGAATCTGACGACGAAGATCTTAGTGGGTATACTGATGAAGAAATTTGGGAGAAGCTAAAAGATCGTATTTTTGATAGTACGGTAACAATTGTTATTGTTTCAAAAGGAATGAAGGAAATTGGACGTCAAGATTGTTCGCAATGGATACCATGGGAGATTTCGTACTCCTTAAAAGAAATGACACGAAATGATAGAACTAGTCATTCTAATGCCATTTTAGCTTTAATTCTTCCTGATGAAAATGAAAAGTATGATTACTATATTGAAGACTATAGTTGTTGTCGTAGCCTGAAAACAAATTTCCTTTTCAAAATATTAAAAGAGAATATGTTCAATATAAAGAATCCTATTAGATTTCAGTGCCTTAATTGTAATGGCATTCACTATAGAGGTAACTGTTCTTATATTGAATCTGTAAAATGGACTGATTTTGTGCAAAATCCACAAAAATATATTGATGACGCTTTAGAAAATCAAAAGAATATAAAGAATTTTGAAATTACGAAAGAAGTATAGTTTTTTGTATCATAAAATAATGAGAAGTGAAAAATGAGTGAAACTTTAGAAAAAATTAATAGATATAAATTGTTCCAAAAGGCAGCGGATGTTCTAAATAGTGGAAATCTTGACGGTTTATATTTACAAAAAAAAATTCTTTTAGATGGTGTTGACTCTAGTGTTTTAAATTCTTTGTTTTTCAAAGATAAAGCCGATGAAGTTAGAAAAATGTTTCAGAATTCGGCAACGCTGATAAGAAATATGGAAAATCAATCTATTAATAAGAATGACCATACTCTATTTCATTCTTTGTACAATGATAATTTAAGTAAAGTTGAACAAGATCCTTTTATAAGTTACGTTAATAGAAAAATGCAAAGTTTTTTTATATATGAAAAAACAAATTTTGATTATTGTTTTGAACGTTTAATTAGAGCTATAGCATCTTATCAAAATAAAGTTATAAAACGTCATATTGATTTATTATCTATTGATAACGTTATTCATGTAAGAAATACTCGTCAACAAATTTTTCTCTCGTACGCATATTTAGATCGAGGTCTTTCACTTGCGTTATTTTATTATTTTCTTACGAATGGAGCTTTCTTGTATATTGATTGGATGTGGCGAAGTGCTGACGGAAATGGCCGCTTGTTGAAAGACGACCTAAATAAAGCCTTGTGCGAAAGCAATCAATTTCTTTTTTTACGAACACCCAACAGTGAATTAAATTTGCAAAGTAGAGGACCAAATATTCGACAATGGTGTGCATGGGAAATTGGTAATTATTATGCACAACATTATATTGGTGATGGACTCAATTCTGTTAAAAAGTTTTTCACAAATTTTTCAGGTGGCGAAGATAACGACTCAATTTCTTCCAACAATCTTATTTTAAGTACATTTTTGCCTATGAAAAATGTTGAGAATGGTGTTATTGTATAAACGGTTTGAAAATGCCTGGTGCTACCAAAAGAATATGTAATCATCAAATTAGTGAAGTCCTGTCAAAATGGACTGAACAACTGAAAAAAATACGAACATTCTTGCCAAAAGACTACGTAGCCGATGATATAATTTTTCGTGTAAAAAAATATTTCCCTCATGAATGGGAGTACGCCCAATTCTTGTTTGAGTACTACAAAAAAAAAGACTCTTTCTTAAAAAAAAGAAAGAATCGAATGCGTTATTTTGTATTGCCTCCAGAACAACTTATTTTGAAGAATGATTTGTTTAGACTTTTAAATCATGATGTGGTAAAAGCGGAGTATTCTAAAAAGTATGATTTAAAAAAATCCTCCGAAAATGAAAGTGCGTTTGAAATAAATCGAAAGCCTAAAATAGACAAGGTCAATCAAAAAATTCAGTTGGCGAAGAGTCATGTGCAGCTTGTGTCGCCTCCTTTTTTAGAAAAATTAATGGGGTTATATAGTAGAAAAGGAACAACCCAAAAGGATCGAATGTATATTTTGGAAGAATTAAAAAAATATTATTCTCCAAAGGTGATTGAATTTTTTATTAAAATAAATGATACGGAAATCAATCAGCAATTGCGACAGTCTGCTTTTTATCATCTTCAAAGTTTCAATTACGTACCAAGGTTGAGGTCGCAAAAACATTTCATAATTCATACAAAAAACAAGAAGAGAAAGAAAATGCTTTGCGATATATATGCAAAAGAGGAAACTTTTATTGCGAAGTGTCCAGAAGAATTGATATATCGAATACAAAATAATGCTCCAGAGCAACGACTGAAAACTTTTGATTATTTTATTTCACACAGCAGTAAGGATAGTTTTAACGTGCAAAAATTAATTGAATATGAAAATTCAAAAGGAAAAAATGTATTTTGTGATTGGATAAACGATGTTGATTACTTAAAAAGAAATTTGGTTTGCAAAGAGACTTTGAATGTTATTGAACAGAGGTTGAATGCGTCTGATGCATTATTGTTTGTTAAATCAGAAAACTCTGCTAAGTCAGTTTGGTGTAATTATGAGTTGAATTATTTTTATGAACTAAAGAAACCTATGCTTGTAATAGAGTTAGACGACTTAGCAAAAGAGAATTTTTGTTTTTATGAACTAAAACCAGAACAATTTCTTGATTTAGATTATAAACAACGTGATTTGAAATTGAAAAGTTGAAGGTTGAGAACATTTACCGCATAAGGAGATTACTATGACGTATTCTGAAATTGAAAAGTTAGCCAAAGAATTGCCTTATCGTGAAAAAATCCGCTTTGCTCAAGCCATGATTCAGATGGCGAGAAAAGAAGAGGAAGAGGCAAATGTTGTTAAAAATCAGGCCGCAGGCACATTAGATGATATCAAATCTCGTATTTTGAAGTCAAAACCTGTAAAAAAGGCTGCTTTAGAGAATTTTGTAAAGGCCATGTACAATTTTAAGGGCGGCGTGTCCGACGATGACTTGGCGAAGATTATAAAGCAATTAGAGAAAGAAAAATTTATTTCCATAGATTTGAATAACAGGGTTACGTATTTGTAGTTGCTATGAATGTCCTTGACACTGTTTGTTGACTTGAATTCAAAACTTGTGCGGTACCCCATGCTTTTCACTCCCACAGGCTCATTCTATTCCAAAGTCCAATTCAAGACCGAAGAAGAGGTCGAGAAGGTTGTCGTTGACAACTTCAAGCTTCTCTTTGGTGATTATTCCATCTTGCTGCCCAAAAGTTTGATTCGGACTTCTGGTGGCAAGGGAACGATTCCCGATGGCATCATCGTTGACTTCAAGGAGAATCGGTGGTTCATCTTGGAAGTGGAACGCGGTGTTCACGAAACGTGGGGGCACATCGCTCCGCAAATCAGCAAGCAGCTTGTCGCGGTGATGAATCGCGAGACGAAGAACAAGATTGCGGAACTTTGCATCGCAGAAATCGGAAAGCAGAAGGTGTTCTCGAAGCTTCTTGAATCCGACCTGAAAATTCAGCAAATCCATGTGCACGGTTTTGTCCAGAAGATTCTGGAAAAGGACCCGATTGTCTCTTTGCCGATAGACTATTCTCCGAGCAATCTTGAGGAATGGGCTTCGATGCAGAAGGTCGATGTGCAGATTCAGCATATCGAGAAATACATGAACGGCAAGGGCGAGGTGCTTTACGACTTCCCAGATTTGGAATTGACGCAGGAAAAGGAGTCCTTGAAGACAACGGACAAGAGCAACGCTTTGTACGAGATTGTGAAGGCGGGACTTTTGAACGTGGGCGATGTCGTGCATTTCGATTACGGCCCGAAGGGCAAACCCAAGGCGCACTTCGAAGGAAAAATCTGTTCCGATGGAATCGAGGTGGATGGAATCGTTTCTTCGGCCAGCGTTTCGGCCTTGCGTTGCATCCGGCAAATCAGCCCGTCGCGCACGACAACGAACGGCTGGGTCACCTGGAAAACCGCCGATGGAAAATTTCTCGAAGAAAAGTGGAACGCACTGCTTAAAAAGAGTGACGATGCTGAACAACCGTCGAGACGCAAAAAGCATAAAAAGAAATCTCGCAAGACATCGGCGGTGACGCATCCTGAAAATAGCGATAATGATATGTTGTATCACTTCGCGAAAGGCAGGGCGATTATCGCAAAAGTTCGGCGTGTTGGCTCGCAGTTCGTCCTTCTTGCCGGCAGCAAACTTTCGCTGAAATATGACTTCCGTGGCTCGGGTTGGATGAATGTCCGAAAGAACGCTTCTGTTGGTGCTGATGGAACGCTCCGCGAGGATATCGAATGCGATTCCCCGTCAATGGCGGCAGCGTTCGTTGCCGGTGACGCCCGAAACGGCCTCACCTTCTGGAAAAATAAGGATAGAAAGGAATTGAAAAGCCTTGAAAAATAATAGTGAGATGTCCCCAAAAAAGCATTCCTCTTGACGCTGCCAACCTGTTTATTTATATTACAACCGTATTTCGAAAATCCCTGTGACTGCGGCATAGATCAATTGGTCCGTACGTGCATCCGCGATGGGGCCCATCAACCTTCTTGTTGATGTTGTTGGATAGCTGACAGGAACACGACCTGCTCGGGTGCGTTTGCGAAAGTGGACGCCAAGTAATGCCGAGGAAAACCCTCGCCAACAACACCGCAAGATCATCCCATACATAATACAAGTGTACATGATGCATCGTTTTACGGTGTGTTTGTGCGTTTGTGGTGTATTCTCGCAATGGAGAAGAAAATGGGAGATTTATTAAAGGATTTCAACATAGACTCGTTCCGAGAAGGTAACCACTTTGAAGCGAAACTAGCCAATGGAGGTTTTCCCAAAAGTCTTTGGGAAACCTATTCCTCGTTTGCAAATACCGATGGAGGACTTATTCTTCTTGGAGTTAAGGAAAACCGGGATCATACATTTTCCATAGAAGGTATCGAAAATCCAGAACACATGGAAAAACTGTTCTGGGACAATGTGAATAATAAAAATGTTGTGAATATTAACATTCTGAGCAACAGCAATGTCGAAATAAAAGAAATAAACGGAAAACATATTCTTTCAATCACAGTTCCTAGAGCCGACAGAATATATCGCCCTGTTTTTAAGGGGACGGATATGTTCACAGGAACATTTAGACGAAATGGCGAAGGTGATTATCTTTGTTCCAGAGACGAGGTTAGTTCTATTTTTCGCGATGCCGGTCAAGTAAGTCAAGATTGCAAAATTGTAAAAGAAGTTAGTCTGGATTCGCTTTGTAAAGAGACTATCGCCCATTATAGGCAAAGATTTCGTTTGTCTCATGATGGACACGTTTGGAATAATCTTTCCGATATGGAATTTCTGAAAAAGATAGGAGCCGCAAAAATAAATCAAGATGATGGAAAGGTTTATCCTACAGCTGCCGGTTTGTTGATGTTTGGGTATGAGTCGGAAATTTCAGAATTAGCATAAGGGACGCCATAAATGGTGGAACATCTGATCCGCGCAATGCCTCTATTCTCAAAATGTTTTCTATGATAGATGTCGGCGAACGAGCTGGAAGCGGAATTCCAGGAGTCTTTTCTGTATGGGAAAAGGAGTTTGGCCTTAAACCAGAATACACGCAGAAAATATCGCTTGAAAGGACAGTGACTGTGTTGAAATTGGAAGAAATTGCCCAGAGAACAAGTGAAAATTGCCCAGAGAATGGCGAAATTGCCCAGAGAAATGATGAAAATTGCCCAGAGAATGTTGTAAGATTGCCTCCAAATTGCCCAGAGATTGCCCAGAGAACGTATTTAGCGATTGTGGAGAATCGATATGCGACTATTGATGAACTGAGCGAAAAGTTGGAAATCTCTCCCCGTACAGTGAAAAACCACATAGCGCTTTTGCGAGATAAATTCATTAAGCGAATAGGTAGTGATACAAAGGGATATTGGGAAATAAAAAACGACGATAGTGTGTAAGTGTGTTCTTGATTCAGTTGCCGAGGAATCCTCGGTAGTTTGATGTATCAACTGTTCGGTATTTCCGAACAGTTCAAATATTACCCATTTCGCGGCAACAACGAGACCTCTTGCGTTTGCATAGCGATGAGCGTATTTTAAAGGTGAATGAAAAAACACTTTGTAAAATACAATCAAGGAGAATGCAATGTCTGGTGGAACTTTTCGCTATCATGAATCGCGTATTGAGGGTATGGCCGATTATGTACGGCGGACTTACTTGAAACATAAAAGTAAGGAATGGGTTGAATTTGTTCAGATTCAAAAGAGCGAGTGGTTTAAACCTTATTCGAAAGAAACTTTGGCCATTTTTAAAAAGGCGTACAAGGTCCTGCGTACTGCATATATCTACGCCAAATGCATAGATTATTTGGAAGCTGGAGATTATGGTGAAGATAGTTTCAAGGAAAATCTCAAGTTTATGACAGATGAATTGGATCGGGAACTGAAGAAACCTATCAAGGTCTCACCGAATCAAATCAAAACTTGGATTGAGAATTATGATGAGGACGACTATTGGTACTAATGTCTAAAACCTATGTTGTTGAGCATATAAAGGACATTTATGAAAAGGGTAAACTGGATGGATGTTCAACTTGTCGGAATTTCCGACAGGTTCAGCAAGAAAGTCAAAGACTTTTGAATCTTGAAATTTTTTTCTATACCTCAACATGATTTGCTGTTCAGAATTTCTGAACTACTGAAAGCAAAGATTTAGATGAAAAATCTGTTGTGTAATTCTTCCACAAGTTGCGAAGAAATTGTCACTGTGTGTATTCATCTTCAAAATGCAGAAGACGCTCCACAGGATGGAACGTCTTCAGGAACTCCTTCTACATTTGCAGACGAGATAGTCTAAATATAGGATTGTATTCAGCGTATATCAAGAGTTCATAGAAAGATTCACAGAAAATGCAACAAAACCGGCTGCAAGTCGCGCCTATTACCCCCCAAGTTGATATAAAACACAACATTAAACTCAACTTTAAAAACCTCCCAATTTCCTCCCAAAACCCGCATTTTTCTTAAGCGGCTCGGCCTTTCGTCTGTTGAGGCGGCTTCAACGGAATTTCTGTAGCGGTATGTCTGTTTTGAATGATAGAATCTATATTATTACAAAATGGAGTGTGTTTTATGAGGATTTTTAAGCTACCTGCAATCGCTGTTTCTGTAGTGTTGAGCCTTATGGCTTGCTCTGAAGACAGCAGTTCAATTGTCAATCCCATGCCTCTTTCCCCTGTGGAAACGTCTTCGGCCAGTGAATTGACAAGTTTTGGCAATGAGGCTCAAGTCAACGGAATTTCCAGTTCCAGTATTGAAACTCCCGTCAACGAAGTTTCTAGCTCAAGTGTTGCCACCCCGGTCGAAGTTTCCAGTTCCAGCGTTGTCGCACCCGTCGTTTCCAGTTCTAGTGATTTTACTTTGAACTTGTCCAGCTCCAGCGTCACTGTTGAAAACAAAGTCTCAAGTTCCAGCGTCCAGCCCTCCAGCAATAGCGAAGGCGATTTGGAAAACGGGAAGGCGAACGGTTCCGAGATTGTCTTGAAGCTCGCGGGGAGCACGGCGACTGTCGAAAACAACAACAACTGCGTCGAAGTAAAGGACAAGGCGGCGACCATCACTTGCCCGGGCGATTACTTTGTCACTGGCGAAGCTTCCGATTTTCAGGTGGTGGTGAATACTCCGGGTGCTGAAAACGAAGGCAATACCGGAATTTATCTCAACAATGCGACTTTGAAGAGTTCCAACTCCCCGATTCTCGTGAAGAACGCCGACAAGACGGTAATCCACCTGGTAAAGGGTTCTGTCAACGTCGTGGAAGACGGTAAGGGTAATCATTTGTTCACAACCGTCAACGGTAAGCAGGACACTTCAAAGGCTGCAATTTATTCCAAGGACGACCTGAACATCAAAGGATCCGGAAAGCTGACCGTTACGGGCAACTTCAAGAACGGCATCCAGTCCAGCAACGACCTCAAAATCAAGAATGGCGACATTACCGTGGTCGCAGCCGATGACGCTATCAAGGGCAAGGGCAGCCTCGAAATTTCGGGCGGCACATTGAACATCACCGCCAAGGCGGGAGACGGTCTCGAAAGCGACGAATGCGTAGAAGACAACAGGGGTGAATTCAAGGACACTGTGGCAGGCAAGGGTTTTGTCGAGATTTCCGGTGGCAACATCACCATCAAGGGGCACAAGAGCGGCATCAAGGCGGCCAACTACATTCTTGTGAGCGATTCTACCGAACCTTCAACAATCAAGATTGAATCCCCTAACAAGGGAATCTCTGCCGAAAAGTACATCTATGTCAACGGCGGCACCATCGACGTGAAATCGGATTCTTCCGCAATCCGCACCAACTGGCAAGTCTATATGAACGGCGGCGACGTGACTATTTCTACAAAGAAGAAGGGAATCCACGCGGATTCCGCCCTGTACATGAGAGGTTCCACCATCAACGTTGTTACGTCTTTCGAAGCTATAGAAGCGTTCAAGATTTTTGCGGAGGGCGGCGTAACATCCGTGTTTGCGACTAACGACGGCTGGAATGGCGGCGGCGGCCCCAAGAACAATAGCAGCTCCATGGCCATGTTCAGTGAGAGCAGCGGCTATGTCACCATCACCGGCGGCTACCATTACATCAGCGTGAAGGGCAACATGGTTGACGGGTTAGATGCTAATGGTACTGGAAAAATGACCGGCGGCGTGGTGATTGTTGAAATTACCGGACAGAGCTACGAAGGCCAAGGCGGCATGGGCGGCGGCATGGGTGGCGGATTCAACTTCGGCGGCGGCTGGGGCATGGGCGGTCAGCAGGGCGGAAACAACTGCGGCGCGTACAACTTTGCCGGTGGTCTTATCGATACCGACGACGGATTTACAATTACCGGCGGCGTGCTCCTCGCGTTTGGAAACTACACGATGGATGTTCCCGGGTGCACCGCTTTAACCTACAGCAACAACAGCTATTACGGTTCCGACAAGGCGGCCGTCAAGCCGACATACCAAGGCAACTATATCCTTTACGGCGGCGAAGTAAAGTCTGTGGCTCAGGTGCAGACCAGCGGCATGAAGGAAATCAAGTTCCCCAACGGCGTGAGCTATATGTACAAGTAAGACTTGTCGAAATCGCAGAATTTATAATTTCCCGTTTACTTTTTGTCACCCCGGCCTCTGTGCCGGGGTCTGTCATTCTGGAGCCGAAGGCGATAGAATCCAATGCATTGCCACCCTGCACTCTGTTGCGGGGCATCTCCTTTTTTGAGGCGATTCAAGGTTGACCAGTGCGGAACTTCAAATTAAATTATCATCTATGAGATTCCCAATATTCTTCGTGCTTTCTGCTTGTGCGTTGTCGCTTTCCGCGTGTTCGGATTCTTTTACGGATCCGCGTGATGGACAAAGTTACGATGTCGTGAAAATCGGCAATTTGACGTGGATGGCGGAGAACCTGAATTTTGAAACGGGGTCCAGTGCGTGCCCTGATGGCTATTCCCGCAACTGCAAACGAATGGGGCGGCTCTATTCGTGGGCGGAGGCGAAAACAGTTTGCCCGGAGGGTTGGCGTTTGCCGACGAGAGCGGATTTCGAGTCGTTGATTGCTGCGGCAGTGGGCGAGGATGCGACTTCCGAGGATGCCGCGCAGTCTCCATCGCAGTCTTTCGCACAGTCTCGCAGTGGCAATCCCGGCGCAGTCCCGAATGCGTCTAGTGCAGTTCAAAATAATAAGGCAGGTGTGGTACTCAAAGCTCGCGACGGTTGGTTCAAGAAAGGGAACGGTTCGGATGCCTTGGGCTTCAAGGCGCTTCCGGCGGGTTATCGTAGTGCCGTTTCGAAAGCGGATGATGGTGCAGTTACTGGTGGCAAGTTCGACGGTATCGGTGGTTATGCATACTTTTGGAGTGCAACGGAAGATGATGAGTTCCCGGAGTCGCTGGCATACTATTTGTTCTTGTCGTTCAGTAACGATGCGGCGAGCTTGAATGCGTTTGCGAAAGAAGATTATCGATCCGTGAGATGCGTTAGGTAGTTGTGGTATAATCGAATTCTCAATATAGATTTGCTATTGTTGGAATATGTATAAATTTTTTGTTCCGTTTTTTTTGGCTTTTTTCTTAGCCGGTTGTACAATGGCGGATAAGGTTGTCCGGAAGAATAATGATGATGTTCTTGGGCGAGTTTATATTACAAACGGTTCTGGTTCTGCCGCTATTTTTCTAGACGATAAATTTATGGGAAATACACCTCTAGATATAAAGCTTTCGGTTGGCGAACACCATCTGATTATGAAAGTTTACAACAATGTGGTTTTGGACACCGTTATAGACGTTACTGATGATTATAACCGAAATGTAAATGCTGGTGTAGCGGGCAGTGTTGTTGCAGGTTTCGTTCCGCTTTTATTGGTTCCGTTTCCGATAAATATTTTTGTGGCTCCGTTGTCAGCTTGGGTTGTAGGAGAAAATGTAACGAGATGTAATAGGGATAAAATTGCAAGAAACCCGTATAAGGAATATGATGTAAAGTCAGAATCTTTGCAGAAAGTTGTTGAGACTAAGAATATGCTGCATAAAGGAACAGATTTAGCTCATTATTATAAAGATTCCGTTGCCTACGTAAATGGAGCGGTAATGCATTATGTTAATGCTGAAAAAATTCAGTTTCTGCGTCAGAAACGTGACGATGATGATACGCTTATGGTTAACGCGAAGTATATCTGTTACGAGGAGTCTGATGATTTAGTTTGGGCTGCAGAATCTGGTTCTGGAACAAGTGTCTATCGAAGTGATGAGTTTATTCCTTGTGAAGTTGATTCGCTACCGCATCCAAGACCGCTTGGGGATGCTCTTATGAGAGGCGGAATAGTGACGGGAGCTTTTGGAATAGTTGGTGCGGTGGCGGGAGGAAGCTTGGCCAGTACTTTGGGCATGACGCTTGCGGGATGGTTACTGGTTGGTTCTCCGACGATGGGCATTTCGGGGCATGTTTTTAGACAGAGAAATATTCACGCCTGCCAAAATTTCAGGAGCAAACCTTTAGTAAAAAAATGGTATCGCCAATACCCTTGCCGTCAGAATACAAAGCCAATTCCCGAATCAAAGAACCAATAGCTTCCTTTGACGGCTGGACTCAAATAGAGTGTCGCTCCCGCAGAAACTTGTACATGCTTTGCAATGAGGATGGACGCTCCAAAGTATTGCGTAAAAATGAATGGGAATCGGAATGAAATTTCGTAATCGCGGACTTCGTCATCCCACCAGGGCCTGTAAAGGAACGGTGCGTAAGAAATTGCAATTTCTTTTATTGGAAAATAGTTTATAAATCCGCCAACACCTCCGTGAAGCTTGATTTCTTGGTATTCTCCTTCTTGTGAACCCGAATAATCTTCGTAGCCGTATGCTATTCCTTGGTATTCATGCGACACCCATTCAATCTTGTTGTTGGATGTGTTCATGCTGACGTTTAAATATGCTGTTATGCCCGCTTCGACGTGTTGCGAATTTACCCCAACGGTCCCGCGGATAAAGGGGTAGGGGTCGAGTCCAATTCCTGCTCCCCACATAGAAATAATGTTTTTGCTAAAGTAGTCGAATGATCCTGTGACGGGGAATCTCTTGAACCGGTAAGCGATATTTGCGTCGCTCTTGTTTAAACTTTTCCCGTGATTGTCGCTATGGATGGGGTCGTTTTGAATGCCTTCGAGCTGCCATGTTTCCTTTTCGTTTTTGCGAATTTGTATGCTAGCTCGCATGGCACTGGATTTTTCATCCATAGAAAAAGCGGCTCCAGTGTAAGGTGCTGGAGCATAAACATCGAATACGCCTTCCGTGACTTGAGCTTTTTGCCAGCTGCAACTGCATAGGCAAAATACAAGACTTGCGAAGAAAACGCTTATGACGAGGAATCTTTTCACAGCAAATAATCCATCCTAATTTTTCGCATGCTTTCGAATAAGTTTGCCTTGAGCGTGGAGCTGCCTTTGGTGAGGCTCTTGATTTCTTCGCGGATGGTTTTGCGGTGGCTTGCTTTCGAGAATTCGCAGGTGCAGGTGAACTTGCGAATGTCCG
>JAEEGH010017648.1_pt1 | contig 15185 bp, 18 predicted proteins | sample 9134181 | NCBI WGS metagenome assembly JAEEGH01 (sample SAMN16246544, study PRJNA631951) | gut metagenome | biome: gut microbiome; feature: rumen; material: DP-attached | host: Bos | place: Iran: Karaj | collected 2018-10 | reverse complement strand
ACAACATCTGGGTGGAAGATGAACCGCAGTCCGCGGTCGGGGAAGGACAGAAGAGGCGCAGTTATATCCGCAACCGCTACGAGGCCGTGACCAAGGTCTTTGAGTTTATCTGGTCACTCCCTGCTGTGCCGCATATCGACACCCTTGAAGAGCGGCTGAAGAACGATCTCCAGATTTTTGATGAACTTGCCGCATGGCGCAAGCAGGACACTGAGGACTATGACTATAGTACGAAGTATCAGGAGTTTCTGAGCCGTCTGCGGACACTACCGGCAGCGGATAAGAAAATCAAGTTCAAGGCGGCTGTGCCGCCCGCGAAGGAAAAATCGGAGTCAAAGGCTAAGGCTAAGGCGTTACGCAAGGTCGAAGCCGCTCCTGAGCAAGTGCCGGAGGAACCGGATTATATCTCCGATCTGGAGATGGTCGATCCGATTCCAGAGGAAACCAAGGAAAACCCAAGCGTTGAAAATCATTCTGAAGATACGACGGCACCGGACGACCCCTTTGAGGTGGCCAAGCAGAAGTTTAATGCTGGAGAGAAGCTGAGTCCCGCAGATATTGCGGTTCTTATCGCCCACAAAATCTGCCCTGCATGTGGAAGCAGGAAAGGATTGTGGGATAACAGGGCCAAATACAAACCTGACGGTACTATTCTATATGACGCAAACCGAAACTGCATGGAGTGTGATACACGATTCATACTTTCACCAGAAGGAGTATTTAAATATCCAGTCACACCAAAGACAGACCGTCAGCTCATTGAGTAATTTATTACCCTTACGGCGAGGTTCCGCTCACGCGCTATCTCGATCATGTGTCTGGTACCGGGCGACTGGCCATCCCAGAACGCTATGAGGGCATCGGCGTTGTCTGCCATCTGACAGTTCCGTCGAAATCCTGCCGATCTCCCGAATTGCTCCCAGTCTGCAGGGAACTGCCGAAGGGTATAGCCTCGCTCACGGGCATACCTCTCTCCGAGGGTGTCCGCTCCCCTGGCCGTTCCGCTGATGATGACAATCTTATGAGTCATCCGCTTCTGGGACAGGATGCCGTCGCACTTCGCCGACAGTAGGCCGTAGTCGTTAAACTGACGGCCACCTGCGATAATCACTCTGAACTCTTCCATAAGCAGGTTAAAAGTCGGCCCAGATAGCCTCTAAGACATCAGACTGCGGATCATGAGCTTTGACGAAGTGGAGGTAGTGCATGAGGTTGGTTGTGGTTACATCCTTGCCCTCCTCAATCCTCTGCAGACCTTCGGCACGGCATCCGCACTCCTTGGCGATGGCATAGAGGCTGAATCGGTCACCTCGCCACTCGCGCAGGACCTTACCGATGCTGCTTGGCTCAGGCTTCCAGGGCTTCTTAGCTTTGCCGGTAAGAACATCCTCGATGTTGGTGTTCTGGAGCATCCACTCCGTCATATCCTCGCCGTCGGCCTTAGCCTTGTCGATAGCAGTTTTCATCTTACGGAGGTGCATGGCCGTAGCATGGTTCCTGGAATAGAAGTCATACGAGATCTTTTCCGAGAACTGATCTTCGTCGTACTGGTTGAGGGGTTCGCGGTCCCGAACATTGTCAAACACACCTTCAGCACGTTCCTTTACGGCTCTGCTGATGGCCTCCAGATAACCCAGATCTGGCTTGATACGGTCTGCAAACGACTCGTCATGAGCCAGCCATGAGATACACAGGTTAAGTAGATTCGATGCCTCAGACAGACAAGCAGCTGTCTTGGCGATGGTCTTGATAGACTCAGATGTTTTTTTCTCCATATTGTTACAACTTTAAGTTTTATAGTGCAAAGATACAAAAAATCTGGTTAATAATACAATTTATTGTGTTAATAATACATAATATTGTGTTAAATAATACAATATATCGTTCTATCCCTACAAAAATAGAATCTGGAAGCCCGCAGGGACGGGTGCAGTCTGCCGTCAGCAAGGGGTATAGGGGACGGCGGTGAGTCCCCATAGCGGCCAGCACCTTGAAGCCCTCCCAGGGCGGTAATCCGGGCTGCTCGTGAGAGCCGTGTCTGAAGTTTGAAAAACGAGGACATTTGAAGCCCGCCCATATACGCCATATACGCGCGCGTATGTCATACCTTTCAGAAGTCGGAAAATACACGAAAAAAGGGCGAGCTTCCCAGCCGGCCCTTCTGTGTCAAACTAATGACATTATGGTATTTTAAACGTATGAAAGAAAGAGGGAGGCGTTATGCCTCCTCTGCTGTCTCTTCAGGATCCTCTTCACCTGTGGTGATCTCGGTACCGGCGAAAACGATGTGCTGTACGGTCTTGCCGTCCTTCTCGTACTGGTCTGGCTTGAAGAAGCCGTTGACGGTGATGCGGTTGCCCTTCTTGAGCAGGTCGAGGTCTGCGGCGTTCTTGTTGCTGCGCCAGATCTCAATGTTGAGGATTGCGCTGGTGCGCTTCTTGTTCTCACCCTTGCCCTCAGTGCGGACGATGGACAGGCCGAAGCGGGCTACTGTAGCGTTCTTGAACTCGTTCTTTACTGCGTCGTTGCAGACGAAACCTGTCACTGAAAATGAATTAACTGACTTCATAATTGTAATTTTTTAGATGTTAAACTTAATTTTTACGGTGCTATCAGAGCTGGCAAGGAGAAGTTGAACAATAGGCCAAGGAATTTCAAGGAAAATTTGCGGAATACCCCATTTTCTTTAGCCACCACCTGGCGTTAAGAAGAAAATGCGGAAGGCTGCTGTAAATTATCTGCAGAAATAATGACGCGAAATTCCTTTGGATGAAGCATAGAGGTACTTGCCGGTCAACGCTTGCGCTAAATTTGCACAGGAAAAATAAGAGTGACATCGCCCGAAGAAATTACGTGATAGTCAGCCAAAATTCATGCATGACAGGTGTTGCCATCGATGCGGTGCGGGTTTTATGAACGTGATGCACCTGGTCAGGTGGATCATCCAGAACAGAGGGCAATAGGTGAAACCCCGAAGAAGAAAACTGCCCAAGTTCACGGAGATAGGGCGGCAACAGCCGCAGGAACCACGACTCACGAAGAGGCAGAGCCACCAGTGAGGGCTACGAGGACCAGGGGAAAGATGACGAAGCAGGGAGTAGCGCAGTCACGCCAATCAGGAACCGAGACAGAGGAAAGAAGACAGAAGGGACAGGAAGGCGAGGTTTTTACCGATTCCGGAGATACGAATTTGAATATCAGTACCACAGGAATGACACAGAAGGGAAGCAGGAAAGTTCCAAATACGGTTTATTTGGTATTTTCCGACATTTTTCAAGTACAAGTACAGACAAAAAGATCCTGCCGCCGGTGCGGGCTTGTGGCAAAAGCCACGATGATTGTGCCTCCAGCTACCGATGGAGGTTCTTTCATCGCCCGCCTTCCAGATGATGTGTCTGTCTGATTCGCAGACTGATGAGCATCACCAGTTTGCAAAGCAGTTAGGACTTATCAGAAGGACGGTCTGGATCTGGTGTCTGTCTGTAGCGAAGCGTCTGTTCATAAGAAGCCGGCATCGGTAAAGATGCTGGAGTGTCTGCAGGGAGTGATGGCATCAACGGAGCATTACGGGAAAGCACGAGGGAAAGCGTCGCACGGTGTTGGACTGCGGAGAAATCGGGCATTGTAACACCCGGTTTCCTCACCATGGCCATGCCATCGTGGGAAAACGACGATAGCGGGTATCTATGACCGTCATCGGCGTAGGGCGGGACATTACCTGGTTTCTCGTCAGCAGTCCTGCCGTCATGCGGAAAAACGACTTTCCTGACGCTATCACGCATTGCGACGGCCATCGCCCAGGAAGGCACGGTCTGCATGGCGACACAGGTCTGGAACGCGACCATACAGGATGGCGACCAAAGACGAAGCACAGTACCGTCGGCATTGGCGAGGCAGCTCAGCGCCAGGAGTGAATACCGACAGTGCTATGCACGGCTGCCAGGAGTGAGCCGGATAGCCGCATTTCAGACCGCCTTGGAGTGATGCAGACGGGATTCTGACTCCTATAACCACGTTTTCAGAATTATAACCAACGAATTTACATAATTTTACATTATGGCAAAATATTAACATTCGTTCATATTTCGTGTTTTACAATGGTTATAATTGCAAAACCTTTGTTATAGTTCGGAAAACCCCTATAAATAGGAACTTTCTCAATGAAATAACCCTAAATTATAACTATAACCAAAAATCTAAATATACATTACGCCTTTTTATAACTTTTTCTATAGGGGCTGGTTATAGTTATAGTTGCCTTGTATGAAACTGTATTGAGGAGTTTAGGTTATATCTGCTGGCAGATCCTGGAATCGGGCGCAGTTATCCATTGTTTTATATTCCGGGGTTGTATTTGTAGACGTGTATCTATGTATACATTTATACATGTATACACGCGTACATATTTTTATTATATAGCCGAAGTTATAGTTATAGTTGCGGCATCGGTAAAGGGAGTTTGCCGCCGGAACCTCTTTATATTCGGCATTTGCGATAAAATCACGCTAAAGTGATATCATGAAGAATGTGTATAACCGTCGAATTGTTAAAAAACGCACTTTTTTGCACCAAAAACGGCATTTTTTAGGCTTATTATTTGCATATGTCATAAATAATGTGTACCTTTGCATCCAGAAAAAGGTATTTTACGAGTACCAAGGGTATTTTATAGCATCCCACCATGTTTCTGGAATGGAACATGAGCCGCACTGCCACCTTCAATGCGGCTTTTTTTATGCCTATAATAAAAATTTTCCAAAAAAATTTTGTTATATCAGAAAATGTTTGTACCTTTGCCCACGCAAACGGGACATTCCGTGCGCCGTATCTGTGGCAGGATGCGAAATGCTATAAAATGCAAAAGTAATGGGTAAAGATGACAGTGGGGCGAAAGTCCCGCCCGCAGGCCAAAATTTAGGCCAGGGCAGAACAGATATAGAAAGTGCAAGGCCGAACGTCTTGCAGGAACTTCGTGCATCGGTAAAGGATAGCGAGACAAATGCCCGTCTGGGCCTTGGTGAGCTATATCTTCCTATCGACGGTTTTCGTCCTGAAATCCAGGAGATATTAAATACCGTAGCTTGGGATTACGATGCCCATCGTGACAAATGCGTTATGGCCGCGATAGAATCTGTAGCCATGGTAACAGGCAACAAGGTGTCTGCTACATTCAATAAAAAATGGACCAATAATGCGATGCTCATGGGGTTGGTTGTTGACGAGTCAGGTGGTGTGAAGTCTGCTATCAACGAGTATTTCATGACGCCGGTTGAAGATATCAACGCCAAAGCAAAAAAGGCGTATAATAAGGCGATAAAGGAATACAACAACCTTACTTATGAGCAGCAGAAAGACGAGGAAAAACCATATCCCGACCTACATGTAACGAATAACTACACGCCGGAACGTTTAGCCCAGCTGGATAACACGAGTACCATTGGAGTTTCATTCTATAGGGATGAAATGAGTGGTTATTATCGTGGAATCGGAAAGTATAGCAGCAGCGGTAAATCTGACGCGATCGAGCAGCAGCTGACGTTGGGCGATGGTAGGATTGAGGCGAATGACCGAGTTTCGGATGGAGAAGAATTGACTGTAACTAAAAAGACAGCTTTCTCCATGTACGGAACTATTCAGCCTGATACGTTCGACGACTTCTTCATCCCTCTTATCCAGTCGAAGAATGGATATTTTAACCGTTTTCATTTTGTTTTCCCGGAACCCAGAAAACAACGGCATATAGACCTTTTTGATAAGGTTAAGACTGATCCGAAGGTATGGGAAACTTTCATCTATGACTTGTACCAAAACATCCCGCCTCATACTGTGTATACGTTTGAAGAAGCCGCAAATTATAGATTTGCGAACTACGTCAACGAACATGTTATTGATGTGACGAATCAGGATTTGTATTCCAAAGACTTCTTCACATCTTATTTACGGCGCAACACGAGAGGTGTCCTACGTCTCGCCATTATTATTCATGTAATGAATGATTGGAAAAGCCCTGTCATTACGGAGAGAGAAATGAAGATGGCCATCGAAATGCAGCAGACATTCAATAAGTATGCGCAAAAGCTTCTTAACAGGATACCTTCATCTTCTCGCATTAAACAAAATGCCGATTCGCCAGCAGAGGCCATTAAGATGATGTATCGTCTGAACATGGCCAAAGGCAATCCTGCATCAGCCGTTAACCAGAGTGACCTTGCAAAGATGCTTGGAGTGAGCCAGGCATACGTGAACAAAGTCAAGGCGACAATGATTAAGGATGGCGATTTGTCCGACGATGACAGTAGCGAATCGGCTGTTACAGCTACTGAACAAACGCCGATAGAGGTTACTCAGAAGTCACAGGATCCTGCAGAGGTTCAGGAATCAGGTAGTACCGATTCCGCCGAAGGCGATGGCGAGACCACGGGAAAGGAAAATGCTGTTATCCCTGCAGAAGAGGGTACTCTGGAGTCCCAGGACTCCCCTACTCCATCAGTACCGCCTAAGATAAGGAGCGGTGATGATGATGGAGGCAATGTTCATGTTTCACCTGATGAAGATTCTGGAGGTTCCACATCATAGACAGGAGCGATATGGCAACAAAGACGTATAGATACAATGAGCTTGCCGATGCCCTGATAGCATCCGGGGCCGTCTCAGACATGGCCACCGATGATAACGGCTGGAAGCACCTGGCACTGATGCTGGCCGACCTTGGTGAGGAAGCACGTCCTATCTTTGATAAGATTAGCGCTTCTGCAAACAATTACGACGCCAAGCAGACCAACAGCATCTTCAGCTGGGCCTTGAACCGCTACGATCCCACCAAGGCCACCATCGGATCGTTCATCCATCTGTGTAAGGAGACCGGCATTGATGTCAGTGAGTATGTCACAGCAGACAGCAATGCGCTGCGTCCATCTTCCCGCGACCTCGCCAAAGGATTCAAGGGGAAATGGAACCGCAGGAAGCCGACTTATAAGCCGATGCCGCTGCCGAAGGACAGTCAGAACTACAGCATCCCCACAAGCTGGATAACGTCGACCATGCCGGATAACTATGAGGGCAGTCCGCTTGCTCGGTATCTCGCCCGGAAGTTCGGCTGGGATAAGGTCAATGCAGCCTTCAGGATGTACTTTGTAGGACTGACGCGCAAGCCTATCCTCTTGGACAGGATGCCTACCCTTCCGATAGGCTCCTGCATCTTTCCCCAGATAGATGAGCGCGGTATCTGCCGCACCGCCCAGATGATGGCCTTCGATGATGAGCGTGGTCACTTCGGCCATAGGACGAAGGATATTGTCACCAAGCAGTCGGCGTTGACGTGGATTCATTCACTTATGATGATGAAGCTGCTCAACAGTACCGCCGGACAATGGGGCTGGGATGACAACAGAAAACGGAAGCCCTATAACTGCATCTCAGGCGGTCATCTTCTCAATAAGACGAGATACCCGGAACTTGCCGGTAAGACGGTGGCCATCGTCGAGAGTATGTCAACGGCTTTGTGTATGACATGTGCCATGCCTGAATATGTCTGGCTGGCAACGGCAGGATCCTCCGGCATCAGACTGCTGGCCGATGCCATCCTACGCGATGCCCCTACCCTCTCTGAGCGCAATATCATTGTGTTCCCGGACGAAGGAAAGACAGACCAGTGGGAAAAGGCCGTCTATCACCTTGGCCTGTTCAATGTGAATGTCAATCATTTCATGGACTCCCAGGATATCCACGGCGGCGACATCAAGGATGTGGTGATGGCAGCATCAGGCACGTTTGATGACATACCGCCTGAACCCAAGAGGGAGATTGCGACCCCAGAGGTGGTTTTGAAGCACATGACAGAAGAGCATCCCGCCATTGGGGAACTCGTAGAGAAGTTCGAGCTGCAGCCGATGCTCGATAGCTGCCCGTTTTGATTATTAACAATATTCCATATCATTATGCCAAAAGGAGAATATAAGCACAAGTCGCTTGCTGAGCAAGGTATCAAAACCAGGTCTCTTGGTTTTCGTGACGGGAGATTGCTTGATGAGATAGAGATCATCTGCAAGAATCCGCTTATCATGAACCTTGCCCCCGACAACTGTAGAGGTAAGGTGTATAAGACCATCTGGTGGGCCATGAAGTACCTCCTTCAGATGGCCGAGGCGCGAACCATCAGGCGTGAGGCCCCCCTTTTCCCCGAAATGGACGAGTCCGTCGAAGTGAAGCGCCTTCAGGACAGGGTTCTGGAACTGGAAACCCTTGAAAACGGGTATTCCCAGACCATTGACGACCTCATGAAGCAGCTCAAGGCGAAGAACACCGAGATTGCGAAGCTGAAACAGGTTGACTACACGGTCAAGTGGGATGATGTCATTGAGGATAGTGAGATCAAGGACATCCTGAACTATTACAAGAATTTCTCTTTACCATCCAGGAGGGTACAGAAAGATGGCAAAGAGCTGGCTTCAGATTTGTTTAAGGAGCTTTGGAAATTCAACCGTATGTACGAGGTAATCTTTACCGATGAACATGGTGAACTTCCTACCGTCGAGAAGCTTGAAGAGCTGACAGACAAAGCGTTACGCAAAAAAAATCAGTAATTTTTCGATAAAAATTTGGTAGTTTCAAAAATTATGTGTACCTTTGTAGACAAATATACATGTATAAATGTATACAAGTACACATGTAGACAAACAGAGTAAGACGATGGAGAATAAAATTATCCTTTTCACGAACATCAAGGGAGGCGTTGGAAAGACGACTCTATGTAGTATCTTTGCTACCTATGCTGCCCAGCAGGGCATACCGGTAATCGTTCTTGATGCTGATATTCAGCAGTCACTTTTCAGGCACCGTGAGCGCGATATACGGGAGTGGAAAAAGATCAAGGAGGAAGAACAAAGGGCGCAGGGTATTAAAGACCCTGTAGAGTATGAGCCGAAAATTCCCTGGAAGATCCAGTCTGTCAGCACGTCGGATGATGAAATGGTAGAGACGCTGATGCAGCGGATCAAGGCCATACCGGGCTGGGTGATTGTCGATTGTCCTGGCAACATCAACGACCATGCCCTTAAATACATCTATCAGGCTGCAGACGTGGCCGTTGTTCCTTACGGTTTTGATACGGACACCCTTGATGCGACAACTTTGTTCTGTAGCATTTTCCAGAGAGTAAGCAAAGCAAAATTTGCTTTCATCCCTAACAACATAATTGTTTCCGACGAAAGGAGGGACAGCGTTAAGGTGCAGCGTGAAAAGTCTGTAGAGGTTCTTGGAAACCTTGGACTTGTCACGCACACTATCAAGCACGCCGTGGCGGTCAAGATCTATAACACATTGGCTCCACTCGATTACTGGCAGGAGAAGGTTGTTAAACATGCCCTTGATCCGGTGTTGGATTATATCAAGGGTTTGTAAACATGTATAAATGTATACAAGTATACAAGTATAACTAAATATATAAGATATGGCAAAGGAGATTAACAATGCTCTCGTCGATGATCAGAATCTCGATGATATGATGAGACAGGTGACAGGTCAGGTTCCTGCTCCGAGAAGGAATCCAGTTCCTGCCAGGACGGGTAAGAAGAAGCAGGACGATACGCCGTATCGGCACTGTTCCTTCATCTGTACCCCTGAACTTTGGGATAAGGCTCAGGCCATAGCCCGAAGGGAGAATTTTTCCATCCGCCAGGTGATGGAACACTGGATGCGACTTGGTATTGAGTCATACGAGGTAAAGAACGGCAAGGTGAAGATAAAGGCTGAGCGTAGCCTTGAAGACGCTTTGTGATACATTTATACAAGTATACATGTATACAAATGTAGGACTATGGTAGAAACGGAGTTTGTAGCCAAAGGAGTACAGCGGCTTCAGGATATAGAGAAGCTTTTGGACGGTGATTTCTTCTCTGAGCTGTCGGACAGGCAGGAAGAGTACAACGCCCTTCATACTGCCGAGATTCAAAAGAATCTTCAGCAGTATACCGATGCCGAAGTAAACCTCGTGTGGGTTGCTGACAGCATGGATTACTACAAGGAGCGCATCAGGGATCTCCAGAAAGTCTTACAGGGTGAGATTACAACCGAGGAAGCCGAGGAACGCATTTTAGGTGATCTGAAGTCAAAGGCAGATCTGATTAACGAGATACTGCATCAGGAACCGAAAATGACAGACGGATATCCGCACTATACAGTTCATATAGGAGTCTCTGATGATGACAGTCAGCAGTTGGTTGAGATGGCCCAGGAGGCAGCCGAGGTTATTGTTCACCATCTGGACTATTCCAAAGGAAAGGCCAGTGTTGCTTACTGGACGAAGGGTTTGCCAGAATTGATATATATATCGACATATTCGCTCGATGAAGAAGGAATGATTACCGAAGCGAGAGATATGTCATCCTCTACGGTTTAATGTGTTAATGTATTAATGTATACAAGTATACAAATATACAAATGAATATGAAAACTAAGGATGTGAAAGATACTGAAAAGCTGGAATTATTGAAGGCTTTTCTTGCCGAGAACAATATAGAGCATTGGCTTAACGTCCGTGTGAAAGAAGTCAATGACGTTATCATACCTCTTTACATAAAGAAGTACAGGGTTGCCGTTCATGTCGGCGACGATAAAGCCTGGTTCGATGCTGTAAAGAGATATACTCATCCTGTATTTATCAGGGAGGAGGACACACCGGATTTTGTCATCGAGAAGGTGCAGAATACCATCATCACCCATCTGACACGGAAACAGGCTTATACACAAAGAAAGGCCTATAACAAAGCCCATAAGGAGAGGTTTGCCAAGTTTCCGTATCACCCCAAGAAGGATCCGATGAAGAATCTCCGGATTCTGAACTCAATGGTTTCCGAAGAGAAGTTTTGCGTGGAGCCTGAGCCGGAGAAGAAGAAAACCACTAAACAGTAAGAGGACGGTTGTATGGCACGATGGCACTATGACGCGGATATTCGGAAGGCCGACGAGCAGACTGAGCTGAACTGGCTGAAGAGCGGCTATGTTATCAAACGTGGCCATAAGGGTGTAACGAAGTACACCAACGGCTTTTGTCAGCAGATGGCGGTATTCTATTCGCCAGATGATGTCCGTGAAGATAGTGAGAAAGCCGCCGCCCGCCTGCAGAAGTTACATGAGGAAGACCTGCGCCGTCGGCGCAAGGCCAGACACGATAAGAAACTTATGCAGCAGCGCAAAGTCTCGGAGTGGTCCAGGTTCCTACGGCAGCAGTCAAAGATTGTTGTCTTCGATTGTGAGACAAGCGGCCTTGATAGTGGCTGGAATGTCATCCTGTCCTTATCCTGGCAGGTTCTTGACCGCAAGCTACGGAAGGTTGATGAACAGACATTCTATTTCGACTGGCCAGAGAATCCCAATAAGGTTTCCGAAGGAGCCATTGAGGTGAACGGCCTTACAAGGGAACGGCTTGCACAGCTTGGTACAAGCAGCAAGGCCGATGCCCTCAGAACATTTGCGGCAGCGGTAAAGGATGCCAGTCTGCTGGTAGCCCACAATGGCGGTTTTGACCGCTCTTTCGTCCTCGCCGATGCCGCCCGTGAAGGGATAACCCTTGATATGGGTATTCCCATGTGGGACACCATGATCCGTATGACGAGCTACTGCGCCATCCCACGATCCGGGAGGGAGTATAAGTGGCCGAAATTGATGGAACTTGCAGAGATCATCAAGGTCGATACAGCTGATATAGACTGGCATCAGTCAGTATCAGATGTGGAGGTCACTGCCAGATGTTTCAGGCAGATTGCAGGCGCGGGGTTAGTCGATGTTAAGTAACAGCATATTGGCAAATGGGAAAGATTAAGTATAGCTATTGCCTGAATGAGAACAATGAACTTGTTCACATCAGCAGCGTGTCTGCAGAGAACAGACATAGCCATACTTATTGTTGTCTGGAATGTGGCCAGCCGATGGTACCAAGACTTGGTGAAGACCGGAAATGGCACTTTGCCCATAAGGCAGACACTGCCTGTGATGGAGAGTCATATCTTCACAAGCTGGCCAAGCGCAGGATCCGCGATCATTTCATGTCTGCAGACAGTTTCCCGATTACCTTTATCCGTGAGGTTCCATGTCAGGATAAAGAGCGGTGTTTTTTCTTTGATGACCATTATTGTGTCGAATGGAGGAAGGAGATTCCTTTTGACTTGAAAAGGTACAAGGGAAAGGAGATATACGACGACTGCCAGGAGGAAGTGCCGGTTGGGGATTTCCGACCGGATCTACTGTTGACCAACAGGAAAAAGCCAGAATGGGCGCCGGTCTTTATCGAGGTCTATAAGACACACAAGTCAGAGGGAACAAAGCTGAACTCTGAGTATAAAATTATTGAGACCATGAAGATAAAGAGTGAGGCTGACATCGACGATATCATCAACAGAGGATTCGTTGAGGAAGATAACTGTAAGACGCACAACTTCAGACCTTTGCTGCCGCCTATTGAAAAGAAAGATGTTCCACTCGATAGATTCATCTTTTTCAAGAGCGGTGCTGCTAAGATGGTCTTTGCTACAGAATATGAAGTTATGTGTGACAAACTGAATGTAAAGTATAAGCGGGATTCTGTTCTGGAGCTGAATATGAAGAGAGACCCTGATGTTTATGGGGATCTTGGGCTTTTCAGGACAGGACTTGTCTATGCCATGAAGAAAGGTTTTGATTTCAAAAACTGTATCATGTGCATAAACAACAAGTATAATTCCTATTATAGTTGTTACATCTGTACTCAATATAAGGCACTCGGTGCCGATTCGCCAAGGCCGAAACAATCAGTGGCCAACAAGTGTCCGCGTTACGTGTTGAACCAGGCTCTTTTGGATATACCTCTGACAGAACTTGAAAAGGTCGTTTCAGAGGTTACCGACGAACATTCAAACCATTAGTGAAATGAGAAAACTGCGAACGATATTCTGGAGATGGTGGTACCGGCTTCGCCCAACCCCATCGAGATACACCAGGCCTGAAGCACTGGCCATCGCACGGAAGTATAACCTCGAATATGAGGTCATCAAGGCGATGGATCACGGGTGTAATCCAGACGAAGCCCTGCAGGAGTGGGACATTTATCCCTACGACAAAAGTGGCCATTGACATACTCTCACCCCTGAAGGAATGAGATTCTTGGATGCTGGCGTGACCGCGAAGAAGCGCCGACGGCGTTCTTTGACTTACTGACACTCTCCAATTCGGCAATGCCCTGCCGAAGAATATTGTTGGCTGCAAGCAAGTCCCGTTTGTGGACTGTGCCGCACTCAGGACATACCCATGTGCGCTCATGGAGTTGCAGGCCATGATTCACGTAGCCGCACGTACACCTCTTGGATGACGGGTAGTAGCGGTCGATCTTATGGACGGTGACACCATACTTGGTGGCCACGTACTGGAGCTTCAGCACAAACTCCCCGTGTGCCAGGTCGGCCATCTTCCTGCCCCAGAGGGCAGACATGCCAGTAAGTTGCAGGTCTTCAATGAAGATCCTGTCGTACTGCTGGCACAGCTGATGGGCGAGCTGCCACTGAAAGGCATTGCGCTGATTGACCACCTTCTCATGGTGTCTGTCAAGATCCAGACGCTTCCGTTCCCGGTTATGGGAGCCAGGCACACATTTCGAGAGGTCTCGCGACTTACGCTGCAACTGGCGCAGTCCGCTCTTCAGGAACTGCGGATTGTCAACAGTCGTGCCGTCACTAATCGTCATGTACTTCTTCAGCCCGAAGTCAATACCGACGGATGCACCATTATGTGACTTTCTGATGGACTGAGGGGACTGATCGAGCACCATGACGATGAAGAACTCTCCGATGTGGTTCCGCTTGACGGTGAGGGTCTTGACCTTTCCGGCATACGGGCGGCTCAACGAGAATTTGAAGCGTTTCTTGATGCTGTTTATTGTCAGGACGTTGCCATTCAAGGAATAGCCGCCCTGTTTGAACAGGATGGAAGAGAAATCCTTTGCCTTGCGGAACTTCGGGGGACGCTTGGCCAGACGGCTGAAGAATCGCTGATAGGCGGTATCAAGGCGTTCAAGGATTTCCTGAGTAGTTTGACTATGCAGAAGATTACGATGAATCCGCTTGGCAAAGTGGGCTTTCATCTTACCTATGCCGATGTATTTATGATACAGCCGGTAATACCGCTTCTGCAAGGCCAGAGCATGGTTCCACACAAAGCAAGCCTCGCGGAGCATCTTATCCAGGTGCTTCGTCCTATCGGTACGATATAGCTTGTATTTGTAGGCAATCATGCGGCAAAGGTATGAAATATTTTGGAGAGTGTCGAATATTTGAGATAGATATCGAAATTATTAACATATGCGGGGTGCTTTCATCCCTCACCTGAAGGAAAGGGTATTCCCGCACTAAACATTATAAATGTATTGATAACATATGCCATAGGATATGAAGATAGGATATGCCAGGACATCAACGAGAGAGCAGCACCTCGATATACAGCGGACTGCGCTCAAAGAAGCGGGCTGTGATCGAATTTTCGAGGAACAGGTTAGCGGTGTAGGTGCCGTCCGCGAACAGTTGCAACAGTGCCTTCAGTTCTGCAGGGAAGGTGACTGTCTGGTCGTGTACAAGCTCGACCGCCTCGGAAGGTCTATGAGGGATTTGCTTGATATCATCGAGCAACTCAGGCAGAGAAATATTAGCCTGGTTTCCATCCGGGATAATATCGACACTGGCAGTACCACCGGAAAGCTGGTATTACATATCTTCAGTGCCCTCGCTGAATTTGAAAGAGACTTGATCCTGGACAGGACGAGTGAGGGTAGGAGAGAGGCCCGGAAACGCGGTGTCAAGTTTGGCAGACCGAAACAGGAAAAGAGTGACAAAGCAGTTGCCTGCGCCAATCTTTACCGTTCCGGCATGACGGTACCACAGATTATGCAACAGCTCTCCATCAGGAGCAAGTCAACCGTTTACAGGTTCTTGCGGCAGGGTGGGGTAGAGCCAAGCAGGATTCGGAAGGTATCACGCACCTCCATCTGAGGAAGTTCCTGACAGAAGGATTGGAATAAAAAAATGAGTGACAGTATCAACATATACGAGTTTCCCGATGCCAAAGGGATTGTAGTCAGCGGTGACATACACGGTGACTATGAAAAACTTGTGTATAAATGCTGCATCCAATATGGCATGATAGACACCCTGATAGTTGTTGCCGGT
>JAEEGH010017640.1_pt1 | contig 15188 bp, 8 predicted proteins | sample 9134181 | NCBI WGS metagenome assembly JAEEGH01 (sample SAMN16246544, study PRJNA631951) | gut metagenome | biome: gut microbiome; feature: rumen; material: DP-attached | host: Bos | place: Iran: Karaj | collected 2018-10 | reverse complement strand
ATTGTCCGTTGGCTATGGCACTTACAACGGATTAGACGCTGATGAATCCGACTCAAACGGAAGTAGGTAACTATGTGGTACAGATTGACGGAACCGGTAATTACAAGGGTACGGCTACCAAGCAGTATAGTATTGTGACGGCAGGCTCGACGGCGTTTACCGTCGAGGCGATTGTCGCCCAGACTTATACGGGTGCGGCTCTGAAGCCGGAACCCGTGGTGAAGGCTACGGTGAACGGGGTGCTGACCACGCTGACGAAGGGAACTCACTATACGGTGGCATGGGCTAATAACGTGAATGTCGGAACGAACACCGCTTCTGTGATAGTGACAGGCTTGGATAACTATGCGGGAACACAGACGGTGTACTTCACCATTAATCCCAAGGACCTGATTGCTAACGAGACGACGCTGTCGGCAACGGCCTTTAGCTATAACGGTACGGAACAGAAACCCACTGTGACTGTGACGGATGGCGGTACGACGCTGGTAAAGGACAAGGACTATACGCTGGCATATCCAGACGATATAATCAATCAGGGTACGAAAACTATTACCATCACAGGTATCGGAAACTATGCGGGACAGTTCACGAAGACATACAACATCAACCAGCTGAGTCTCTCGTCGGCTACGATTATCCTGGCGACGCTGTCGAGCTATGTCTACGACGGTGCGGCGAAGACGCCTGCCGTACAGTTGGTAAAGGTGGGTGAACTGGTAGTGCCTACGACGGCTTATGACGTGGTCTACACCAGCAACACTAACGTAGGAACTGCTACGGTGACGGTAACGGCCAAGATGGGTACGAACTTCAAGGACGGCAATACCACGACGTTCAGCATTGAGCAGAAGCCAGTGACCAGCGACATGATTTACCTGAGCAGTGAGAATCTGGAATATACGGGTAGTAACATCAAGCCGGAAGTAACTGTGAAGGATGGTACGAAGACGCTGGCACTGACCACGGACTACACACTGACCAATGCCGGTGGAACGGAAGTGGGCTCCTATGAGGTGATGATTACTGGTCAGGGCAACTATAAGGGAACCGCCAAGAAGCAGTATAGCATCATAACCAAGGGTGCTGCAGGATTTACGGTTGACGAGTTGACGGTGCCACTGACCTACACAGGTTTGCCACTGACACCAACGGTAACCGTGAAGAAGGCGGGTACAACAACCGTCCTGACACTGGGTACGGACTATGAGGTGGCCTACACGGACAACATCAACGTGGGCACTGCCACGGCAACAGTGACGGGTAAGGGTAACTACAGCGGAACACGCTCTGTCAACTTCACCATTAACCCGAAGCCTCTGACAGACGGTATGGTAGCACTCTCATCAACATCGTTCATCTATAGCGGTAGTGAGCAGAAACCAGTAGTCAGCGTGACAGATACAGACAACAACATGCCACTGACGCAAAACACGGACTATACGGTGACCTATCCTGCCGACGCCATCAGTCAGGGTACGAAGACAGTAACCATCAGAGGTATCGGTAACTATACCGGTGAGATTACGAAGGATTACACCATCGGACTACTGAGTCTGAACGACGCCTCTGTAACACTGAACGAACTGACCAGTTACATCTATGACGGCAACGAGAAGAAGCCTACGGTGAAAGAGGTGAAGGTAGGAACACTGGTGATTCCAACTACGGGCTACACAGTGGCTTATCCCGACGATGTGATTAACATCGGTACGAAGACCATGACCATCACAGGTAAGGGGAACTACACGGGGGCTACCACCGCAAGCTACACCATCACGCCAAAGACTGTGAACAAAGAGATGATTCTCCTAAGCAACGAAAATCTGATTTACACAGGTAGTATCATCAAGCCTACCGTAACGGTAAAGGATGGTTCAAAGACGCTGATAGAGAATACGGACTATACGCTGACCAATGAAGGTGGAAAGGAGGTTGGAACCTACAGTCTGACCATTACAGGTAAAGGAAACTACACGGGAACAGCCTCCAGGACATTCAACATCATTACGAAGGGTGCTTCGGTATTCAGCGTGAGCGATATTGCCAGTGTCATCTACAATGGTAGTGAGCAAGAACCGGACATCACCGTGATGGATAACAGTACGACACCAGCAACAGTACTGACCAAGGGCACGCACTACACAGTGGCTTACAGCAACAACAAGAATGTGGGTTCGGCATCAGTCATCGTGACGGGTATTGGCAGCTATGCGGGTACGGTAAGCAAGAACTTCACCATCCTGCCGAAGACGCTGACAGGAGCGATGGTAACACTATCGGCCACCAGCTTTGTATTCAACAGCCTGGCACAGAAGCCAGAGGTAACCGTGGACGATAAGAATGCTGCCAATGTTTCCATCATAACAGACTATGACTACACGATACTGAACAATGGTGGCATCAATGTGGGTGACAACCATGAAGTGAAGGTAACAGGTAAGGGCAACTACACAGGTACGGTGACCAAGACCTATGCCATCACACCACTGAGCATTGCCAATGCCAACGTAACTCTCTATCAGTTGCAAAGCTACGTTTACGATGGTACAGCCAAGAAACCTGGTGTTCGTGAGGTCATGGTGGACGACATCACTGTGCCTACCACAGGCTATGATGTAAGCTACGGTGAGAACACGAACGTAGGTAATGCAACAGTAACGGTAACGGGTAAGGGTAACTTCAAGGATACAAAGACGGTGAACTTCACCATCACAGGCAAACCGATTACCAGCGACATGATAGTTCTGAGCAGCGAGAACTTCATCTATAACGGTGAGGTGCAGAAGCCTACGGTTATTGTGAAGGACGGTGCGAAGACACTGACCTTAGGCACTGACTACGCACTGACCAATGCAGGTGGTACCAGTGTTGGCACTTACAGTGTGACCGTGGCAGGTATGGGCAACTATGCCAGCGAGGCCTCAAGGTCGTACAGCATTGTGGAGAAGGACGGTACTACCAACTTCACCATCTCGCTGAGCAACACAAGTGTACAATATAACGGCAGTGCACAGACTCCGGCAGTAACAGTGACAGACGGAGTGAAGACACTGACCAACAATACAGATTATGAGGTGGCCTACACCAACCATGTGAATGTAGGAACTGCAACAGTAACGGTAACGGGTAAGGGCAACTATGCAGGTACAAAGATGGCAACCTTCACCATCACGGCGAAACCACTGACGGAAGCGATGGTAACACTATCGGAGACCAGCTTTGTCTACAACACCCTCATACAGAAGCCTGAGGTAAGCGTCAGCGATGGTGACATCATGACGAAGGATGACTATGTGATTACCAACAATGGTGGTACCAACCAAGGTACTTACCATGTCATTGTGAATGGTCAGGGTAACTATAGTGGACAGATAGACAAGACGTTCACCATCACACCGCTGAGCATTGCCGAGGCCAACGTTACTCTCTATCAATTGCAGAGCTATGTTTACGAAGGACTGCAGAAGAAGCCTGGTGTCCGTGAGGTAACCGTAGGTAACATCAACGTACCAACACAAGGCTACACAACCAGCTATGGTGACAATGTGAATGCTGGAACAGCCTCAGTGACGGTGACCGGTCAGGGCAACTTCAAGGATAGCAAGACGGTGACTTTCGAAATCGAACCGAAGGCTGTAGAGAACAGTATGATTACGCTAAGCAACTATGAATACACCTATAATGGGGAGATTCAGAAACCTGAGGTAATTGTCCGCGACGGAGAGACCACATTGGTACTTGATACAGACTATACCTTGCTGAACAACGGTGGAAAGACTGTTGGGGCATACGACGTAACCATCACCGGTAAGGGTAACTACAAGGGTACTGCCAGCAAGACATACATCATTAATGCCAAGGAGGTGGGTAGCTTTGAGGTTACGCTGAGTGCAGAAAGTGTGATCTATAACGGTAGTGAGCAACAGCCAGAGGTAACCGTCAAAGACGGTGAAACCGTGCTGACTCCAGGCGTCAACTACACGGTAGCATACACAGACAATGTGAACGTAGGTATGGCAACGGTAACGGTAAGAGGTTTGGGTGAATACGATGGTAGCAGGAACAAGACTTTCCTCATCAAGCCTAAGGAGCTGAGCAATGCAATGGTTAGCCTGAGTAACACCACGTTTACCTATAACGGATTGTTACAGATGCCAGCAGTAACCGTCAGCGACGGAACGGCTCTGACATCGAACGACTACTACATTACCAACGAGGGTGGTCTGGACAAGGGCACCTACAACGTGATGGTGACAGGTAGGAACAATTACACAGGAACCGTAGTACGTCAATATGCCATCAACCCGATGAGCATCAACGATGCCCATGTAACGCTCTACCAGTTGCAGAGCTACGTATATGACGGTACAGAAAAGAATCCTGGAGTACGTGAAGTAGCCGTCGGCTCACATATCGTACCATCCACCAGCTTTACCACCACAATTTCTCCGAACATCAACGTAGGTACAGTAACGGTAACCGTAACTGGCGAGAAGAACTATACGGGTTCGGCATCAACTACCTTTGAGATTACGCCGAAGCCTGTAACTTCAGGAATGATAACGCTGACGCCAGACTACTTCTACTATAATGGTAGCGTACAGAAGCCTGCAGTAAGTGTGAAGGACGGAAGCAAGAACATGGTTGAGAACACGGACTATACCGTAACCAACGAAGGTGGTATGGAAGCAGGCGACTATGAGGTGAAGGTGAAAGGTATAGGCAACTATATGGACGAGGCGTCTGTGAAATTCACCATTCTGAGCAGTGGTGTGAACACCTTTGTGGTAACACTGGAAACCACCGAATATACCTTCGACGGCACAGAGCACAAGCCTAACGTTACCGTAAAGATGGAAGACAGGACACTGAGCGAAGGAACGGACTACACCTTATTATATAACAATAACGTGAATGCCGGTACGGCAACGGTTACTGTGAAGGGTGTGGGCGACTATACCGGTGAGCAGATGAAGACCTTCGTTATCCTGCCGAAGACACTGACAGGCGAGATGGTAACCCTAGACAAGACCTCATTCATCTATAACGAAAAGGTGCAGAAGCCAGAAGTGACCGTGGCAGACGGAACCCTTATGACAGAGGACGACTATACCGTAACCAACGAAGGTGGTACGGATGAGGGTACCTACCAGGTGGTTGTAGTCGGACAGAACAACTATAAGGGTACGGTGATCAAGTCGTTCACTATTACTCGTGAGGAGATTCATGGGGATGACGATCCTGAGCATCCGGACGAGAAAACAGTCACATACACGCCAACAGAGGAAGGTAGCGATGAGGTGAAGGTTTCGGGCTGCGAAGGAACTGAGACGGAACTGGAACAAGTCACAAGTGTAACTGTTCCTGCTACTTTCACTTCGAACGGAAAGACCTATACTGTAGTAGGTATTTCTGCCAACGCCTTTGCCAATGTGCCGAACCTGACGGATGTTTATTTGCCAGACACGGAGGAGCCTCTGGAGATAGCTGAGGATGCTATTCCGGCAACAGCTACCATACACACTACCCTAGCCCTGCTTGATGACTATGCACTGATGCCTAGCCTATCAGAAAGCTTCAAGGCTGGTAAGATAATGACTACGGTGACGGCAAAGAACCGCTACTGGACATTCTCAAGTGGTGTGGATGTATATGTTCCAGATGGTGTATCGGTTTATATTGCTCGTGAACGGGACAACGCTACAGTAACCATCGTAGAACTGTCAGACAACGACCTGACAGTGGGTGGACAGCGCATCATCAAGCACAACAATGGCGTTCTGATTAGCAGTGAGGGTAATGACACACCTTACGACCTTGTGGCTTGTGGACGACGAATGACCAGTGGTACCACCATCAGTACAGATGACTATAAGGACTATGGTTCGCAGAACTGTCTGGTGCCTGTTATCGTAGCGACGCACTTCGGCACTGGTTATTACTTCATGAAGAATAACGAGTTCTACAGCATCCAAGAGGAGAGCGAAGACATTAAGGTGCCTGCTGGTAAGGCTGTGCTTTACCTGAGACAAGCAGCATCCAGTCCGTCGTATAGTTCAATCATACAACTGGTGAACACGGGCGAAGTCACGAACATCAATAGTATCACAGATGATACGGATGAGGGTGACTGGTACGATATGAGCGGACGCAAACTCAATGGTCGTCCTACGAAGAAGGGTGTTTACATTAAGAATAACAAGAAAACTGTGATCAGATAAATATGAGCATTATGAACAAAAAGATTCTTTTCGCCATCATGACACTGCTGTTGTTGGTAACGGCATGTAACAAGAATGATGATATTGAGATATTGCAATCGTTGGTGTTTGTCCCAGAGCACAGTAGCGGTTGTATCCGTGTGGATGGAACCAGCGTAATGACCATTCGCTATCGTGCGGAACCCAAGAAGTTGATACCAGAACTGGTGAACAACAGCAAGGGATTTAAGTTTGAGGGCAAGTCGCTTAGTGAGACACCGTCGCTTACCATCAACAAGATTACAGGTGATGAAGCCAGTGGTGTGCTGACACTGGAGGTTACGCCAAGTGCCGGATTTGAGCATAATGGCGACTATGCCTTTGCACTGCACTACAGCGACGACAACTCTGGATTCACCAGTGCTTATACACCCGTCTTGGTAGTGGTACATCCCACGAATCTGACCTTTAGTGGCATCAATACTTCACAAGTGCTCATTGCTGGCGACAGCTACCGGCTGGAGCCTATCTTTACCCCGACGTATACAACAGAAAAGGGTATTACATGGTCGTCAAGCAATACGCAAGTAGCCACTGTAGATGAGAGTGGGTTGCTAACCTTGTTGGACAATGGACAAACAACTATCAACATCACATCGACAGACAACCCGAACATAGGATATAGCGTCACTATAACGGTGTCGGGAGGTAACATTCCTGTTAACCCAGGTGACGGTACAGGACAAGACCAAGCGGAATAAGAGCGACACGAGAAGGATAAGAAGGTGGCTTTCTGAAAAAGAAAGCCACTTTTTTGCATTATTATCTACTTTTTTCGTACCTTTGAGACTTTGTCTCGAAGGTAGGCTGCATCTCAGAAAAATCCAAATAAATTTGGTTTTTCATTCGATTTGCACTACCTTTGTCCCCGATATAGTATATACATAGACCTCATGGAGCAAAAGAAAATAACGTTCGATAGTTTTATACGTGGCACGATAACGGTGGTGGCCGTGATAGGAATCATCATGTTGCTGAACAGGCTCAGCGGTGTGCTGTTGCCTTTCTTCCTGGCATGGCTCATTGCCTATCTGCTGTTTCCGGTGGTTAAATTCTTCCAGTATCGCTGCAAGATGAAATACCGCTTGCTGGGCATTTTCTGCACGTTTATCACGGCAGCTATCATCCTGACGGGTCTGTCGTTCCTGATTGTTCCTCCGATTCTGGAGGAGAGCGAACGTGTGAGAGACCTGCTGATAACCTACGTTTCGAAGGATGCGTTTATGAGCAACATCCCGAACATGATAGAAGAGTTTATCCACGAGAACATGACTAAGGAGGATGTCAAGGCGCTTATCACGCAGGATGGTTTTATAGACACCGTGAAGCAGGCGGTTCCTAAGGTGTGGGACGTGATAGAGCATAGCATCAACATCGTGTCGAGCATGCTAATGATGACCATGGTGGTGATATATACGCTGTTCATCCTGCTGGACTACGAGAAATTCTCGAAGGGATGGGTGTTGCTGTTGCCTGAGCGATACCGTAAGATTGCCACGCAGGTGGCAAACGACGTGGAAACGGGCATGAACAAATATTTCCGTGGACAGGGCTTGGTGGCCTTCATCGTGGGAATACTGTTCAGCATCGGATTTCTGATTATCGACTTCCCCATGGCCATCGGTCTGGGCTTGTTTATCGGACTGTTGAACATGGTGCCTTACTTGCAACTGGTGGGTTTCATTCCCACCATCCTGCTGGCAGTGGTAAAGGCTGCCGACACGGGCGAGAGCTTCTGGGTTATCATGCTGGGAGCGCTTATCGTGTTTGCGGTGGTGCAGGCCATTCAGGACACCATTCTGACGCCGAAGATTATGGGAAAGGTGATGGGACTGAACTCGGCCATCATCCTGCTGTCGCTCTCCATATGGGGGTCGCTGCTGGGCATCATGGGTATGATTATCGCATTGCCCATGACCACACTGCTGATTACATATTATCAAAGATACGTCATTAAAAACCAGAAAAATGAAAAAGACTAGTTTTATCAAGGCGACACTCGCTGTCGCAATGGCTGTGTTCAGCAGCACTGCAGCCATGGGCCAACAAAAGTCGGAAAAGCAGATTGACTGGATGAAGGAGATAACCAGTCGTGTAACCTTTAATGGTTACGCACAGGGAGGATACTCCTACAGCGATGCTGGTGGCAAGACCACTTCCGACTTCAACCTGAAACGTACACTGCTCTGGGCGAAGGCCCGCATCACCGACCGATGGTCGTTCCTCTTTATGCACGACTTCTCAAGTGTCGTACAAGAATTCTACACCGACTTTCGCATTACGAAAGACAACGCCATGACGGTCCGTCTAGGACAATTCAAGCATTCTTATTCAATGGAAAATCCCCTGTCGCCTACCATGCTCGAACTGGTGGACGTATACTCGCAGGCCGTACTCTTTCTGGCTGGCGAGGGTCCCGACCCCCTGCATGGTGTGAACTACGGTCGTGACATGGGACTGATGATTTACGGTAACCTGTTCAACGACAAGATTCACTACGAACTGGCTGTGATGAACGGACAGGGTATCAACCGTCGCGACGGCAACAGCGACAAAGACTTTATAGCCCACTTGGAATACAAGCCCGTGCCCGAACTGCGCCTGGTGGTAACAGGACAGAAGGGACGAGGACATGCCGTAAACGAGCAACAAGTGGCATGGAACCCTGAAATCAAGAAGGGAGACGACTACCGCAGAGACCGCTACAGCGTGGGTGCTGAGTGGAAGAGCGGACAGTATGCTCCTGCGAAATATAAAGAAGCACGCCCCATCAGCATCCGTGCCGAATGGCTGGGTGGTAAGGATGGCGAGGTAGGCAGCATGGGTGGATATATAACCACTGCCATACCCGTTTATCAGGGGTTGGACATTGTGGCTTCAGCCGACTACTTCGACCGCAACACAGACATGAAATACAGACAGACACAGGCTACGGCAGGTGTGCAATACTGGTTCTACAAGAAGTGTCGTGTGCAATTGCAATATACCCGCACATGGAGCGAGTTCCAAAAAGACTATAACTGGATTCAAGGACAAGTGCAAGTAGCGTTCTGATACATTAAACATTAAAGATTATACATTAAAATGATTATAAAAGTACTTTTGACCCTCATCTTCCTGGTCGTGATGATTGGTGTGGGCGTATACACCCGTAAGCAGGCCAGCAGTGTAGATGGTTTCGTACTGGGTGGACGTGCCGTAGGTCCATGGCTGACGGCCTTCGCCTTCGGAACGAGTTATTTCTCAGCGGTAGTCTTTGTGGGCTACGCAGGTCAGTTTGGCTGGAAATACGGACTATCCAGTGCGTGGATAGGTATCGGCAATGCCATTATCGGTTCGCTGTTGGCATGGTTGCTGCTAGGTCGTCGCACAAAACTGATGACGCAGCATATTGAGAGTCGTACCATGCCCGACTTCTTCGGCACCCGTTTTGCCGATCAGGGTCTGCGCGTGGCTGCTTCCATCATAGCCTTCGTGTTCCTGATTCCCTATACCGCAGGTGTTTACAAAGGTATATCGACGCTCTTTGAGATGGGTTTCGGCATTCCCTACGAATACTGTGTCATCATCATGGCAGTGCTGACGGCCGTCTATGTTATCCTTGGTGGTTATAAGGCTACAGCCACGAACGACTTCATACAGGGCATCATCATGCTGTTCGGCATCGTGGCAGTTATCGTGGCAGTGATTGCTGCCCAGGGTGGATTGGCAGAGGCTGTAGGTAAATTGGCAGAGTTGCCTGCTGACGACTCGATAGAGCCAGGATCTGGTATGTTTGCCACATGGTTCGGTCCAGACCCTTGGGGACTGCTCGGTGTGGTAATCCTGACGTCACTGGGTACGATGGGCTTGCCCCAGATGGTGGGTAAGTTCTACTCCATAACCGACGAGAGCGCCATCAAGCGTGGTACCGTGATTTCGACCATCTTCGCCTTCATCGTGGCTGGTGGTTGTTACTTCCTTGGAGGTTTCGGACGTTTGTACGAGCCCGTGGTGGCCAATGGCAAGATAGCCTACGACTCGATAGTGCCTGCCATGCTGGTTACCCTACCCGATGTGCTCATCGCCCTAGTGGTATTGCTAGTGCTCTCAGCATCTATGTCGACACTGGCTTCGTTGGTGCTCACCTCATCATCGACGATGACACTCGACCTCATCTATCGCGACAAGAAGTCGCTTCCTGGCGAGGTGGAGGAAGGAACCATCGACGATATCGTGTCAGAGAAAATTGAGCGTCGCAAGGTGGTAGTGATGCGCGTGCTGATCATGTTCTTCATCGCCATCTCGTTGCTTATCGCCCTGAATCCGCCTACGTTCATTGCCCAGCTGATGGGTATCTCGTGGGGCGCACTGGCTGGTGCCTTCCTGGCTCCCTTTATGTTGGGACTCTACTGGCGTGGTGTGACTACTGCCAGCGTATGGGCTTGCTTCATCTGGGGCGTAGGACTGACCGTGGTGAACATGCTGGTGGGCAATCCCATTAACCCCATCAACTGCGGTGCCATCGCCATGGTGGGTGGTTTCCCTGTAGTATGGATAGCCAGTCTGCTGAGTCCGAAGATGAACAAGAACGAAGTGGACAAGATTTTCGACTGCTACAAGTAAGTTTTAGGAACAGATACAAAAGCCAAACAATATGAAAAAGTCCTTATTGACATTGCTTGCCCTGCTGAGCGTAGTCGTACAGGGCTCATGGGCCCAAGAGCCGACACCGTCCACTGCGTTGGAACCGTACATCACGATGAGCAACCGACAGGTCTACAAGTTCAACTACCCATCGACCAGCGTGACGGGCGACCCCATTGTGCTATCATCGCTGTTGTGTTGCTGGGCGCCTACTACGCCGCCGGAGGGTGCTGCCATCGAGTCTGTACACTTGTATAGCCACTATACAGTGACTGCCAATTCGCAGTGTCCCACCAGTGCCACGCTCTCAACAGCCAACTTCGTGGTTCTCGCCGCCTTGTTCGAAGGCTATGAATACGACGAGAAAGCGCCCTACAAGAGCATTGTCAAGCGCAGCATCGTCATCATGCCCGACTACGAGGGTTACGGCGTGTCGAGTGCCAAGACACATCCCTACCTTGTCCAGAAGGTGACGGCACAGCAGGTGGTTGATGCCCTGACCTATGGACTGCAACTTTACAGCAAGCTGAACGGTGCGGACAACACCCTGCCACTGAAGGACAATTGGCGCTGCTTCAGCCTTGGCTATTCGCAAGGTGGTGCAGTAGCCCTCGCCGCACAACGCCATATCGAGCAGAACGGCCTCAGCGACCAGTTGCACTTTCGCGGCACCTTCTGCGGTGACGGTCCCTACGACCTCATCGCCACCTTGCGTTACTACTTGGACGACAACGGCACCAGCTACGATGTGACCACCGATCATCTCCAGGACCAGATTACTATGCCCTTTGTCCTTCCCATGATTATGAACGGCATGTTAGTCGGCAACTCCGCCATGTCCCAGCACAAACTGGGCGACTATTTTGCACAGGAGTTCCTCGACACCGGCATCATGGACTGGCTGAGCGCCAAGAACCTGACCAGCGACGACATCAACAAGGCCTGGCTTGATCAGATAGACAACGGCACCGCCACCGTCGGAGAAAAGGACTACCCGGCTCCGGCCAACATGAGCGAGATGTTCATCAAGCATGAAATTTCCAGCTTATTTAAGAAATACTGGGTAGCATGGGCCCGTCTCGACAAGATATTCACCCCGGGCTTCTACAACTATCTGAAGAATCCCGCCAACTTCAGCAGCGCGCCAGCCGCGACGGGCAATGCCTATGAGGACATGCGCTATGCCCTGACGTCAAATAATGTCTGCACTGGCTGGGAGCCACAGCACCGCATACAGTTTGCACACTCGAAGGGCGACATGGTGGTGCCCTACGGCAATTACCTTGCCTTCCGCGATGCCCATCCCAATGGTGAAGACAACATGTATCGCATAGACAACACGTTTAGTAGTAGCGACCATTTTGATGCTGGCACCGCATTTCTGATGAAGTTAGGAACCGACTTCTTCGACGCTTTCCAATGGATTGACAACGCAACACCCACGGGCATCAGGACGATGACCGATGTCAGAGGCCAGATGTCTGATGTATGGTACACCATCGACGGTCGCCGCCTCAGTGGTGAGCCGACGCAAAAGGGCCTTTACATCATAAACGGCAAAAAAATTGTGATTAAGTAAGAATGCTAGGACGCAAAAAGGAGAAAACGGATTTGCTGGCGTATATTCGCGAAGGTCGTGAATTGACGCAAAGCGAGAAATTCAGGCTGATTGTCAGTCTGAGTATTCCGTCAATCCTTGCCCAGTTGTCTGCTACGGTGATGTTCTTCATCGATGCCGCAATGGTAGGACATCTGGGAGCGAAAGCCTCAGCAGCCATCGGTATTGTGGAAACGACAGGATGGTTGTTAGGCGGACTGGCCTCAGCAGCCAACATGGGATTCAGCGTCCAGGTAGCCCATGCCATCGGCGCCAACGACTTTAAGCGAGCCCGCCAAGTATTGCGACAATCGCTGGTATGCGGTATCATCTGGGCATTAAGCATCACGACGATAGCCATTTCGATAAGCAGTCCACTACCCTACTGGCTGGGTGGATCAGCAGAGATAGCCCATGACGCCACGCTCTACTTTGCCATCTTCAGTGCCTTTGGCATCTTCTTCCAGATGGAGGGCTTGGCAGGTTCTATGCTGAAATGTTCAGGTAACATGAAGATTCCCTCAGCATTGAACATCCTGATGTGTCTGATGGATGTGGTCTTCAACTACATCTTTATCTATATCTTAGAGATGGGGGTGGCAGGAGCAGCTATCGGAACGGGGTTGGCAATGGTGATAACTGCCTTGCTGATGTTGTATTTCCTGCTCTACCGTTCGGACATCCTGAAGTTGAAAGGGCGCCCTGGTTCCTTCCGTCCCAAGTCTGATGTGGTGGGCAACGCCTTTAGGATAGGTGGACCGATGGGATTACAACACATCCTGATGGGTTCTGCACAAGTGGTAAGCACAGTGATTGTGGCTCCTCTGGGCACAGTAGCCATTGCAGCCCACTCGCTGGCCATCACGGTGGAGAGTCTTTGCTACATGCCAGGATTCGGCATTGCAGAAGCAGCCACCACACTGGTGGGACAGAGCTTTGGCGCCAGAAAGCGACAGCTGACGCAGTCGTTTGCCAACATGTCGACAGGTTCGGGTATGATAGTCATGACGCTGATGGGTATCCTGATGTATGTCTTTGCCCCAGAACTGATGGCCCTCATGACACCCGTAGACGAGATTATCGGCATAGGAGCCCAGTGCCTGCGCATAGAGGCCTTTGCAGAGCCTATGTTTGCAGCTGCCATCGTCTGCAATGGTGTGTTCATAGGGGCTGGCGACACTCTACGACCTGCCATCATGAGTCTGCTGTCCATGTGGGGCGTACGTCTTACATTGGCAGCCTTACTGGCTACAACCTACGGATTGCCTGGAGTTTGGGTGGCAATGGCTATCGAACTGACCTTCCGAGGATTCATCTTCTTGGTGCGACAGCTTAGAGGCGGGTGGTTGAAGAATATTCAGTAGTGCAATTAATAATCGTTCAGTAATCCTATTATAATAATAAGGTATATGAAGCATTGTTTATCATTTCTTTTGGTTTTCATCCTTCTTTTGCCATGTTCTGCACAGGAACGGGCTGAGGTTCTATTGGAAACCACAGAGGGCAACATTCGTATAGAACTCTACAACGAGACTCCCCAGCATCGCGACAACTTCATGAAACTCGTGAAGATGCAGGTTTTCGACTCCCTACTGTTTCATCGGGTTATCAAGGACTTCATGATACAAGGTGGCGACCTGAACAGCAAGCACGCACAACCAGGACAGCGACTGGGAAGTGGAGAACTGGACTATACCATTGAGCCTGAGTTCCGCTTGCCACAGATATTCCATCGTCGTGGTGTGGTAGCTGCAGCCCGTGAACCAGATGAGGTGAATCCAGAACAGCGTTCAGGAGCGTGTCAGTTCTATATCGTGTGGGGACGGGTGTTCAACGATGTCAACATCGGTAAAGTACAAGAACGATTAGACACCATGACACATGGTAAGGTAAAGTTAACGCCTGAGATGATAGAAGTCTATAAAACCGTTGGTGGCACGCCCCATCTGGATGGACAATACACTGTGTTTGGGGAAGTTACGGAAGGAATGGATGTCGTAGACAAGATTCAGAAAATGGCTACGGATAAGTTTCATCGTCCCTATACAGACGTAAGAATCATCAAGGCAACCCTTACCAAGGACCCCTTCAAACCCATAGAAAAGCCTCAACCCAAGAAAAAGGCAGTCAAGCAGAAACGCAGATAAATCTGAGCTATCAACAAAGAGCAGATACGAGACACCAACAAAAAAGCAGTGCAGCCTACGAATCAATCGCAGACTGCACTTTCATTCTTTTCCTATTAATAACTAAAAACCTAATGCTCTCTCTAATTTACCTTAATCACTAACACCTTTCACTAATAACTTTTACTACTAACCTAAAACTACTAACTAACCATGCATCTGTTATCCATCAATCTTTTTTCTAATACCTCTCTCGGTGTGTTATCTCTGATTCACGATGCAAAGGTACGAGGTTTTTGGATATCTTGTTCTTTTTACATCCAAAAACCTCAAAAAAATGCCTTATTCTTGATTCATGTCAAGCATTTGTGTGCGTACACACCTATTTTGTGGTCGCACACAACTCTTTTTCGATACTATTTGTCAGTTCCACGAACTCTGGTATCGAAAGTTGTTCAGGACGACGGGTCATCATATCCTGTTGGAAGAAACCTTCTGAAGCAGGATGCTGGCTATCAAAGATCTGACGCAACGATACACGCAGCATTTTGCGACGCTGGTTAGAGACGGTCTTCA
>JAEEGH010017638.1_pt1 | contig 15188 bp, 13 predicted proteins | sample 9134181 | NCBI WGS metagenome assembly JAEEGH01 (sample SAMN16246544, study PRJNA631951) | gut metagenome | biome: gut microbiome; feature: rumen; material: DP-attached | host: Bos | place: Iran: Karaj | collected 2018-10 | reverse complement strand
CCTAAGTACACCCACTATATCTACGACACGAAATCATCGATTGTGCTCATCAACGAGGACGTCGAGTTGGAGAAGCCTGTCAACCCGACGCTGATACGGGTGAAGAACGCTTACGAGAGTGTGGCCCGGCTGCTGCAGCTCTACGAGTCGATGAAGCCCAAGAAGACGGGCATAGACCCGCTGGCCTTCGTATCACCCTCGGCCCAAATTGGCAAGGATGTGTATGTAGCTCCGTTTGTCTACATCGGCGAGAATGTCCAGATAGGCGACGGCACTCGCATCTATCCGAACGTGACCATCTACGACGGCTGCCGCATCGGCCAGCGCGTCACCATCCATGCCGGTGCCGTGATTGGTGCCGACGGCTTCGGTTTTGCCCCCAACCAGGAGGGGTATGAGAAGATTCCGCAGATAGGCATCGTCATCATTGAGGACGACGTGGAAATAGGCGCCAACACCTGCATAGACCGTTCGACGATGGGCCAGACCATCATCCACCACGGCGTGAAGTTAGACAATCTGGTACAGGTGGCCCACAACTGCGAGATTGGCGAGAGTACCGTCATGTCAGCACAGGTGGGGCTTGCCGGTTCAACGAAGGTTGGCTCCTGGTGCATGGTTGGCGGACAAGCCGGTTTTTCAGGACACATCAAGGTGGCCGACAGGACCATCGTCGGTGCCCAGTGCGGCGTTATCAAAGACACGAAAGGTGACGGCGAGACGCTGATAGGCTCGCCGGCCATGAACCCGAAGGTGTTCTTCAAGGCCAAAGCCATCTACGCCAAGTTGCCCGATATGTACCGCGAGCTTACTGCCCTGCGTAGAGAAGTGGAAGAACTGAAGAAATTGAAGAGTTGAAATCAATAAATCGAAATAAACAAGATGAAGCAAAAGACATTAAAAGGAAGTTTCTCTCTCTGTGGTAAGGGTCTGCATACGGGCCTGAGCCTCACAGTAACTTTCAATCCTGCCCCCGAGAATACCGGTTACAAGATTCAGCGTATTGACTTGGAAGGTATGCCCACCATCGAGGCTATTGCCGAGAATGTGATTGACACTCAGCGCGGTACCGTGCTGGGCAAGGGCGAAGATTTCCGTGTATCCACCGTTGAGCACGGCCTGTCGGCCCTCTACGCATTAGGCATCGACAACTGTCTGATACAGGTCAACGGTCCCGAGTTCCCCATCCTCGACGGCTCTGCCATCAAGTATGTGGAGAAGATTCACGAGGTGGGTATCGAGGAGCAAAATGCCCCCAAAGACTGGTACGTCATCCGCAAGAAGATTGAGGTGAAGGACGAGGAGACTGGTTCGTGCATCACTATTCTGCCCGACGACAGTTTCTCGATAACAGCCATGTGCTCGTTCGAGTCGAAGTTCATCAACTCTCAGTTTGCCACACTCGACAGTCCCCTGAAGTATGAGGATGAGATTGCCCGTGCCCGCACCTTCGTTTTTGTGCGCGACATTGAGCCGTTGCTCCAGGCTAACCTTATCAAGGGCGGTGACCTGGACAATGCCATCGTCATCTATGAGCGGCAGACCACCCAGGAGCGCCTCGACATGCTGGCCGACATGCTGCACGTGGAGCACCGCGACGCCACCGACCTGGGCTACATCCAGCACAAGCCGCTGATGTGGGAGAACGAATGTACACGCCACAAGTTGCTCGACGTCATTGGCGACATGGCCCTCATCGGCCGTCCCATCAAGGGTCGCATCATAGCTACCCGTCCTGGTCACACCATCAATAATAAGTTTGCCCGTCTGTTGCGCAAGGAGATTCGCAAGCACGAGATTCAGGCACCCGTCTACGACCCCAACGAGGAGCCGGTAATGGACGTGAACCGTATCCGTGAACTGCTGCCCCACCGCTACCCCATGCAGTTGGTCGACAAGGTGGTGGCACTCGGCGCAACGAGCATCGTCGGTATCAAGAACATCACGGCCAACGAGCCTTTCTTCCAGGGACACTTCCCTCAGGAGCCGGTCATGCCGGGCGTGCTGCAGATAGAGGCAATGGCTCAGTGCGGCGGATTGTTGGTGCTGAACACACTGGAAGAGCCTGAGCGCTGGTCAACGTACTTCATGAAGATCGACAGCGTGAAATTCCGCCAGAAGGTGGTGCCGGGCGATACGCTCATCTTCAAGGTCGACCTCTTGGCTCCCGTCCGTCATGGCGTTTCTTCAATGAAAGGCTACGTCTTCGTAGGCGACCACATTGTATCTGAAGCATCGTTTACTGCACAAATCGTAAAGAACAAGTAATATGGCGAATACCATTCATCCTTTAGCAGTGGTTGATCCCGAGGCAGTATTGGGCGACGGCAACGTCATTGGTCCCTTCTGCGTCATCGACAAGAACGTGGTCATAGGCGACAACAACAAGTTCCTGAACAGCGTCACCATACACTACGGGGCACGCATCGGGTCGAACAACGAGTTCTTCCCGGGTGCCAGCATCTCGACCAAGCCGCAGGACCTGAAGTTCCAGGGTGAGGACACGATATGCGTAATTGGCGACAACAACAGCATCCGTGAGAACGTGACCATCAGCCGCGGCACAGCCTCGAAGGGCAAGACCGTAGTGGGCAACGGCAACCTGCTGATGGAGAACATGCACATAGGCCACGACTGCGTGATAGGCAACGGCTGCATCATCGGTAACTCGACGAAGTTTGCCGGCGAGGTTGTCGTCGACGACTACGCCATCATCTCAGCTACCTGCCTGTTCCACCAGTTTCTGCACGTGGGCAGCTACATCATGTTCCAGGGTGGCACACGCACCAGCCAGGACATTCCTCCCTACGTCATTGCCGGCAAGGAGCCTGTACGCTATGCCGGTGTGAACCTGATTGGCCTGCGCCGCCGTGGATTCCCCAACGAGACCATCGAGGCCATCCACGACGCCTACCGTATTATCTACGCAAAAGGCGTGCTGAAGGACGGCATCGCTGAGGCCCGCGTCAAATATCCCGACTCAAAGGAGGTGGAATATATCTGCTCGTTCATTGAGAACTCCAAGCGCGGTGTGATACGTTGAACATTGAACGTTGAACGGCGGTGGACAAGACGCTGATTGTCATCACGGGACCTACGGCTGTCGGCAAGACCGACCTTTGTATGGAGATAGCCAGGCGTTTCGACATTCCCATCATCAATGCCGATTCTCGGCAGTTGTTCCGTGAGCTTAGGATAGGCACAGCCTCCCCTACCCCGGAACAATTGGCCAAGGTGAGGCATTATTTTGTAGGAACACTCAGCATCGGTGACTATTACAGTGCCTCGATGTACGAGCAGGACGTGATGACACTGCTCGGACAGCTCTTCAAGACGAGCGACTATGCCCTGTTGTCAGGAGGTTCGATGATGTATATCGATGCCGTATGCAACGGCATTGACGACATCCCTACCGTAGACGAGAAGACACGCACTTTGATGAAGCGCCGACTGGCCGAAGAAGGGCTTGAAAAGCTGGTGGAAGAGTTGAAACGTATAGACCCTGAACACTATGAAGTGGTTGATCGCCAGAATCCGCGTCGTGTCGTCCATGCCCTCGAAATCTGTCACATGACGGGCCAGACCTATACCTCGTTCCGCAAGGCCGAGAAGAAGCAACGACCCTTCGAGATTATCAAGATTGGACTGAACCGCGAACGCGAAGAACTGTATGACCGCATCAACAGACGCGTTGACAGTATGATGGAGCAAGGACTGCTCAAGGAAGCTGAAGAAATGCTGCCTTACCGACAGGTAAACGCCTTGAACACAGTAGGATACAAGGAGCTGTTCAGCTATTTCGACGGCACATGGGAGCTTGGCGAGGCCGTGGAACGTATCAAAGGAAACACCCGCCGCTACGCTCGCAAGCAGCTGACGTGGTTCAAGCGCGACCAGCAGATGAGGTGGTTTCATCCCGACGAACAAGAACAAATAATGAAGTATATTTCCGAATATGAGTAAAGAAGGAAGAACAAACGTGCTGACCAGCCTCTGGCAAGGAGTCAGGAAAGCAGTTAATTGGTATATTCACATTTTCAAGGGACGCCCCTGGTACATCAAGATTGTTTCCACCATCGCCTCCCTCATTGTCTTTTTCATTCTCTACTTATTGGCCGTAGACTGCAACTTCCTGTGGCTCTTTGGCAAGTCGCCGTCCATGGAAATGATCAAGAACAAGCGTCCGGCCCAGGCATCAGAGATTTACAGTGCCGACGGTCAGCAGATAGGAAAGTTTTTCAGCGAGAACCGCACTCCCGTAAACTACGAGGACGTGAATCCCGTGTTTTGGGAGGCCCTCATCGACACGGAGGACGAGCGCTTCTATTCCCACCACGGCATCGACTACGCTGCCTTCGGCGCCGCCCTCAAGGATTACGTGATGCATCACGATGCCCGCGGAGCCTCAACCATTACCCAACAGTTAGCCAAGAACCTCTTTCGCGTACGTACCGAATATTCTACTGGCCTGCTTGGGAACATCCCCGGACTGAAGATGCTCATTATGAAGAGCAAGGAGTGGATTACCGCCTACAAGCTGGAGTACTTCTTCACGAAAGAGGAGATTCTGACGCAGTATGCCAATACCGTTGACTTCGGCTCGAATGCCTTTGGCATCAAGACCGCCGCCAAGACCTATTTCGGCACTACGCCGAAGCTGCTGACCGTGGAGCAGGCCGCCGTGCTGGTGGGTATGCTCAAGGCCACCACCTACTACAACCCCCGCATTCATCCCGACAACGCCGTGAAGCGCCGCAACATCGTGCTCGACAACATGCGGCAGCACCGTCATCTCTCGCAGGAAGCCTTCGACTCGCTCAGGACAACAGAGATAGAACTGGACTTCAGCGTGGAGAACGCCTACGACAGCAAGGCCAACTACTTCCGCGAGGCTGTGGCCAACAGTCTGAAGGAGTGGTGCTCCGAGAATGGCTACGACCTCTATACCGACGGTCTGAAAATCTACACGACCTTAGACACTCGTATGCAGAAATACGCCGAGGCTGCTGCCACGAAGCAGATGAAGCAAATCCAGAAGAACTTCGACAGTCACTGGGGTAAGACCAACCCCTGGCAGGACGAGCACCACGTTGAGATAGCCGGCTTCATCGAGGATATCGCCAAGCGCCAGCCATACTACAAGTGGCTCACCAAGCGGTTCCCGAACCAACCCGACAGCGTCACCTACTACCTGAACAAGCCCCATACGGTGAAGCTCTTCGACTATGAGAAAGGCACCATCGAACGCGAGATGTCGACACTCGACAGCATCCGCTATATGGTGCGGTTCATGCACTGCAGCTTTGTGGCCATCGAGCCGAATACCGGCTACGTCAAGGCTTGGGTGGGCGACATCGACTTCAATTCCTGGAAGTACGACAAGGTGACGGCCATGCGCCAGCCCGGATCCACCTTCAAGCTCTTCGTCTATACCGAGGCCATGAACCAGGGCCTGACACCCTGCGACCGCCGCCGCGACTCCTACTTCGCCATGAAGGTGTGGGATCCTGGCAAGAAGAAGGAGGTGACGTGGGCCCCGACCAATGCCAACGGCTACTTCACAGGCGACTCCATGCCCCTGCGCACCGCCTTTGCCCAGAGTATCAACTCGGTGGCCGTCAAGCTGGGCCAGGAGATGGGCATCCAGAACATAGCCAACACGGCCAACGCGATGGGCATCAAGAGCAAACTCGACCCCACACCGGCACTGGCCCTCGGAGCCAGCGACGTCAACCTCTTGGAGCTGGTCAACAGCTACTCGACGGTAATCAACGACGGTAAGGCCCACGATGCCATCCTCGTCACCCGCATCCTCGACCGCGACGGCAACGAGATATACGCTGCTCCTACCGAGAAGGACCAGCGGCAGGTCATCCCCTACCGCAGTGCTTTCCTCGTCCAGCAACTGTTGCAGGGTGGTCTGAGCGAGCGTGGCGGCACATCGATGAGCCTTTGGGGCTATGTCGGGAAGTACAATGACACCGAGTTTGGTGGCAAGACGGGTACGTCCAACAACCACTCCGACGCTTGGTTTGTTGGTGTTTCTCCGAAGTTAGTCTGCGGTGCATGGGTCGGTGGCGAATACCGCAGTATCCACTTCCGCACGGGTGCCCTCGGACAAGGTTCTCGCACGGCACTCCCCATCTGCGGCTACTTCTTCGAGTCCGTACTTGGCGACCCTGCCTTCAAGCACTATCATGGTAAATTCGAGAAGTCGAAGGAGGCAGACATCACCCAGGAGATGTATATGAACTGCCGTTACGTCTATGTGCCGCGCGACACTGACTCCATCAGCGCCGACAGCCTCGGTGTGGAGGGCATGGAACAGGAGATAGAGCTTGACGAGGAGGGCAACCCAATCGTGAAGCAGAAAGAGCCTCTCGACATGCTGCCCGAAGTGCCGCAGGAAGAAGGCAACGGCGAGGCAACGGAACAGAAGAAAAAGAAGACACAACCCGAGTACGAGGATGTGTACTTTTGACGTTGAACATTGAACGTTGAACATTGAACGTTGGGGACGTGGAACTGGACTTAGAGAACAAAGAGTGGCAGGATGCCCTGCAGATAGTGAACTATACGCGTCGTTCGCTCTTCCTGACGGGAAAGGCGGGCACGGGTAAGTCCACATTCCTGCGCTACGTTGCCGAGAACACCAAGAAGAAACGGGTGGTGCTGGCCCCGACGGGCATTGCTGCCGTCAATGCAGGTGGCTCCACACTGCACAGTTTCTTCCGGCTACCCTTCCACCCCCTGCTACCCAACGACCAACGCTACAACCGCCGCAACATCAAGGAAACCCTGAAATACACCTCAGCACAGCGCAAACTCATCCGTGAGGTGGAGCTGATTATCATCGACGAGATATCGATGGTGCGGGCTGACATCATAGACTTTATAGATAAGGTATTGCGCGTGTACACGCGTAGCTATGAGCCTTTCGGCGGCAAACAGCTGCTGCTTGTGGGCGACATTTACCAGCTGGAACCCGTCGTCAAGGAGGAAGACCGCCAACTGCTGCAGCCCTTCTACCCCTCGGCCTACTTCTTCAACGCCAAGGTGTGGCAGCAGATGCCCATCGTATCGATAGAACTGCGCAAGGTCTACCGCCAAACCGACGAACGTTTCGTAAGCATCCTCGACCGCATCCGCAACAATACCGCTACAGCCATCGACCTCTCGGCCCTCAACGCAAGGGTAAATCCCCATGAGTCCAATAAGCCACAAGAGTCCCAGCTCAGCATCATCCTCGCTGCCCGCCGCGACATCGTGGACTACACCAATGAGCAACAACTGGCAAAGCTCGACGGCCAGCCCACCATCTTCTACGGCATCATACAAGGTGAGTTCCCCGAATCGTCGCTGCCCACCCCTGTCGAACTGCAAGTGAAACCTGGCGCACAGGTCATCTTCATCAAGAACGACAAGGAGAAACGGTGGGTAAACGGCACGCTGGGCACCGTCATTGCCATCGGCGAGGAGGAAGGCATCATCAGTATCCGCACGGACGACGGCCGAGAATTCGACGTCGAACGTGAGGTGTGGGAGAACATGCGCTACACCTTCAACGAGAAAGAGCAGAAGATTGAGGAACAGCAGTTAGGCACCTACACGCAGTTCCCCGTCCGACTGGCATGGGCCATCACCGTCCACAAGAGCCAGGGCCTGACGTTCTCGCAGGTCAGCATCGACTTCACGGGCGGTGTCTTCGCTGGCGGACAGACTTACGTTGCCCTGTCGCGCTGCCGTTCGTTGGAAGGCATCACCCTGAAAGAACCATTAAAGCCGAGCGACATCTTTGTCCGTGCCGAGGTGGTGCAGTTTGCCCAACGCTACAACAATCCACAGCTCATCAACCAGGCCATGCAGGAGGGGAAGGCCGACCGCGAATACCATGATGCCGTCGTAGCCTTCGATCAAGGTCGCTTCGACCTGTTCCTTGAATCATTTTTCAAGGCCATCCACAGCCGCTACGACATCGAGAAGCCTGCCGTGAAGCGCTTCATCCGCCGCAAGCTGGAAATCATCAACCGCTACAAGGCTGAGATTGCCGACCTGCATTCGCAGCTCAACGACAAGCAGGAACTGCTGAAGCGTCTTGCTGCCGAATACACCATCCTCGGACGTGATTGCGAACATGAACACATGACCGATGCAGCCATCCGCAATTACGAAAAGGCGCTCGAACTCTATCCGGATGCCACCGATGCCAAAAAACGGCTGCGTAAACTGCGTAAAGGCTAAACAAACGTTAAATAATTATGTTGTGCCCCTACACAACAAACCCATGTCAATTTTTTAAGTAAAAATATTTGGCATAATCAAAAAAAAGCCTTACCTTTGCATCGTTATCCTGAAAACAATCTTTTTACCTTAAAAAGACTAATACCTATTGAAGATATAGAGCGACTGCCTGTGAAGGTCATCGCTTTATTTTTTGTCCCTACCCCAAACGTTAAACTTTACTAAATCAAGTCACTTTTCACTTTTCACTTTTCACTTTTCACTCTAAAAGTAGTACCTTTGCACCCCGTTAGAGTCCGTTGGGGCAGAGTGAAGTGTGCACGAACGTGCGCCGCCTCGCGGAAAAACCCCTAAAAATACAAACAAAAAAGCAAAATGTACGCAATTGTAGAAATTCAGGGTCAGCAGTTTAAAGCCGAGCAGGGTAAGAAGCTCTTCGTGCACCACATCAAGGACGTGGAAGCAGGCAAGACTGTTGAATTTGACAAGGTGCTGCTCGTAGATGCTGACGGTGCAGTCAAGGTTGGTGCCCCCACCGTAGAGGGTGCAAAAGTAGTATGTGAAGTTGTGAACCCGCTCGTGAAGGGCGACAAGGTGATTGTCTTCAAGATGAAGCGCCGCAAGGATTCGCGCAAGCGCAACGGCCACCGCGAACAGTTCACACAGGTAGAAGTTAAATCAGTAATCGCTTAAAACAAGGAGGACTTAGAAATGGCTCATAAAAAAGGTGTAGGTAGTTCTAAGAACGGCCGCGAGAGTGCAGCCCAGCGACTGGGTATCAAGATCTTCGGCGGTCAGCAGTGCGTGGCTGGCAACATCATCGTTCGTCAGCGTGGCACCAAGCACAACCCAGGCAACAACGTAGCTATCGGTAAGGATGACACGCTCTATGCACTCGTCGACGGAACCGTTCAGTTCCACAAGGGCAAGCGCGACAAGAGTGTCGTCTCAGTAATCCCCGGTGCTGAGGCCTAAGTAACAAACAAGCAAACAATTTATTCCAAACAAACAACAGAATCCCGTCTCTCCGACACGAGAGATGGGATTTCTGCTTTAAACGCTACTGGTGGAAACAATGACAGAGAAAATCATACTGGGCATCGACCCTGGTACAAACCTCATGGGCTACGGACTGCTGAAAGTGGTTGACAAGAAGGCGCAGATGCTGACCATGGGTGTCATCGACCTGCGGAAGTTCCCTGACGGCTACATGAAGTTAGGCCATATCTTCGAACGGGTCACGGGTATCATCGACGAATGGTTGCCCGACGAAATGGCCATCGAAGCCCCCTTCTTCGGCAAGAACGTGCAGTCGATGCTGAAGTTAGGACGGGCACAGGGCGTTGCCATTGCCGCCGCCATCCACCACGGTGTGCCCATCCACGAGTATGCCCCCATGAAAATCAAGATGGCACTGACGGGCAACGGCTCGGCCTCGAAGGAACAGGTGGCAGGCATGCTGCAGCGGCTACTGAAGCTGAAGGAGGAAGACATGTCGACATTCATGGATGCCACCGACGCCCTTGGTGCTGCCTACTGCCACTTCATGCAGGAGGGGAAGCCGGAAAGCGACGCGAAGTACCACGGATGGAAAGACTTTGTGAACAAGAACCAAGATAAAATCTCGAAACGAAAGCAATGACTACTATAGCGCTCAAAAACGCAAAGACCAAGAAGCCGGAATGGGCCATGGCCCAGCCGGTAGACTTCACCCTCGAAGAAGGTGAGCACATAGCCATCGTGGGCCGTAACGCCGCCGGAAAGTCGATGCTGGTCGACATGATAACGGGCCGGCATCCCGTATTCCCCGACATGGCGGAATACCATTTCAAGGATGACGGACGCTTGGTGAGCGAGAACATACGCTACATCACCTTCCGCGACACCTACGGCGGCGACAACGACCGTACCTACTTCCTGCAGCAGCGCTGGAACCAGATGGAGATTGACGAAGAGACACCCACCGTGGGCAGCAAGCTGGAAGAGGCCTACCAGTTGGCTGGCAACGACACGCCCGAGCGCCGTTCCCTGCAACACCATCTGTACCAACTGTTCCACATGGAGGGACTGCTCGACAAGTATATCATCCTGCTGTCGAGCGGCGAGCTCAGGAAGTTCAAGCTGGCCTCGTCGCTGTTCAGCAACCCCCGCGTGCTCATCATGGACAACCCCTTCATAGGCCTCGACTCGGAAACCCGCCAGCAACTGAAGGAACTGCTCACCACCCTATCGCGCGAACAGTCACTACAGATCATCCTGGTGCTGTCGAAGTCGGACGAGATACCCGACTTCATCACCCACGTGGTGGAAGTCGTCGACATGACGGTCAAGGAAAAGGTGACCCGCGAAGACTATCTCCAGCACCGTTCCCCGACCCCGACAAGCGTACTCAGCGAGGAGAAGCGCCTGGCCATCCTGGCACTCCCCTATAAGGCAGATGGAGCCCATGATTCCCAGGAGGTCATCGCCTTCCACCAAGTGAGCATACGCTACGGCAGCCGCACCATCCTCAGCGACCTCGACTGGCGCGTGATGAACGGCGAACGCTGGGTACTCTCCGGCCAGAACGGCTCGGGCAAGTCCACCCTGCTATCGCTCGTCTGTGCCGACAACCCGCAAGGCTATGCCTGCGACATCTCGCTCTTCGGCAACCGCCGAGGTTCGGGCGAGAGCATTTGGGAAATCAAACGCCATATTGGTTACGTCTCGCCCGAGATGCACCGCAGCTATCAGCGCGACATTCCCGCCCTCCGTATCGTAGCCAGCGGTCTGAAGGACTCCGTGGGCCTCTACGTCCAGTCAACGGAGCAAGAACGTGAAGTGTGCCGCTGGTGGATGCGCATCTTCGGCATCGAGCACCTGGCTGAACGCTCATTCCTCCAGATGTCGAGCGGCGAGCAGCGACTGGTGCTCCTGGCACGTGCCTTCGTAAAAGACCCCGAACTGCTGATTCTCGACGAACCGCTCCACGGACTCGACAACGTGAACCGCCGCTTGGTGAAAGACATCATCGAGACCTTCTGTCAACGTCCCCACAAGACGCTCATCTTCGTCAGCCACTACAAAGAAGAACGCCCCGCCTGCATCGACCACGAAATCTATCTGAAGCATCAGGGTTAACATCCACTAAAGCATCCAAGAATCATTATCCGACAGACCATTATGCCACGCAAGACAGACGGAATAGAATTTGAAATCCATCCACGCCCCACCAAAGGCGAGGACGGCAAGCCACTGCTCTACGTCCGGCCCGCCAAAGGCAGGAGAAAGAGCATGGAAGAACTGGAAGAATTATGTGAGGAAAAACACATGATACCCAAAGGCGAAGTACACAGAGTGTTCGAAGCAGTCCTCGACGTAGCAGGCAAATGGCTGTCCCAAGGCTACCGTGTGGAGACACTCCTCGGCTCGTTCGCTCCCAAACTGCGGCTCATAGGCGAGCACACCAACCCCAAAACCATCACGGGAAAAGACGTCATCTATGCCGGAATCGACTTCACCCCCTCCAAGTATTTCACCGAGGAGGCCTGCAACAACAGGGAGGGATTCCGCAAAGGCAGCGCCCCCGTTGGCAACAGCCAGATGTACGACGAGCAGGCGATGGACGAAGCCCTGCGCAAGAGCATGCCCCTGGGCTACACCACCATCAGCACCTTCATGTACTACAGCAACCTGAAGCGTGACTCCGCCAAGCAATACCTCGACAGCCTCTGCAAGGGCGACCATCCGCGACTCTTCAAAATCAAGCACGGCCACCTGTGGCACTACTTCCTCAAGAAAGATACTCCCAAGGAATAAAAATCGGTCGCTGCCGACCGCTCTCAATATACTGACCGCCCGCTCTCAATATCAGGGGCGGGCGGCCTCGTTATTGCGGGCGGGCGCCCACATTCAGTCACCCCTACCCTCACTCCCTGTTTGCTTAGGCCTCACTCCCTGTTTACCCAACCCTCGCTACTGCGAAGGAGGAGGGAAAGCTGGTGAAGAACGCTATTCAAGCATTAGAAACCCAAGGCTCAATCATCAAGAACGATGCCAACGACTGGGCACGTGAGCACCACAAGCCCCGCTACATCCTCGACCTCCTACTCTCAGTCATCAACGTCAGCATCCAAACGGTAGACATCGTGAATCATCTGCCCAAGCTGAAGTTTGACTAAACATGCTGGTGAAGTTTTCATTTCCACGCAAATTTATTTGTATGATTCAATAATAATTCGTATCTTTGCGGCCAGAAAGTCACAATATGTACTAATCGAAGACACTTAGAAAGCTTGAAATAGTACGAATAGGAAGATAATATGAACGCAATATCACTCAACCATCTATGGAGCTATTTACAAGGTCTCTCACTTACAGCCAGCAACCAGCGCTGGCTGGCTAACCACTTGATAGAGGCTGCAGAAAGAACCGAAAGAAAGACTCAGGAGGAGAAACTTGTGTTCCCTAAGATACCAAAGGATTATAAGCCATCAGCAAAAGTAATGGCCATGACCTTAGGTTCTCTACCTGAAGGAGTCGATTTGGAAAAGGAACTTGAAGAAAGGTGGGAAGAATGGGCAAAATAAAAGCACTAATAGATACTAATGTACTGCTTGACCATTTGGCCATGCGTGAAGGATTCTACAAGGATGCAGCCGCTATATTCTCTATGGTTGACGAAGGCTACCTAACAGGAATTGTACCATCACTCAGCATTGTTAATTGCGCCTACGTACTCCCTAAGCATTACGATAGGAAGGCCGTTCTTGAACAGATAAAGAATATGGTACACATGTTCATAATAAGCACTGTTAATGCAGCAACATTAGAAGATGCAGCCAACCTTTCTCCTTATGATTATGAAGATGCCGTACAGTATCTGTCGGCCCTGCCACACCATCCCGACATAGTTATTACACGTGACAAGAAAGGATTCAAGGATTTTGATATTCCTGTAATGACACCTGCCGAGTTTGTCGAGAAAGCAAAAGAGTAACTCTTAATGCTCCAAATCCTTAAGCCATAAGACGCTGGAGGCGTCGCTGGGCATGCGCCAGTCGCCACGGGGCGAGAGGCTAACACTACCGACCTTGGGGCCATCGGGCAGACAAGAGCGCTTGAACTGCTGGGAGAAGAAACGGCGGCAGAAAGTCTGTAGCCATTTGTGGATAGTGTCGTCATCGTACTTGTCCTTGAAGGCACTTTGAGCAAGGATGAAAATCTTTTGCGGACGGAAGCCCCAGCGCAGCATGTAGTAGAGGAAAAAGTCGTGTAGCTCGTAAGGGCCTACTAGGTCTTCGGTCTTCTGTTGGATGTTGCCCTCAGCATCGGCTGGGGTCAGCTCAGGTGAGATGGGGGTGTCGATGATATCTAATAATATTGATGATTGAACATTGAAGACTGAACATTTGGCCATGTAGCGGATGAGGTGCTGTACAAGGGTCTTGGGTACGCTAGCGTTTACGCCGTACATCGACATCTGGTCACCGTTGTAGGTACACCAGCCCAGGGCTAGCTCCGAGAGGTCGCCAGTGCCGATGACGAGGCCACCCACCTGGTTAGCCACGTCCATGAGTATCTGAGTGCGTTCGCGGGCCTGCGAGTTCTCGTAGGTCACGTCGTGTACATTCTTGTCGTGGCCGATGTCTTCGAAGTGCTGTGTGACAGCCTTGGCGATGTTGATCTCACGCTGGGTGATGCCTAAGGCGTTCATCAGCAGCACGGCGTTCCTGTGGGTGCGGTCGGTGGTGCCGAAGCCTGGCATGGTGATGCCGATGATGCCTTGGCGGGAGAGACCCAGGCGGTCGAAGGCACGGACGGTGACGAGCAGTGCCAGCGTGGAGTCCAGACCGCCGCTGATGCCGCTGACGGCCTTGTCGGAATGGGTGTGTTGTAGTCGGCGACAGAGACCCATGGTCTGAATGTTGAGAATTTCCTCGCAACTCTCGCCCATCTTGTCATCAGCAGGGATGAATGGATGGGGATTAACGGGACGGATAAGCTCGAAGTCACGCGGTGTGACGGGCTTGGCATCGATGAAGCGAGCTGTGGCTCCGTCTTGTGCAGTGCGGAAGGTGGTGTTGTTCTGACGGTCGGCACGCAACCGGTCGATGTCTATTTGCTGCATCCGCATCTGTGGCTCCAGGGCGAAGCGCGATGCCTCGGCAATCAGATTCCCGTTCTCGAAGATAAGGGCGTTGCCGCCGTAGACCACGTCCTGCGTCGACTCGCCGTAGCCGCAGCTGCTGTAGACATAGCCGCACATCATCCGGGCACTTTGTTGGGCGAGCAGCGACCGCAGGTAGGCATGCTTGCCCACCAGCTCGTCGGTGGCCGAGAGGTTGAGGATGATGTCGGCCCCAGCCAGCGCCAGGTTGTTGCTCGGCGGCAGTGGTGCCCATACATCCTCGCAGATTTCGATGCCAAAACCCACGCCGTCGCAGGTACGGAACACCTGCGGCTCGTTGCTCACCATGACGGGACTTCCGCCGAGGTAGATTTCCTGTGGCATGAGGTCGGTGGCAGAGGCAAACCAACGCTTCTCGTAGAACTCGCCGTAGTTGGGCAGGTAGGTCTTGGTCACGATGCCGAGAATACTGCCGTGCTGGATGACAGCAGCACAGTTGTAGAGCAGCGATCCGATGCGCACGGGTAGACCTATGACGGCGATAATGTCAAGCTTGCGGGTGAAGTCAAGGAGGATGAGCAGGGCCTCCTCCGTCTTGTCGAGTAGTAGCTGCTGACGGAACAGATCCTGGCACGTGTAGCCCGTCAGCGACAGCTCTGGAAAGACGATAATCTCAGCGCCCTTGCCCTCTGCCTGTGCGATGAGGCTTTCTATCTGTTGCCTGTTGTATTCTACATCGGCCACTCGTACACCAGGTATCGCTGCAGCCACCTTTATCAATCCGTATTTCATCGTTCAGATATTTTAATTAGGTTCTATGTTCCTAAACTTGGCTGCA
>JAEEGH010017637.1_pt1 | contig 15188 bp, 15 predicted proteins | sample 9134181 | NCBI WGS metagenome assembly JAEEGH01 (sample SAMN16246544, study PRJNA631951) | gut metagenome | biome: gut microbiome; feature: rumen; material: DP-attached | host: Bos | place: Iran: Karaj | collected 2018-10 | reverse complement strand
CATCAATAAGGGGGAACAACTCCTGTTGCTCCCCCTCGTTATAGTGTAATTGAATCATTACCAATTAGTCAGCCAACTTAGCCTTGATGAACTCGCGGTTCAAGCGGGCGATGTTAGAAATCTTGACAGACTTAGGACACTCCATCTCGCAAGCGCGGGTGTTGGTACAGTTACCGAAGCCGAGTTCGTCCATCTTGGCCACCATGGCCTTGGCACGACGGGCAGCCTCTACACGACCCTGTGGCAGGAGAGCGAACTGGCTCACCTTAGCCGAGACGAAGAGCATAGCCGAACCGTTCTTGCAGGCAGCAACGCAAGCGCCGCAACCGATGCAAGAGGCAGAGTCCATAGCCTCGTCGGCATCCACCTTACTGATCAGGATAGCGTTGGCATCCTGAGCAGCACCGCAGTTGATAGAGGTGTAACCACCAGCCTGCTGGATCTTGTCGAAGGCTGAGCGGTCAACCATCAAGTCACGGATCACAGGGAAGCCGGCCGAACGCCAAGGCTCCACGGTGATGGTGCACTCGTTAGTGAACTTACGCATGTGCAACTGGCAAGTTGTGATAGCGTTGTCGATACCGTGAGGACGACCGTTGATGTAGAGTGAGCAAGTACCGCAGATACCCTCGCGGCAGTCATGATCGAATACAATAGGTTCCTCGTGCTTGTTGATAAGCTGCTCGTTGAGCGTATCCATCATCTCGAAGAATGACATCTCGGTGCTGACGTGCTCAACGCGATAAGTCTTGAATTCGCCCTTCTCTTTTGGGCCGCGCTGACGCCAAACCTTCAGGTTAACGTTCAGAAAACTTTCTTTTCCCATTTTATATATATTGTTTAAAGGGTGAATTAATTCTTATAGTTACGAGTCTGTACCTTGATCTCCTGGTAGTTGAGCATCTCTTTCCAGAGTTCAGGCTCCTTGCCTTCGCCCATGTACTTCCAGCAGCCGACATACATGAAGTGCTCATCATCGCGCTTAGCCTCGCCCTCCTCGGTCTGATGCTCCTCGCGGAAGTGACCACCACATGACTCCTCACGATGCAAGGCGTCGCGTGCCATGAGTTCGCCAATCTCGATGAAGTCGAGCAGACGGATAGCCTTGTCGAGCTCCACGTTGAGGCTGTTGGCCTGACCAGGCACGTAAACCTCCTTCCAGAAGGTCTCGCGCAAGGCAGCGAGGAGCTTCAAGCCCTCTTCGAGGCCAGCCTTGGTACGACCCATGCCGACGTGCTCCCACATGATGTGACCGAGCTCCTTGTGCAACGAATCGACGGTGCGTGAACCCTGTACGGCCATGATCTTGGCAATCTTAGCCTCTACGCCCTTCTGAGCCTCTTCGAACTCAGGCAGGTCGGTCGAGAAGCGTGGCACCTGAATCTGGTCGGCGAGGTAGTTCTGGATGGTGTAAGGCAATACGAAGTAACCATCGGCCAGACCCTGCATCAATGCCGAAGCACCGAGACGGTTGGCACCGTGGTCCGAGAAGTTTGCCTCACCGGCACAGAACAGACCCTTGACCGAAGTCTGCAATTCGTAGTCCACCCAGATACCGCCCATGGTGTAGTGGATAGCTGGATAGATCATCATTGGAGTCTCGTATGGATTGTCGTCGGTGATCTTCTGATACATCTGGAAGAGGTTGCCGTACTTGTCAGCTACGGCAGCCTTGCCGAGGCGCTTGATAGCGTCGTCGAAGTCCAGGAAGACAGCCAAACCGGTGCTGTTGACGCCGAAGCCCTTGTCGCAACGCTCCTTGGCAGCACGTGAAGCAACGTCACGTGGCACGAGGTTACCGAAGGCTGGATAGCGGCGCTCCAGGTAGTAGTCACGATCCTCCTCTGGAATCTGGTGACCCTTGATTTCGCCACGCTGCAGGCGCTTGGCATCCTCCAACTTCTTTGGAACCCAGATACGACCGTCGTTACGCAGAGACTCAGACATCAAGGTCAACTTCGACTGGATGTCGCCGTGCACTGGAATACAGGTTGGGTGGATCTGTGCATAGCATGGGTTGGCAAACATGGCACCCTTGTGATAGATCTGGATGGCAGCCGAACCGTTGCATGACATAGCGTTGGTCGAGAGGAAGTAAGCATTGCCGTAACCACCGGTAGCGATGATGACGCAGTGTGCTGAGTAACGCTCCAACTCACCGGTAACGAGGTTGCGGACGATGATACCGCGAGCACGCTCTACACCCTTCTCGTCCTTGATGAGGACAACGTCCTGCATCTCACGACGGGCATACATAGTGACATTGCCCTTCTGGATCTGGCGGTTGAGTGATGAGTAGGCACCGAGCAACAACTGCTGACCGGTCTGACCCTTGGCATAGAAGGTACGCGATACCTGAGCACCACCGAAGGAACGGTTGGCCAAAGTGCCGCCGTACTCACGGGCGAAAGGTACACCCTGTGCTACGCACTGGTCGATGATATTGTTCGATACCTCGGCCAGACGATAGACGTTGGCCTCACGGGCACGGTAGTCACCACCCTTGATGGTATCGTAGAAGAGACGATATACTGAGTCGCCGTCGTTCTGGTAGTTCTTGGCAGCATTGATACCACCCTGAGCAGCGATAGAGTGTGCACGACGAGGAGAATCCTGGATGCAGAAGCACTTTACCTTGAAGCCCAGTTCGCCCAATGTGGCAGCAGCAGCGCCACCGGCCAGGCCTGAACCTACGACGATGATGTCGAGTTTACGTTTGTTGGCTGGATTGACCAATTTCTGGTGAGCCTTATAGTTCGTCCATTTGTCAGCAAGCTTTCCCTCTGGAATGCGGCTGAGTTCAGGAGCAAGAATATTTTCAGTAGCCATATCTTTCAGTTTAAGTATTAAAATTTTGTAATAGGCAATGCCTTACGATCAACAGACGAAACCGCCATTGTGAGCAATAGCTGCCACAACAACCGAAGCAAAGCCGAGCACGATGATGGTAGCCCAGACATAGCTGATGGTGATCCAGCGGTCAAGCCACTGCTTGCCATTCAGGCCGAGGGTCTGCATTGACGACCAGATACCGTGAGTGAGGTGATACCAGATGGCGGCAAACCAAACAGCATAGATGCACACGGTGACAGGGTTGGCAAACACAAGGCTGATCCAGTCGAAACCTGCCGTTGGAGCAAATTGGCCCTCGACGCCAGCCAACTCTGCAAACATCATGTTGTACCAGAAGTCCTTCAGATGAAGCAACATACCAAGGATAATGATGATACCGAGTACGAGCATGTTCTTGGCAGCCCAGTGTACTGGCTGCTGGCCCGATACGGCATAACGCTGGTCACCACGAGCCTTGCGGTTCTGGACAGTGAGCCAGAAAGCATAGCAGAGGTGGACCAAAACGAGGAAAGCCAATCCGGCAGTAGCAATGAGTGCATACCAGTTGGTTCCCAAGAATTCACACACCTTGTCGTAGTAGTGTTCGCCAGCAGCAGTGCCAACGGCTACGTCATAGACATAGACAAGGTTCATCAGCATGTGGAAGGTCAAGAAGAGCACCAGGGCAGAACCTGAGACACTCATCACCACCTTACGGCCGATAGAGGAGGATGCTAACCACATAGTAGAAATTGAATTAAATTATAGAATAGTTAATAAAAGATTTTTTTCGGTTCCTGTGCAGACTCCGTTTTTCATATTTCCGCACGTGAATGCTGCAAATATACAAAAGATTTATTAAATTATGTATGTATTGCCCGAAATACTTTGCTCCGTCCTGCAAAAAACTACCTCTTTGCATTTTAAATATTGCAATATCCAACGGTGTGCAGCCCGCAGCAAAATTCTCTTTCTGCCACCAAGAGGCCCTCAGCAACTTCCTATTTCGTGCCGATTTTCCAAGTCGAACCAGGTCTATCCACCCGTGTCGGGACAAAACCTGCCCCTCCCCCCGCCCTTACGCACTGTCGGTCACGGCTCCAGCTGCCTTCCGTCTCCCTCCCTCCTTGCCCCCTTCTTCGGAAAGAACGAAAAAGAACCAAAAAAGAAAGCAAAAAGAACGGAAAAAGAAAGCAACTACGGGAGGACGACGGTGGGACGGGATAGTGAAAAGTGAAAAGCGAAAAGTGAAAAAGCTCGGAATACTCCGAATTATCAGATTATTCTGAGTATTCCGAGTATTCCGATGACTCCGACTACTTAATGGCTCTTTAGCGCCGAAGGCCATTAGCGTGAACGAAGTGAACTTTTAGCGGCGCGATTGCGCCTTTTAGCTTTCCTGGCGCGAATGCGCCTTTTAGCCCTCCCACGTTATAGGTTCTGTATTGGTTTGTCGAACACCTTGTCTTTCTTGCTGGCGGTGGAGGGAGCCGAAGTGACCTGACCGCCGATGTGGCAGTTCTGGAGGACAACGGGTTCGGTGTTCATGGACGAGAAGCCAATCTTGCACTCCTTGACCACGACGTTGCGGAACGAGATGTTGCTGAGCGGTTTGGCCTCGGTGCCTTGAAGCACGATGGCGGCATTGTTCACCTTGTTGCAACGGATGTCCTCGACGTGGATGTCGTGCACGTCGGAGAAATGGTTGTCGTCCAATCCCTCGCCGGCATACATGGAGGTGATATAGAAGAGGTCTTCCACCTCGTCGAACTCACAGTTGCGGAAGTAGATATCGTGCACGAAACCGCCTCGGTTGGGGTTGGTCTTGATGAAGAGGGCACGTTTCAGGTAGCCGCTGTAGGTGCAATCCTCGACAAAGACGTTGCGCACGCCAGCACTCATCTCGCTGCCGATGACCACGCCGTGCAGACCCTTGAAGTGACAGTGGCGCACGATGATGTTCTCCGATGGCGACGGGGCATAGAGTGACAGCAGTTTGGGGTCGCTGAATGCCTGTCCCTGACCACCCCAACCGTCATTGTCGCGGCCGGCCTTGATGGCAACGTTGTCATCGCCGTTGTCGAACAGGATATCCTCAATCAGGAGGTTGCTGGTCATCTCGGGGTCGATGCCGTCGTTGTTGACCAACTTGGCGTCGTAGCGCAGGGCACGGCAGATGACGTTCTCGCACTTGAGCAGATGGAGGCACCAGAAGGGGCTGTTGGTCATGAAGAAGTCACTGAGGGTCACCCGTTTGCAGCCGAAGAGTTGCAACAGGTGCGGGCGCAGGAGGTGGTCCTTGCCGAAGTTACGTTCGGGGACGGGTGTCTCCTGGTGGTCGTACTGACGGATGAGTTGCTGGTCGGGTTTCTGGTCCTTGCGCCATTGGGCAAAGGTGTCGGCTGCATCGCCGTCGATGGTGCCCTTGCCTATAATGGCAACGTTCTCCAGGCAGAAACCGTAGATGAAGGGGCTGAAATTCTGGCAGAAAGTGCCCTCCCACGAGGTCTTGACCGTAGGCAGATAGTAGTCGGGCTTGGAGTCGAACTTGAGGACTGCGCCCTCCTGCAACTCCAGGCAGAGGTTGCTCACCAGATGAATGGGTCCGCACAGACGGTAGGTACCCGCTGGGACGACGAGGTGCATGCCCGTCTTGCTCTTGGCGGCCGCCTTCATGGCCTTGTCGAAAGCGGGTTTGCAGTCCTTCTGGCCGTCGCCCTTGGCACCGAAAGTAATGAGGCTGCGAGTGGGTTGATTGTCCGCAAATTGTGCTCCTGTAATCTGTGCCAAGATGGCATCATGCATGGCCTGCTGCTCGGGGGTGTAGGCATAGAGGGAGGTGGCCAACAGGAAGGTGAATAAAAGAAATAGCTGCTTCATAAGTGAGAGGAATAAATAATTAATATATGGATAATTTAATATATGGAGTTAATGGGAGTTAAAAGGAGTTAACGGGCTATGCCCGTGGAGTTAACGGACGATAGCTTCGGTGGCTAAAAGGTGCATTCGCGCCGCTAAAAGTGCTTCGCACGCTAATAGCCTTCGGCGCTAAAGAGCGAAGAGCAAGGAGGCTATCAATTATCAATTGTCCATTGAATCGCGTTCCCTATTCGAGGACAAAAATAGGGTTTATCTTTCAATCATGCAACTTTAAGGGGCATTTTTTACTCCTACGGGTTGAAATTAGCGCTATTTCCGGTTATTTTGGGTGCAAATTGACCGCTATTTTGCACTATAGTAGAAGAAAATATTGCATTTATTTTCACGTTTTTAGCCTCAAAAAAGAGGCTAAAAGACCATAATGAAGGCAAAAAATGCAACTTTTTGGTGCGCAATGGTTTGACTTCAAACATTTTTCAATATCTTTGCCTCGACAATAAACTGACCACTCAACCCCAAAAACACTAACAACTATGAAAAAGAAAAATTACCTTTCCGGGCTATTGGTGGCTTTGACCCTATTGGGCAACCCGTTGAGCTGTTGGGCACAGACAAACGGTTCGGAGAAAACGGTTTACGACTTCACCGTCGAGAATCAGAAACACCAGCAAGTGTCGCTGAGTGAATACAAAGGCAAGGTACTGCTCATCGTCAACACCGCCAGCCATTGCGGCTTCACGTCGCAATACGACGACCTGCAACAACTCTACTACGCCAACCGCGACAAGGGGTTCGTCGTGCTGGACTTCCCTTGCAACCAGTTCGGACAACAGGCTCCCGAAAGTGACGCGGAGTACAACGGCTTCTGCCGTCAGCATTTCAGCATCGAATTTCCTCAGTTTCACAAGATTGACGTCAACGGCGAGAAGGCCATTCCGCTCTTCCAATGGCTGAAGTCGCAACAAGGTTTCCAGGGTTTCGACCCGACGCACAAACTCAGTTCTGTGCTCGACAACATGTTGCGAAAAGGCGATCCGCACTACGCCAGCAACCCCGACATCAAGTGGAACTTCACCAAGTTCCTCATCGACCGCAAGGGCCGCGTAGTGAAACGATTTGAACCTACTGCCAACCACGACCTGATTGTCAAGGCCGTCGAGGAGTGCCTGGCGGAAAAGCCGTAATCTGCAAAAAAAGGCGAGTATCGTTGTGTATCTTTTGAAAATTATGTGTATCTTTGCAACTGAAAAGTAATTCATCTCTGCGCAATGAAACGTATTTCTGCACTTCCGATTTCGCTATGCTGTTCGCTTTCCGCTTGGCTTACAGTCAGTTGTCAATCCTCTCCTACTGTTATACCCGACCCCATGGAGGTCGCCATGGACCGTATCGTGCAGAGTATCAAGCCTACGCAGTTTGCCGACTTCGTCATCGAGGTGAATGCGCCTGAGGATGAAGAAGATGCCTTGCTGGTGCTCCAGGAGGCCATAGACAGTTGCGCGGCTCATGGTGGCGGAAGGGTGATTGCCCATGGCGGATGTTATGACCTGAACGGCACGTTACACCTCAAGAGTAATGTCAACCTGCACTTGGAGGAGGAGGCGCTCCTGCTCTTCAGTGGTCGGGGCGACGACTTCCTGCCGCCCGTCCGCACCCGCTGGGAGGGCACCGAACTGATGGGTCGGTCGGCTATGGTCTATGCCTGCGATGCCGAGAACGTGGCCATCACGGGTCGGGGTACCATTGACGCACAAGCAGGTCTGGAGATGGCGGCATGGGGCATGAAACCGGGTGAAGACAACTTCGAGGAGAATGTCCACGGCACGCACGGCGAGACCATCGAGATGGCCGACGTGAACCGTCTGCGCGCTTGGGGTGGAGAGTCGGAACCGGGTGTGGAAAGGCCGCTGTTGGTTTTCGGTGAAGGTACTTTCCTTCGCCCTTGCTGCGTGGAGTTCAACAACTGCCGACGGGTATTGATTGAAGGAATCACGGTGCGCAACTCACCTTTCTGGTGTCTGCATCCCCTTTATTGTGAAGACGTTGTGGTGCGCGGTGTGACTATCGACAGCCACTATCCCAACAACGACGGTTGCGACCCGGAGTCGTCCAAGAGGGTGCTCATCGAGGATTGTCTCTTCCGCACGGGCGATGATGCCGTTGCCATCAAGTCGGGACGTGACGCCGACGGTCGTCGGGTGGGTCGCCCCTCGGAACAGATTGTCATCCGTCGCTGTGACTTCCAGTCGGAGTGCAACGGTCTCTGCATCGGCAGCGAGATGAGCGGCGGGGTGCAAGAGGTCTATATGGATTCGGTCAAGATTGGGTCGGTCAAGAATGCCTTGCTTTTCAAGTCGAACAAAGACCGCGGCGGCTTTATCCGCGATGTTTGGGTACGCCACATCGACATTCAGGAAACGGCAGGAGCTGTGCTCCGTTTCGAGAACAATTACTTCGGTTATCGCGGTGGCAACTTCCCGGCCCAATATGCTGATTTCCATATCTCGGACGTCCACGCCGCCCGTTGTGGCAGTTTCGCCATCTACTACGACGGCCTACCCGAGATGCCGATGCGTCGCCTTTCGGTAGATAGTCTCGTGGTCGATTCTGCCGCCCTACCCTATTACCTTTATAATACGGCCGACTGCCACTTCTCGCGCACTTGGGTCAATGGCACTCTGCTGCCCGACTCGTTGCCTCAAAGCGAGACGAGACAGAGTTGCGATGTGTGGTAAAAAAAGACCCTCTCCCCGACCCTCCCCCATAATGGGGAGGGAGAAAAATATAGAAATAGAGAGTGCGGAAAGAGGTCGCTAATTCTTTGCAATTCAAATATATTCAATCAATTATTCTCTAATTCTTGAGATATTAAAAGCCCTCTACGTTTGAAGGGTCTTGCATTTAAGTTCAATATGAAACGTATTGGTTTATTGAGCGATACCCACGCCTGGTGGGATGACAGGTACCTGAAGTATTTCGCCGATTGTGACGAGATATGGCACGCTGGCGATGTTGTGGATGAGACTATCTGCGACCGTCTAGAGGCAACGGGTAAGGTGTGCCGCATTGTGTGGGGCAATGCCGACCCGCACTCCATGCGCTTGCGCTATCCTGAGAATCAACGCTTTACATTAGAAGGCGTCTCTGTCTGGATGCGCCACATCGGAGGTTATCCTGGAAAGTGGCCTCGAGCCCTATACAGCGAACTCCTGAAGCAACCACCCATGCTCTTTGTCTGTGGTCATAGTCATATCTGCAAAGCCATGTTCGACCACAACCTGCATACTCTCGTGCTCAACCCAGGTGCTGCTGGCACGTACGGTCAACAAGCAGTGCGCACCTTGATGCGTTTCACGTTGGACCAAGGAGAAATTAAGGACTTGGAAGTGATTGAACTCTCGTAATGGGATTTGAAACACCGAAGAAAAAGCGAAATGGCACTTGCTCTGTCATTTTATTATATATAAATTTGCTTATTATTTAGAATTACCTTATCTTTGCGGCAAATGTAAGAAACTCATAATTATGGAAGCTATCAAGTTACGTACAGAGTTACTGAGAGAAATCAGTCCACTGCTTGACAACGAGTTGGCAATGGAAAAAATCCTGACTTTTGTGCGGACACTTCTCCCGCCTAAAAAAGTAGAGATTCCCCAAAAAGATAACTCAGCCACAAGAGTCTCTGTTTCTCCAGAATTGGAGAAATGGAGCGGTTGTGTCTCTTTCTCAGAAGAAGAAATAGAAAAAGATCCAAGACTCAAACATATCTTAAGCAAATGAAAAAGATCTTTCTAGATACAAACATTCTGATAGATTTTGTGTTGGGTCGAGATAATGGAGAAGCCAAACGACTTCTTCAGTTCGGCTGTGACAAAAAAGTATGCCTTGCCGCATCGACTTTGACCTTCGCCAATATGGCTTATATACTGAGGAACAAAGTTGATATATATGAATTGTTCAAGTTCCTTTCCTCTTTTATAGAAGTGCTACCGATAGACGGAAACCATCTAGAATTAGCTCTTGAAAGACGAGTGCGAGATTTTGAAGTATGCTTCAATACCAGAGTGCAAAATCTGGTCAATGCAATGTAATTGTTACCAACAACGAAAGAGACTTTGCAGAGTTTTGCACAGATTTACCTTACATGAATGCACAACATATTCTTGAAGAAATGTGATTGTCAAGGTTTAAAATATTCGAACCCTTTTAATTTAGAAACAAATATACGCAATGGATGCAACAATGAGAGAGGCCATTCAAAAGGCCGTTGAGGTAATGAACCAAGGCGGCGTCATCCTCTACCCCACCGACACGGTGTGGGGACTGGGTTGCGATGCCACCAACAGCGAAGCTGTCAAGAAGATATATCAGATCAAGCGCCGTGCCGACAGCAAGGCGATGCTCTGTCTGTGCGATGCCATTGGTCGCGTGGATTACTACTTTGCGAACGTGCCCGAGATTGCTTGGGACCTTTGGGAAGTGGCCGACAAACCGCTCACCCTCATCTTGCCCCGCGCCCGCAACGTAGCGCCCGAACTCGTTGCCGCCGATGGCACTATGGGTATGCGCATCACACACGAGGAAGTAAGTAACGCCCTCTGCGCCCGACTGAAACACCCCGTGGTGAGCACCTCCGCCAACATCAGTGGCGAACCTACCGCCCGCTGCTTCGCCGACATCAGCGAGGAGATCAAGAAAGCGGTCGATTACATCGTGCCCCTCCGCCAAGACGAAAAGGAGAACCCCGCCCCGTCGGGCATCATCAAGGTCGATGACGGCGGCGTTATCAAAGTAATTAGATAAAGACTCAAACTCTACTCTCCTGTCCCCCTTCATAGGGGGACTTTTTTTTTACCGCTGATAGACAAAAGACAAGGTCGTTCAATAAGAAGTACCCTTCTGCATTAGTAGAGACGGAGGCTTGACCTACTTATCATCCACCGTTGTTTCCATATTCAGGACTGCATGAGGTAACCCCGAGGAACACCTCAGGTACCGCTCAGCTCAGCCATAAATGGCTTACCTGAGGGGGAGCTGCACGCGAGCTAGGGCGTTGCTCATGCTTGGCTGAATAGTGGATGATAAGAGGGTGAACGGGGGATTTGAATACTGGCAATAGCAAAAACAGAGGAAAAACAGAGGAAACCGTCACTTTTTCTTGTATATATCAATAAGTTTCCGTATTTTTGCAACTCTAAGTAGTTATTCAAAATTGATTATTTATATCCTTCGAAAAAGGATGAAAAAGAATTGGTTCGACAAGTTAAGCGACTGGCGCGAGAAGCACCTCACGGAACAGCAATTGGTGCTGGTCCTGGCATTGCTCACAGGTTTGGGTGGTGCTGCGGCTGCGTTGATACTCAAGCAGTTGATACACTTTTTTCAGGGATTGCTGACCGACTCTTTCGACGAGGGTGCCAACTACCTCTACCTTCTTTGGCCTGTGGTGGGCATCCTGGTGGCAGGTTGTTATGTGCGCTACATCCTCAAGGACGACATCGGCCACGGTGTGACCAAGATCCTGTATGCCATCTCGCAACGTAAGTCGATCATCAAGCTGCACAATATCTACTCCAGCGTCATCGCCTCCTCCATCACTATCGGCTTCGGTGGTTCGGTGGGTGCCGAGGCTCCTATCGTATTGACGGGATCGGCCATCGGTTCGAACCTGGGCCGACGCTTCCGATTGGACCAGCACACCTTGATGATATTGCTGGGGTGCGGTGCCACGGCAGGTATTGCCGGCATCTTCAAGGCCCCGATTGCCGGATTGCTTTTCACGGTGGAAGTGTTGATGCTCGACCTCACGGCCTACTCCATCATGCCGTTGCTCATAGCCTCGGTCACGGCTGCCTCAGTAGCCTATGCCGTCGATGGTGCCACGCCGTTGTTCAGCTTCAACGACCCGATGGATTTCAACATCAGCCGCGTGCCCTACGTCATCCTGTTGGGCATCTTCTGTGGCTTCGTGTCACTCTACTTCACCCGCACCACGTTCTGGGCCGAGGACCTCTTCAAACGACTCAAGAACCCCTGGACCAAATGGGCGGTGGGCGGTGCCTTCTTGTCGGTGGCCATCTTCCTGTTGCCGCCTCTCTACGGTGAAGGTTATCAGAGCATTCAGCATATCTACGATGGACAATATACCAAGATTACAGGCACCTCATTGTTCTACGACTTGGTGAACTACACGCAGGCCGACGGCATCCCGCACAGCAGTTTCATGGTGCTGTGCCTCTTCACATTGCTGGTCATTGCGGCCAAGTCGTTTGCCACAGCAGCGACCAACGGCGGAGGCGGTTGCGGCGGTACGTTTGCGCCCTCCCTCTTCGTAGGCAACTTCGCAGGCTTCCTTTTTGCCTATGTGTTCAACCAGATGCATTGGTTCGAGACTCTGCCCGTGCCCAACTTCGCTGTGATGGGCATGGCAGCCGTAATGTCGGGCGTGATGCACGCTCCCCTGATGGGTGTGTTCCTCTCGGCCGAACTGACGGGTCGTTTCGACCTCTTCCTGCCCCTGCTCATTGTGGCGTGCGTATCGTATGGCACCATCCGTATCTTCGAACCCTACTCTATCTACACGCGCCGTTTGGCCCTCAAGGGCGAACTCATCACCCACCATAAGGACAAAGCCGTACTCACCATGTTGCACTTGGAGGACTTCATCGAGCATGACTATCAGGTGGTTACGCCCCAGATGCCGTTGGGCGAACTGGTCAAATTGGTGTCGGAAGCGCGTCACAACACCTTCCCCGTGTGCGACGCCGATGGTCGATTCCAAGGCATTGTCACCCTCGACGATATTCGTAACATCATGTTCCAACCCCGTCTGTATGAACGCCTCACGGTGGGTGAAATCATGATTGGTCCGTTGGCCAAAATCCACCCCCAGATGAATATGGCCGAGGTGATGAACCTCTTCGACAACACCAACGCCTGGAGCCTCCCCCTCATCGACCAGTCGGGCATATACATCGGCATGCTCTCCAAGAGCCACATCTTCAAGAGTTACCGAACGCTGCTGAAGGACTTCTCGGAGGACTGATGTCGGACGAGAGTAGAGAGTAAAGTAGAATGCTATAAATTCCTAAATACTTAAATATTGAACTAAATCACCCCTGGATTAACTGGTTGAAGCGTTAGTCCAGGGGTGATTCTATTATTCAAAGTCATATTCTTCGTCGTCAAATTCAATTTCGTCTTCAAACCAAGTCTCAATAGTGACATCGTCTGAATCTTTGGGCATGAAGATTAGGCCGTGCGATTCTACCGATGCGAAATAATAGACTGCTGTACCATTGGAGAACAGATAAATGTCTGTAATTTGAGGATAGTCCTCTGCTTGCCAACAATAATAGTTTTTACGTATATTGACATACTGCCTAATGGTTTTTCTATGTTCTATATTTCCTTGCACATAAGTGTGTAACAAGTCATTAACTGCGGAGAACTGATAAAGAACTTTTCTGTTGGTCTTCAAATGAGGCAGATACTTAAAACATTTACCATTATTCTTGTATTTGTCAACAAACTCAGCAAACGACACAGATTTATACACCGTCTTTTTATGCACGTGCACAGGTATACTGGTAGGCAACACAAAATATTCTTTACAATTTCCACGACCACGTTCGCAATAACGGAATACCAAATTAAATATACTGTCACATTCAGCATCTCTTTGAGTCTCGGCATATTGTTTCGATACGTTATACCATACCCTCAGCAAGTTTTGCACCTGCTTGGAAGTCAATTTCTTAAACTGCCGTTTTATCTTCATATTGGCCCAATCGACAGGATCTCCTGCCATAGGTTCGTCGGCACTGGTATCCTCCTCAATGCATGAAACCGTATCTACCATGACGGCCGTAGTACATTCTTCTACAACAGGAGCGACTTCGGATTGGACGGATTTCTCCTGCTTCGATGAACAAGAAACCAAAGTCGACAAAACACAAGCAAATAGAAATTGGATAATATGTTTCATTACTTGAGACAATATTTAGAAAATACTTATCCTCAACATGTTATCTAACAAGAGCACAAAAACTCAGTTACACTTCATCAAACTCTGCGATTGCAATTTCGTAAACTCCGTTCCCCTTACTCTCTACTCTTTCCTGACCACCCAGATGCTTACTTCGTACAACAAGTAGAGCGGCACGGTGACCAAGCCCAGAGTAAAGAGGTCGGGTGGCGTGATGACGGCAGCGACAATCATGATGGCGACAAAGGCATGGCGACGGTAACGGCGCATCAAGTCGCTGGTAATCAGTCCGACACGGCCCAGGAACCAGCAGACCAAGGGCAGTTGGAAGACCAGACCCATCATGAAGGTCAGGGTGGTGAACGACGAGATATAACTGCTCAAGGTAATGGTATTCTCCACCACATCGGACACTTGATAGGTGCCCAGGAAGCGGAACGAAATAGGGAAAAGCACGAAATAGTTCATCAACACACCCACCACGAACAGACCATACATCACCGCGCCGACACGCAGGGCAAGACGTTTCTCGTGGTCGTAGAGGGCAGGCATCACGAATCCGAACAGTTCCAACAGCACATAGGGCGAGGCCAACAGCGCCGCCACATAGAACGAGGTCGAGAGGTGCGCCATGAACTGCCCCGACAGTTCGGTGTTGATGAGTTGCACCCGATAGGGCTCGAACACAAAGGCACTGCCGCAACGATGCAGCAGTGCCTCGATATATCGAAAAGTGACGAAGTCGTACTCCTTGGGTGCCAACAAGATAGCGAAAACCTCCTCCTTGAAGCAAAACACACCCACCGTAATGACCGACAGAACGCACACAAGACGCCACAGCATCTTGCGCAACACCTCAAGGTGCTCTGTAAGCGGCATGGTGGGAAGCATTCAGTGCGAAATGAAAAATGAAAAGTGAAAAGTGAAGAATTGACCGAAGAAGTCGGGATTTACTTCTTTTCGTTTTGGTTTTCGTTTTCGTTAACCTTTTGGTTTTCGTTTTCGTACGAAGTTTTGTTTTCGTTGTCAACGACATCCTTCCCGTTCATGCCATCCTTGAAGCTCTTGACACCCTTGCCGATGCCGTTCATGAGTTCAGGAATCTTCTTGCCGCCGAAGAGCAGCAGAACGACCAACAGGATGACAACAATCTCGGTAGTGCCAATAAAGAGAAATGGAATATTCATAACGATGGTATTTATGTAAGTTCCTCTGATTATCAACACATAGCACCCAGAAGGGTGGCTATCGCAGTTGACTAAAAGAGGGATTGGAGTGCAAAAATAGATAAAAAAACGAAATGTTGTATAAAACAGGTGCAAAATATGCAGAAAATTGCTTATTTTTGCACCGCAAAAAGGAAATTTAACATGTTAGAATACAATACGACAACCCTTCCGTCGGGTCTGCGCATCGTACATCGGTACAACAACCAGCATGTAGGTTACTGCGGCATCATGGTCGATTGCGGCACCCGTCACGAGGTCGA
>JAEEGH010017636.1_pt1 | contig 15189 bp, 16 predicted proteins | sample 9134181 | NCBI WGS metagenome assembly JAEEGH01 (sample SAMN16246544, study PRJNA631951) | gut metagenome | biome: gut microbiome; feature: rumen; material: DP-attached | host: Bos | place: Iran: Karaj | collected 2018-10 | reverse complement strand
GTGGCTGGTTATGCTCGCGTCTCTACGGACAGCGATGAGCAGTTCACCAGCTATGAGGCTCAGGTGGATTATTACACCAAATTCATTCCGGCCAATCCGGACTGGGAATCTGTAAAGGTGTACACGGATGCAGGGATCTCCGGCTTGAACACAAAAAACCGCGAGGGCTTTAATACCTTGATCGCGGACGCTCTCGCCGGAGCTATCGACCTGATCGTAACCAAGAGTGTCAGTCGCTTCGCCCGTAATACCGTTGACAGTCTGACAACTGTGGGGAAGCTTAAGGAAAATGGTGTAAAAGTGTTCTTCCAGAAAGAGAACATTTGACGGTCAATCGGGACGACACACTTGTTTTCACCCTACGGGACAGTAAAGAGATACGGGTAAAAAGATAACTCCAGATGCGAGCCTTCTGGAGTTTCTTTATAGATAGTAGTAGTTTAACGAATATAGATAATATAACGATATAAACTAACTATATCTTGTTGTTATATCGTCTTTTGGCAATCGAAACCATTACATGGTGGAACAAGCTGGTCACTGGTGAACAGTTTGCCACCCGAAAGCCTTGCGGCAAGGGAATAAAATAGTAAAGCACAGAGCCGATACTATGTATCAACTCTGTGCAGATGTTATGGCCTTTCAGTGGGGATTTAGGATTTAAATCTACAGAGAAAAAACAGGCCTGACTGCACTATCTGTGCTGTCGGGCCTGTCTATTATTTCCTTATTCGGATACCTGGCTTGGCTTACTCTCCGAAGGCTTCGCGGTTGATCCAGAGGCCGAGGGCGGGGTTCGGAATATAGTAGATTTCCTCTCCGTCCGGCAGGGTGTTGTAACCGTACTGCAGCGTCTGCGGATTATAGCGCATCGCTGTTTCTTCGTAGTCTGCCGCCTCAAACCCGACTGAACGGATTTCTTCCTGCGTGATGTCCCGTACGGCGTAGGTGATGGTGAACCGCCCGTCGGAAGAACCGTGGATCAGGTGCGCTGCCGCGCCCATATTCTCCCGAAGGTCTTCGTTTTCCGGTTTCCGGAACTCTTCCAGTGTATGCAGCCGTCCGCGGTAACCGTACTTCCGGATCAGCGCGTCACAGATCGCGTCCTCTCCGAATCTCTCCACACCGGGTGCGAGAATAATCAGCTCTCCTCCGTCTGCCATCGCCATGCGTGTCCGGTAGACGGCTTTGTTTCCCAGCCAGGTGCTTTTGAATTCACCGGGATCCAGGTAGACGACGCACTTTTTCAGTCCGTGGTCCACAAAGTCGATATTCTTCTGCTGAGCCAGTTTCACTGCCTGTGTCAGGCATTCGCGTCCTTCTCCGATAAACAGCCCGTGTGTCCGGATCTTTCCGCCGGGAGCCGTGGTTACTGTGAGGACAAAGAGAATCGGCCGCCGGTTCAGGAAATGCTCCATGCCGTAGTCGAAAAGCTTTCTGACGGGAGTATGGTCCTTTCCCATCATACGTTCCATTCCGTAAACCGCACCGACCATGTGGGACTTGTTGATCATATCGCTGCCGCCGGTTCCTACGAACAGGTTTTTGGCGTGATTTGACATGCCGATGACCTCATGCGGTACAACCTGGCCAGGAGAAATGATCAGATCATAGCTCTCATCCATGATCCTGCGGTTGACTTCCACGCTGACGGGTTCCGTCCAAAGTCCTTCCGTATAGGCGGCAAGCTCTTCTCCCGGTACCTCTCCGAGTCTGACCACATCCCTGCGCCAGTCGTGCACCAGAAACTTATTGAGCGGAATATCTCCGTACATATCCCGGATCTGTTCTTCTGTCATCGGGGCATGGGTGCCCAGAGCGGGCAGCAGATCCACTTCCGCGCCGCGCTCAGTCAGCTCATGGTACAGAATATTGGAAATCAGTCCCGCATTGGAATGATACCGCGTAAAATCCGGAGGGATAATCAGCACCTTTTTTGCTGCTCTGCCTTCCAGCGCCTGCAGCAGTGCCTGCCGGATTTCTTCTGCTGATAGGCCTTCTTCCCGCTCGGAAACTCTGAAAATATCCATGTTTCCCGCCTTATGCGTTGTAGCTGGAGGAAGCGGTATTTCCGCCGTGGCCTGTCCAGTTGGTGTGGAACATCTCGCCTCTCGGCGCATCCGTGCGCTCATAGGTATGCGCTCCGAAATAGTCACGCTGTGCCTGCAGGAGATTGGCCGGCAGGGAAGCGCAGGTATATCCGTCAAAATAGCTCAGAGCGGAGGAAAATGCCGGCATCGGGATTCCGGCTTTCACCGCGCAGGCAACCACCTCGCGCCAGGCGGGAAGCAGCTGCTGCATAACACCGGAAAAATAGCTGTCATTGAGCAGGTTGTCCAGTTCCGGATTCTTGTCAAAGGCTTCCTTGATCTTTCCGAGGAAGACGCTGCGGATAATGCAGCCGCCGCGCCACATCAGGGCGATACCGCCGTAATTGAGATTCCAGCCGTATTCTTTTGCTGCTGCGCGCATCAGGGCATATCCCTGTGCGTAGGAAATGATCTTGCTGGCATACAGTGCCTTGCGGATGCTTTCCACAAATGCAGCCTTGTCGCCCTCAAATGCCGGGATCTTTCTGCCGTACAGTGCCGCAGCCTTCACGCGTTCATCCTTCTGTGCCGACAGGCAGCGGGAGAAGACGGCTTCGCTGATCAGGGTCAGCGGGATGCCGGCATCCAGTGCGGAAATGCTGGTCCATTTTCCCGTGCCCTTCTGGCCTGCCCGGTCAAGAATATGGTCAACGGTATAGCTTCCGTCCTCTTCCCTGTGGGAAAGGATATCGGCTGTGATTTCAATCAGATAGCTGTCAAGTTCTGTCTTGTTCCATGCGGCAAATACCTCGTGCATCTCCTCGTCGCTCATGCCGAGGCCGTCGCGCATCAGCTGATATGCCTCACAGATCAGCTGCATATCGCCGTATTCAATGCCGTTATGCACCATCTTGACAAAGTGTCCGGCTCCGTTTTCTCCAACCCAGTCACAGCAGGGAGAGCCGTCTTCAACCTTGGCGCAGATGCTCTGGAAAATCGGGCGGATATGTTCCCATGCAGCAGGAGAACCTCCCGGCATCAGGGACGGGCCTTTCAGAGCCCCTTCTTCTCCGCCGGAAACTCCGGTTCCGACGTAGAGCAGCCCTTTGCTCTCAGCCTCGGCTGTACGGCGCATGGTGTCGGGGAAGTGGCTGTTGCCGCCGTCAATCAGAATATCTCCCTCTTCCAGCAGCGGTGTCAGGGTTGCAATCAGAGCATCCACAGCGGCTCCTGCTTTGACCATCATAAAGATCTTGCGCGGTTTTTCCAGTGCCGCAACCAGTTCTTCCGGTGTGTGGGTTCCGATAAAGTTCTTTCCGGCTGCTCTTCCGTTGATAAAGGCATCCACTTTCTCTGCTGTCCGGTTGTAAACCGCGACGGTAAAGCCCTTGGATTCCATATTCATCGCCAGGTTTTCACCCATGACGGCAAGTCCGATTACACCGATATCTGCTTTTTTCATTGATTGTTCCTCCGTTGTTTATCTCTGTACCCGGGCATTGCCGGCATAAATATCCCAAAGCTGTTTTTCATCAGCAGGTTCCGCATAGTCGTTGAGGCTGCATGCTGCCAGAACACCGCTTGCCCAGCCGAACTGAATCCATTTGGAGGGCTCCCAGCCCTTCAGGATGGCATAGAGAATGCCTCCGGAAAAACCGTCTCCGCCGCCGATACGGTCCATCACGGGGATGGGACGCGGCTCTTCCACATACCATTCGCCTTCTGCCCACATAATGCCGCCCCAGAGATGCTCATTGGCGGAAATGACCTGACGAAGCGAAGTCGCATAAGCCACGGCATTCGGATACTCCTCACGCACACGCTCGATCATGCCCTTGAAGCTGTCGATTTTGGACGCGAGATCCTTGCCGCCTGCCTCCGGGCCCTGGATACCGAGGCAGAGCTGGAAATCCTCTTCATTGCCGATCAGCACATCCGCCACGGATGCAATCTGCTTGAATACCCGGCTGAGTTCCTCCTCACGGCCCTTCCAGAAAGTGGCACGGTAGTTGAGGTCGAAGCTCACCAGCGTGCCGTGCTGTTTGGCAATCTCCGCCATGCGGAGGCAGGTCGCCGTCGTCTGCTCGCTCATGGCCGCAATCAGGCCGGACAGATGCAGAATGCCGACACCCTCTTCTCCGAAAATTCTCTCGAGATCAAAATCCTCCGGTGTAATCGTTCTTCCGATTTCTCCCGCTCTGTCATTCCATACACGCGGAGCCCGCATGCCGAAGCCGGAATCCGCAATGTTGAACTGATGTCTGTATCCCCACGGGCCGCCCTGCGGCACATCGGGGCCTTCAAAGCTGATGTTTCTGGCGCGGAGCTTTGCTTTGATAAAGGCTGCGATCGGGCTGCCTTCCACAAATTTAGTCATGACAAGACAGGGTTTTCCAAGGGAAGAAATCACATTGAGCACGTTGCTCTCAGCGCTTGTCGCCTGCAGGTAAAACAAATCGCTGTTATGCACCGCCATGCGGTTCTCCGGTGTGATGCGCACGCCCATGCTGGTTACGCACGCCGCGGCATATTTGCAGTTTTTTCTGATCTCGGGAATCATATTTGGTAGCCTCCATATTTGAGATGACTGTATTATACACCTGTTTTTTTAATTTGTCTACTAGTATACAAGTTTTTTTCTGAAATTTTTTCTTTTTCCGAAAGCGGTTGAAATGAACTCTGTTTCACGATATAATATATAGAATAAGCAGAAAGAATTGAGAAAGCAAAAAGAAGTATGAATACAGCCTGCAAGGTGTCGCTTTACTGCACCGCCTACAATCATGAAAACTATATCCGCCAGGCACTTGACAGTTTTCTTGCCCAGAAAACGGACTTCCCTTTTGAAGTTCTGGTTACGGACGATGCCTCCACGGATTCAACTCCCGCCATCCTGCGGGAATACGGGGAGAAGTATCCGGAGATCATCCGCTATTTTCATCAGGAAAAAAACCTCTTTCAGCAGGGAATTGATGTCTGTCAGGCAGTGATGTATCCGAATACCCGCGGAAAGTATGTTGCCTTCTGTGAAGGGGATGACTATCTCACCGACAGCAGCAAGCTTCAGCTCCAGGCAGATTTTCTCGATTCGCATCCCGACTACTCCGCCTGTGTCCACAACACCTGGTACCACTGGTGCGATTCCGACCGGCCGGATGAGCTGCTTCTTCCGGAACAGGGTGACAGGGATGTTCCCTTTGAAACCGTAATCCGCGGTCCTGCCGTCTCTTTTCACACCAGCTCCATTATGGTCCGCACGGAAATTCTGACAAACCCGCCGGATTTTCAGGATGTTGCCTTCCGTTACGGCTTTTCGGATTATCCCATGTTTATCTGGTTCGCCATGAACGGCAAAATCCGTTTTCTTGACAGGCCGATGTCTGTCTACCGTCTGAAAAGCAACGAAACTGCCTGGAGTGCCGGCTGCGGCAGAGAATACGGCAAGCGCATTGAATTTGTCACCGGTGAAATAGAGATGATGAAAGCGCTGCTGCCTCATCTCAGCGGTGAAAGAGCTCTCATCACACAGGAGGAACTGCTCAAGAGAGAATATGTGCTTCTGTATCTGAAGGGCGACGTACGGTCCATGATTTCCGGCCCTTACCGCCGTCTTTTCCGTCAGGAAAGTCTTTCTTTCCGCGCAAAGCAGCTGCTGAAGCTCTGTGCACCGCATCTGCATGCCATTTACAGAGAGAAAAAGGGGTATCATGATGAGTAATCGTCAGAAAAAACTGCTGCTGCTCGGCGGCTCTCGCTATCTTCTTCCTGTGATCCGGGAAGCACATCTGCTTGGCTGCCATGTTATCACCTGCGACTATCTTCCGGACAACTATGCCCACCGTTTTTCGGATGAATATCATAATGTCAGCATTGTGGACAGGGAGGCTGTTCTGAGTCTTTCCCGCACTCTGAAAATTGACGGCATCATGTCCTTTGCCTGTGATCCCGGGGTTGTTACAGGCGCTTACGTGGCGGAGCAGCTCGGCCTGCCCTACGGCGGCTCCTATGAGTCTGTCTCCATTCTGCAGGACAAAGGCCGTTTCCGCCGTTTTCTCACGGATAACGGCTTTACCGTTCCGGTAAGTGCCAGCTATACAAAGGCCTCCGATGCCCTGGACGATTTCTCCCGCTTCCGTCTGCCGGTCATCGTCAAACCGGTTGATTCTGCCGGAAGCAAGGGTGTACGCCGGGTGGATAACGAAGCCGATCTTCCGGCCGCTGTTGCCAATGCCCTGGCGCACTCGATTTCCGGGCAGTTTATCATCGAGGAATTCATCGAGGCAAAAGGTTTTGCTTCGGATACAGAATGTTTCACGGTCGACGGGGAACTGCAGTTTGTATCCTTCAATAACCAGTATTTTGACGCTCTGGCGGAAAATCCGTATACACCCGCCGGCTTTACCTGGCCCTCCCACATGCCGCAGGCCTGTCAGGATGAGCTGCGCAGTGAGCTGCAGCGGCTGATGACGCTGCTCAGTATGAAAAATTCTGTTTACAATATAGAATGCCGGCAGGGAACAGACGGCAAAGCCTACCTCATGGAAGTCTCTCCCCGCGGCGGCGGAAACCGTCTGTGTGAGATGCTGCACTATGCCTGCGGCACCAATCTGATCCGTTCCGCTGTCTGCGCCGCGCTCGGCGAACCTCTTGATCCTCTTTCCGATCCTGTCTATGACGGCTTCTGGGCACAGGTGATCCTCCACAGTGACCGTGACGGACTTTTCAAATGTCTGTCGATTGACGATTCCGTCTGTGGGAATGTTGTGGAAGAGGCGCTCTGGGTTCAGCCTGGCGAAGCCATCGAACGCTTCACCGGCGCCAACAAGTCTCTCGGCACGCTGGTTCTGCGCTTTGACAGTGCCGAAGAGGCGGATGCCCGCATGTCCTCCATCCGTGACTGGCTGAAAATTGAAACGAAATAAAGAGGGACGCCATATGCTGAACAACTTCCGTGAAATCGGCGGCTACCTGGAGCTGGAACGCAACCGTTTCCCCCTGCTGCATGAAAGCGCTCTGGCGCTCAACTGCGGCAGAAATGCCCTGCGTTATCTGCTTGAGCAGCGAAAGATCCGCGCTCTTCTGCTCCCTTCCTTTCTCTGCGATACGGTCAGATCCGTCTGCAGCGGAGTTTCCTGCCGGACCTATCCCGTCGGCACTGATTTCCTTCCGCAATTCCCGGATCCTGCAGAGGATGAGTGGCTCTATGTCGTCAATTACTACGGTCAGCTTCCCGCGGCTTTTCTCGCAGAGCTCAGGCAGCGTTTTCCCCGTCTGATCATCGACAACGCCCAGGCATATTTCGAGCCGCCTCTCCCGGAGACGGACACTCTCTATACCTGCCGGAAATTCTTCGGCGTGCCGGACGGTGCTTTCTTATATACCGATGCCCCGCCGCGCCGGCTGGAACGTGACGAATCCTTTGAACACATGCGGCATATACTCGGCCGCTTTGAGCGCTCCGGCAGGGAGTTCTATGCCGAAAGCTCTGAAAACAACGACCGCTTTGCCTTCGAAGGCATCAAAGCCATGTCTCCTCTGACGGAAAATCTGCTCCGCGGAATCGACTATGCCTTTGCTGAGCGGCAGCGCAGGGAGAATTTCCGTACGCTTGCCTCTCTGCTTGACGGGTATAATCTTCTTTCTGTCCGCGAGGTTCCCGGCCCCTTTGCCTACCCGCTGATGCTGGAAAACGGCATGGCTCTGAAAAAGTGTCTTGCCACAGAAAATATCTACGTGCCGACGCTCTGGCCGGAACTGCTGCAGTCTTTCCCGTCCGGCAGCACAGAATATCGCCTTACAGCGGATATTCTCCCTCTTCCGGTGGATCAGCGCTACAGTACCGAAGACATGCAATATCTGGCTGCAAAAATCAAAACGCTCATCTGAAAGGATTTCAGACCATGCCGAAGCCTATCAATGTCACCCGTTCCTCCATGCCCTCCTTTGAGGAATACTGCGAGGAAATCCGCCCTCTCTGGGAAAGCCGCTTCCTGACCAATATGGGCGAGAAGCATCTCCGTCTGGAGGAAGAGCTGAAGCGGTATCTAGGTGCGGAAAACATCACGCTGTTCACCAACGGCCACCTGGCTCTGGAAAACATCATCACCGCCCTGAATCTTCACGGTGAGATTATCACCACGCCCTTTACCTTTGCCTCCACCACGCATGCCATCGTCCGCTGCGGCTGCACACCTGTTTTCTGTGACATCGATCCGCAGACGTATACCATAGATGTTTCCCGCATGGAATCCCTCATCACGGATAAAACCGTTGCCATACTCCCCGTGCATGTATACGGAAATCTCTGTGATACCGAAGCGATTGCTTCCATTGCCGCCCGCCATCATCTCAAAGTCATCTATGATGCCGCCCATGCCTTCGGTGTGGTGAAAAACGGCGTCAGCGCCGCCTGTTTCGGAGATGCCTCCATGTTCTCTTTCCACGCCACCAAGGTTTTCCACACCATTGAAGGCGGTGCCGTCTGCTACGGCGATTCTTCCCTGTGCACCAAGCTGAACGACCTGAAGAATTTTGGCATTCACGGTCCGGAAGAGGTTCCGGACGTCGGCGGCAATGCAAAAATGAACGAATTCTGTGCCTCCATGGGTCTCTGTCTGCTCCGTCATCTGGACGGTGAAATCCGGAAAAGGGAAGCAGTTCATGCGCACTATTTCAGCCGTCTGGATGATGTCCCCGGTATCCGTCTCAGTCCGGTCCAGCCGGGTGTAAAATCCAATTACGCCTACTTCCCGGTCCTGTTTGACGGCTACCGTTATAACCGCGATGAGATTTACGACCTGCTTGCCGCACAGAACATCATAGCCCGCAAGTATTTCTATCCTCTCACTACCGCTTTTGACTGCTACCGGGGCCGTCCCGGTTTCGATGTCAGTGCAACACCCGTCGCGCAGCACACGGCACAGCATGTGCTCTGCCTTCCGATGTACGCCGATCTTTCCCCGGAAGATGTCGACCGCATCTGCGATATCATCCTCGGTTAAGACTGATTTCTGAATAATTTCAAAAAATGTCAGGGAAAAACAAGATTTTCCTTGACATTTCTTTTCTTTCCGTTATAATATTTTAGCCTGCTTTTCAGCAGGATAATCCTTGCTCCCGCCTGAGCGGGGGCCAAAAGACCAGAAGGAGGTGCAAACCATGGCAAAAGCAACCGAAAAGTATGAGGTTATGTACATTATCAATCCGAACCTCACCGAAGAAGAGACCGCCGCTGTTGTTGAGAAGTTCAAAGCACTCGTTGAAGCAAACGGCACGCTGGATGAGCTTGAGGAAATGGGCAAGCGCAAGCTCGCTTATGAAATCAACTACATCTCTGAGGGCTACTATGTTCTCATGAAGTTCACAAGCGGTCCCGAACTCCCCGCAGAGCTCGACCGTATCCTCGGCATTACAGATGGGATTCTTCGCCGCCTGATCACGATGAGAGCAGAATAAGGAGCGGCACATGCTGAATCACATCACCATTATGGGTCGCCTTACCCGTGACCCGGAGCTCCGTTACACACAGACGCAGACGCCCGTCGCATCTTTTACGCTCGCGGTAGACCGTGATTATTCCAACCGGGATACCAACGAACGCCAGACGGATTTTATTGACTGTGTCGCGTGGCGCTCCACCGCTGAATTCGTCAGCAAATATTTCCAGAAGGGCAGTCTTTCTGTAGTTTCCGGCCGTCTCCAGCTCCGTGACTGGACTGATAAGGACGGCAACAAGCGCCGCAATGCGGAAGTTGTCGTAGACAACATCTACTTCGGCGAAAGCAGACGCCGCGATGCTGAGTCTTCATCTCAGTTCAGCACGCCTTACAGCAATGACTACCCGTCCCAGAGTTCTTCTTCCCTCGCTCCCAGCGAATTTGAAGAGCTCTCTGAAGATGACGGCGAACTTCCGTTCTAATAATTAACAGGAGGATACAGTAATGGCTTTTGAAAAAACCGCCAATCCCAAGACAGCCCGCAGACGTAAAAAAGTCTGCCAGTTCTGTGCAGAGAAAAAGACCTTTATCGACTATAAAGATACAGCTACTCTTCGTCACTACATTTCCGAGCGCGCAAAGATCCTGCCGCGCCGCACCACCGGTGCCTGCGCCATGCATCAGCGCGAGCTGACGGAAGCGATCAAGAGAGCCCGTCAGGTCGCTCTTCTCCCTTACGTCACAGACTGATAGTCATAGCCGATCCGCCGGCTCAGTCGGCAGTTTCTATGACAATATATGCAAAAAACCGCTTCCATCCGGAAGCGGTTTTTTCGATGGAGAGTGGCGGACTCGAACCGCCGACCTCTCGCGTGTGAGGCGAGCGCACTAACCAGCTGTGCTAACCCTCCAAAGCTTATATATGATAGCATATTCCACCTTTGATTTCAAGAAAAATTTTCACGGAAAAAGTCTCTGATCCGGAAATTATCTGTTGACAATCATCGTTTTGTCTGTTACAATCTTAAAGCTGTCTATTAATGGCGGCATAGCTCAGTTGGCTAGAGCATGCGGTTCATACCCGCAGTGTCCCCGGTTCGAATCCAGGTGCCGCTACTAAAAAATACGGCGCAGAAATCTGCGCCGTCATAATGGCCCGGTGGTCAAGCGGTTAAGACACCGCCCTTTCACGGCGGTAACACGAGTTCGATTCTCGTCCGGGTCATTCAAAACCTCTTCTTCGGAAGAGGTTTTCTTTTTTAATATATTTTTTCACGGAATGGATAATTTCTTTTTTGTATCGTTTTCATACAAAAAAGATTACTTCCTGAAATTTTCACATTGCAAAGCCTTGCTGATAGTGCTATTATTATTTTATTAGGTAAGTTCATGCTTTATATGAGGTTTTCTAATGTCAAAGAAAATGATCGTCCTCATCGGAAATTACGGCAGCGGGAAAACGGAACTGGCGCTGAATTTCGCTGTTCAGGCAGCTGCGCGCGGAGAGCGCACGGAACTGCTTGATCTGGACATGGTCAATACCTATTTCCGCCTCACCGAGCCGGGCAGGCTGACCAGGATGAAAGAAATCCGTGTAGTTTCCCCCAACTTTACCAACTCCGGTATTGAGACGCTCTCCCTGCCGGCAGAGGTACAGTCCGCCTTCGCGATGGACTGGGACACTGTTGTTTTTGACGTGGGCGGGGATGCCGCAGGCTCGACGGCGCTCGGCCGCTATCATGAGGATTTTATGCAGCTGGACGAAGGCTGTCTGGAAGTGCTCAACGTCATCAACATCCGCCGTCCTCTCTCCGGGACGGTCGAGAGAATCATCCGCCTGCAGGAAGAGATGCAGGTACACTCCCGCCTGAATATCACCGGCCTCATCAACAACACCAACCTGGCGCAGGGCACCACGGAAAAGGAACTCCGCGACGGATACGAAATGATCCGGCAGGTATCGGAGCTTACCGGTATCCCCGTGAGTTACACCGCAGGAAAACAAAAGTTTCTGAACAGCTTTCTCTCAGAAGGACACGACGAGCGCTATACCGGCACTCCGCTTGCCATTGACACCTACATGGCGAGAGACTGGGAGAGCTGGATTCAAAGTCTGTAATCTTTCAATTTTTACATCATAGAAAAGAGGTTGAACGATGATCAAAGTAAGCATCAATGAGCTGATCTGCAAAGGCTGCGGGTTATGTGTGCGGGCCTGCCCGAAGCACGTTCTCGCCCTTTCCGGAACACGGCTCAACTCCAAGGGTTATCACCCTGCAACGGTCGTTGACCAGGCGTCCTGCATAGGATGTGCGTCCTGTGCAAGAACCTGCCCTGATGTAGCGATCCGGATTGAAAAAGAGGAAGGAGGGAATTCCTGATGTCTCTGACTTTGATGAAAGGCAGCGAGGCCGTTGCCGAGGCTGCCATCCGCGCCGGAGCGCGGTTCTTCTTCGGTTATCCGATCACACCGCAGACGGAGATTCCGGAATACATGTCCGCCCGTATGCCCGAAATCGGCGGATGCTTCCTGCAGGCCGAAAGCGAAGTCGCTGCCATCAATATGGTATACGGCGCTGCGGCAACAGGCGAGCGCGTCATTACTTCCTCCTCCAGCCCCGGTGTTTCCCTGAAGCAGGAAGGCATTTCCTATATGGCCGGCGCAAGGCTGCCCGCGCTGATTCTCAACGTCATGCGCGGCGGACCCGGTCTCGGCAGCATTCAGGCTTCCCAGGGTGACTATTTCCAGGCCACCAAGGGCGGCGGAAACGGTGACTATCACCTGCTTACCTACGCTCCCTCCTCCATACAGGAAGCGGTCGACATTATCATGTTTGCCTATGACAAGGCGGAAAAATACCGCGTTCCCTGCCTGCTGCTGGCGGACGGCATTATGTGCCAGATGATGGAACCTGTGGAGATGCCGGAGATGCGGGACTTCCATGTGGATCCCGAGAAGAAGCCCTGGGCCGTCACAGGCTGGAAGCCGGGTGACGATCCCGCAAAGCGCGCCGTCATCAACTCCCTGTTCATCAACACGGAAGAGCTCACCGTGCACAACAACCTGCTGCAGAGCACCTACCGTGAAATTGAAAAGAATGAGAAGCTCTGGGAATGCTACAAGACGGAGGATGCCGACTACATCATCACTGCCTTCGGCACGGTGGCCCGTGTTGCCAAGTCCGCCGTTGATGCCCTGCGCGCCGAGGGTGTGAAAGCCGGTCTGTTCCGCCCGATCACCGTATGGCCCTTCCCGTATGCAGAGCTGAAGGAAGCTGTGAAGAACTGCAAGGCCATTCTCGATGTAGAGATCAACGAAGGACAGATGAAGGAAGACGTCCTGATTGCCGTCGAAGGCACCAAGAAGGTGGATTACTTCGGCTACTGCGGCAGCCAGATGCCGACGACCTCGGAGATCATTGCTAAAATTCACGAGATGAGGGAGGAGAAGTAACATGTCTGTGCTGTTTGAAAAAACTCCTTTGCTGACCGATAAACCTTTCCATTATTGCCCGGGCTGCAACCACGGCATTATCCACCGCCTGGTGGCAGAGTGTCTCGAAGAGAGCGGCATGGGTGAAAAGATCGCCGGTGTGGCTCCGGTCGGCTGCTCCGTCTTCGCCTATGACTATTTCAACTGCGACATGCTGGAAGCTGCCCACGGCCGCGCTCCTGCTGTTGCCACAGGCGTCAAGCGTGCAAAACCCGACACGCTAGTTTTCACCTACCAGGGTGACGGTGACCTTGCCTCTATCGGTACCGCGGAAATCGTCCATGCGGCGCACCGCGGTGAAAAGATCGTCACCATCTTCGTCAACAACGCCATTTACGGTATGACAGGCGGCCAGATGGCCCCGACGACGCTCGTCGGCCAGCGGACGACCACCTCTCCCTACGGGCGTGACGAAGCCTGGTGCGGTGCTCCCATCAAGATGAGCGAAATGCTCTCCACGGTGCCCGGTTCCTATTATATCGAGCGCTGCGCCGTCAACAACAACGCCAACATTATCAAAACCAAAAAGGCCATCAAAAAAGCCTTCGAGTATGAAAAGGAAGGCAAAGGCTTCTGCATGATCGAAGTGCTGTCCACCTGCCCGACGAACTGGGGCCTCAGCCCGGTGGAAGCCATGAAGTGGCTGGAAGAGAACATGATCCCGTATTACCCGCTCGGTGTGTACAAAGACAAGGGGGCTGAAGGAAAATGAAGAAGGAATTCATTTTTGCCGGCTTCGGCGGGCAGGGCACGCTGCTGATCGGCAAGTTTCTTGCGCTGGCCTGCATGAAGGACGGGAAGCACGTTTCCTGGCTGCCGTCCTACGGGCCTGAAATGCGCGGCGGCACGGCTAACTGCTCCGTCATCGTGAGCGATGAGCCGATTGCCTCCCCGCTGGTGGATGAGCCGGATGTCGTCATCGCCATGAACGAGCCGTCCCTTGACAAATTCGAACCCCGCATCAAGCCGGGCGGCCTGCTGGTAATCAACAGCTCTCTGATTGACCGCCAGTCCGTCCGTGATGATATCGATGTCATCTACTGTGACTCCAACCATATTGCAGAGGCTGTCCGGAACCCGAAGGGTGCCAACGTTGCCATCCTCGGTGCAATGCTGGAGAAGTGCCCCATTGTCAGCTCTGACCTCATGCTGGATTCCATCCTGGAAGAGCTCGGCCCGCGCAAGGCAAAATTCTTTGAGGGCAACAAAAAAGCACTTCTTGCCGGCATGGAAATCGCCAAGGAGCGCTGGAAGGATCTTTAATTCTTCTTTTATTGTTCAGTCACAAGGACTATAAAATTTCCCGTGAAACAGGCTTTTGTTTCACGGGAATCTTTTTTATTCTGCCATTTTATCACGGGCGGCGACGGCCAGTGCGTCGCAGCGGTTGTTTTTCTCATCGTCCGCGTGCCCCTGCACCCAGTTGTAGTGCATCTCATGCTGGGCGGTGAGCAGAAGCAGCTCTTCCCACAGGTCCGGGTTCAGCGCAGGTTTTTTGTCGCTTCTGACCCAGCCCTTCTTCCGCCAGGATTCCGCCCAGCCTTTTTCCAGCGCGTCAATCACATAGCGGGAGTCGGAATAAAGCTCCACCTCGCAGGGCTCCTTCAGGCACTGAAGCGCCTTAATTACGGCGGTGAGCTCCATGCGGTTGTTGGTGGTTTCCCTCTCTCCGCCGGAGATTTCCTTTTCCTTTCCCTTATATGCCAGAATGGCCGCCCAGCCGCCCGGACCGGGATTGCCGCTGCAGGCTCCGTCCGTATAGATGACGACCTGCTTTTTATTCAGCATCGGGGTTTTCCTCAGCCGTTTCTGCCGCAGGCTCCTCCGGCTGTTCTTCTTCGGCAATGTGCTCTGTCTTTTCCACGCAGATGACCTTTGCCTCGCCGCTGAGGCGCATGATGCGCACGCCCTGTGCGCTTCTGCCTGTCCGGCGGATGCCGGCAACCGGCACACGGATAATGGTACCGTCATCGGTGATGACCAGGAGATCGTCCGTCTCATCCACAATGCGGATTGCGGCGATCTTTCCGGTTTTCTCCGTCACCTGATAGTTCTTCATGCCAAGGCCGCCGCGGTTGTGCACACTGTAGGCTTCAAACTCCGTCCTCTTGCCGAAACCGTTCTCCGTGACGGTGAGTACGTCACTGCCCTCGGAGGTACAGCCGGCACCGATCACATAGTCGCCCTCACGCAGGCGGATACCGCGCACACCGACGGCTGTTCTGCCCAT
>JAEEGH010017631.1_pt1 | contig 15190 bp, 15 predicted proteins | sample 9134181 | NCBI WGS metagenome assembly JAEEGH01 (sample SAMN16246544, study PRJNA631951) | gut metagenome | biome: gut microbiome; feature: rumen; material: DP-attached | host: Bos | place: Iran: Karaj | collected 2018-10 | reverse complement strand
CTGATACGCATCATCGAGCACTCTGTGGAGAAGCTGACTTTAGCCGAGTTAGAGGCTTTATATTACGATATGACAACAAAGTCTTATATTAACGACTGACCATCTTTTGATAAGCAAATCTTTCGTCGCCAGACAGCAGATAGATGATGCCGCAATAGGTGAAGCCGTGCTTCAGGATGTTGTGCTGCATAATCTTGTTGTCGCGGTGGGTATCTATGCGGATGTTCGTGTCATGTAAAAAACAGAAGTTTATAATGCTGCTGAAGATGCCGTGAGCATCTGGATAACTGGCAATGCGATGGACTACATGATAAGGTTGAACATCATCAATCCACTTGCCTTCATAGATCTTGGCATAAGTCGGTTCTGGGGATGGCAGAAAAGCAAAATAGCCAACGACCTTGTCATCATCCTCAATGACAAAGCCGCCATTCCGTTCCATATCAGCCGTAATGACAGCCTCAGAGGGATAGCCATCTCCCCATTGGTGCATGTTGCCGGACTGCCGCATAATTCCTTTTGCAGCATCCATGACTTGCATGATCTCAGCCATGTCCGTCGGTCTTGCTTCCCTGATAATCCTATTCATTTAATTCTTTTTCCAAGAACTCTGCTGCATCGGCTACACAATCAGGACACTCTCTGAGTACGATCTTAGTACCGACACCTTTTAACTGTTTGCATTGTGTGGATCCATTTCTTTCTTGGAACTTGGTCATTATCTGGCGCATTTGTTTCATGGACTTTGCCTTATCTTTATTGACCATCCCCAAAACAAGGCCAGCACCAACCAGACCGCCACAAGTGCCTTCCATGTTGCCCATTCCGGCACCAAAGGCATTGGCAATGTTCATGGCCAGTTCTTCATCAATTCCGGCTATATCGGCATAGGTATGAAGAATAGCTTGGGCGCAGTTGTGACTTCCGCACTTCTTCTTCTCAGCAGCTATATTTTTTCTTGTTTCCATATTCATTTTAATTTTTGAGTATATGACGAATAGCATCCTTTGGGGCATACCATATCATTCTTGGCCCAGCCCAGCGCATCACCTCACGTATCAGCTCACGCTCTTTCGGAGCATAGCAATGAGTGGGACAATCCTTGCAAGCAGTTTTCTGTTCTCCATACTTACAATGATCCAAACGGCGACAAGCAAAGTCAGCCAGAAGCTGATATTCATCCGGCATCGCGTCCTGATGAAGATGATGGCGGCAATATAGCTCTATCATCTTTCGGACAGTCTGCTTCTCTCGCTCAATCCTGTTCATTCGGTTCTCTACTCGCTTTTCTCATAAATTAATGACTCATCATTTGTTTATATTGAATTCAAACGTCAGTCCGCCACCGTTTGTTTCGTGAGCTGTGATGGTGCCGCCGTGCAATTGTACGGCGTTCTTCACGATGGCCAGACCGAGACCTGTGCCGCCTAATGAGCGGCTACGGCCCTTGTCGATGCGGTAGAAGCGCTCGAAGATGCGGGACAGGTGCTCCTGAGCGATGCCCGCACCGTTGTCGGCGAAGGTGAACTGCCAGTGGTTGCCGGCATCCTTGGCCGAAACCTCGATAGCAGTGCCCTGCCCGGCATAGTTGATGGCATTATCCATCAGGTTGCGGAAGATGCTGTAGATGAGCGACAGGTTGCCTTCGACGATGATGCCTTGCTGCAGACAGTTGCGTAGTGTCATCTGCTTACGATGCAATGCGAGCGCCGTTTCACCCGTAATGTCGGCGAACAGTGCCGATATGTCAACACGTTCTTTCGTCAGCACGTCGGCAGCATAGTCCATACGGTTCAGCGTCGAGATGTCTTGCAGAAGAGCCGTCAGCCGCTCTGCCTGTGCATGCGACTTCTCGATGAACTGCCGACGCGTATCTTCCGTCATCGCAGGGTTGTCGAGGATGGTTTCTGTAAAACCGAGGATGCTGGCCACGGGCGTCTTCAGTTCGTGGGCGATGTTCTGTGTCAGTTCGCGGCGCATGCGGTTCTCCTTCTCGGCCTGTTCGCGGCTGATGCGCTCGTCCATACGTCGTGCATAGCGGTGCAGCAGCACTCCCAACCCCAAGAGCACCACGAGCGAGAAGCCCAGCAGGTGCCAGTCGCTCACCTCGTTAAATGGTTCTATCCACCGCCGGTCGTAATCCTCGAAGACGATGAAGATGACGGCGTAGATGGCGAATATCACCATCACGCTCACAAACATCTTTCGTCCTTCACTCAGTTTCTTCATGCTTCAAAAAGATATCCGTAACCTTGTCTTGATATGATATGGTTGCCGTAACGGCCCAGTTTCTTTCGCAGTCGTGCCATGTTGACGTCAATGGTGCGTTCTGTCACTATCACGTTTTTCGGCCACACACGGTCGAGGATGTCTTGGCGCGAAAACACCTGTCCGCGATTGGACAGCAGCAGCCGGAGTATCTCCAATTCCGTCTTCGTCAGCTGTAGCGGTTCGCCATCGGCTGTGGCCGTCATCCGCTCCATGTCGATTTCCAGCCCCTCGTAGGCCAACATCGCTACATCTGGCTCTGCTGTCCTGGCGAGCACCGCTTTAACACGAGCCATCAGTTCGCGCACGGAAAAAGGCTTCGAAATGTAGTCGTCGGCTCCGAGGTCGAAGCCATGCAGCATGTCGTCCTCCGTGTCCTTAGCCGTCAGAAAGATAATAGGCACCCGCCTGCCTAATTGCTGCGCCAACCCAAAGCCCGACATGCCCGGCATCATCACGTCGAGCAGTATCAGGTCGAACTCCTCAGGCCGATTCTCCAGCGCCTCCTCTGCCGAATATGCCTGGGCCACCTCATAGCCTGCCGCCGTGAGATTAAACTGCAGAATCTCGCATAAGTCCTGCTCGTCGTCAACTACCAGTATCCGTTGTTTGTCCATTATTTATTTTTCTTTTTCCACGTCTCGTAGCGCTTATAAAGGTCAACGGGGCTGTCGTTATACCAGCCATAGCCATTGCGACGCTCGTAGCCGATGTCCTGAATATCGCGTTTGGGCTGACCGTCGCGGTCGCAGAAGAAGGGCTTGCCTTCCTCCAAATCATAATAGCGTGCCCATAGCGGCGATGCTGTAGAGTCGACCACGATGCGGATGTCGGTCTTCCCATCGGCATCAAATTCCTCCACTCTTATGCCCGTCAACTTGTGTGCCTCGAACCAGCGCATAGCACCTTCGACGGCACGCTTCACCCGCTCGCAAGGTTTCGAGACCTGCATCAGCAGGAATGTCAGATTGGCACTTTCAAGTGAAGCATACGACGGTAGTTCATAGGCACGGGCCTTGGCGGGCTGCAGCGTCACGTGGTCGTGTTGCTGACACCATACCGTAGGCTCACCATCGACCACAATCTGTGTATTCAGGATGCACTCTATACCCTTGTCAAAAGCCTGCAGACAGCGCTTCTGCAGACTGTCGTCTATCAACTCTGCCGTATAGGGAGCCTTGCGTTGACGGGCATCGCGCAGAATCTTCATCACGTTCACCATCGCATTGTCATTGTACGTGATGTGTACCTGATAATCGCGGTTCTTCGGCCAGAACTGTGGCCATCCGCCATTCTCATATTGTCCGCTTAGCAGAAACTCCATTCCCTTGAGGAACGACTCCTTGTAGCGTTCGTCCTTCGTAGCGTGATAGAGTCGGGCCAGAAAGGCAATCTGCGTGATGGTGGCCTTGTTGTCGATGGTGGAGTCGTCCTGCCGTCTCTTTTCGGCCAGCACTTGGGTGCGCTCCTCGTCAGTCAGCGGCTTTACCATATTTACATTCTTGGGCCATCCGCCCGTCTCGCGCTGAAACACCAGCAACTGGTCGCCTATGCGGCACGCCTCGCTGGTCGTGAAGAATGCGCTGTCAGTCGTCTGTATCGCATTTTTATTCTCAAGCGTCTGTGCCTGCAGGTATATCGCTGCGAGCATCATCCATACAATATGGAACAGTTTTTTCATCTTTTCTTGTTTAATTCGGCAAATTTAGTCATATTTCGTGATATTCTGTGTGTTTAACAATACTTTTTATGATATATTGTCATAATTCACTCTTTTGCCTTTCTTCGTCACAACATACGACAGCAACATAGAGCCGACAAGAAGGCCAAAGATGACGGCGAGGCTAACAGGCGTAGGCACCTCGACATGGGGGATGTTGGCTTGGATACCTACAAAACGTAATGCAGCGTTTACATATTCGTTCATGGCCAACAGCATCTTCATGCCAACGAAGATAAGAATCACGCCAAGACCGTATTTCAGATACTTGAAATACTTGGCCACGGCAGCGAGGGCGAAATAAAGTGCACGGAGTCCGAGGATGGCAAAGATGTTGGAAGTAAGTACGATGAACGGATCGCGGCTGACGCTGAATACTGCCGGAATCGAGTCGACGGCAAAGGCGACATCGGTGGTCTCAATGACCAGCAACGTCACAAACAGCGGTGTGGCCATCCTCCGGCCATTGTCAATGATAAAGAACTTTTCGTCGTGCATCTTGTCGGTGACGGGAAAAAGCTTCTTGAACCAGCGCACAATGATGTTCTGCGACGGGTCGCTCTGCTTGTCATCATTATGGCCGAACATCTTGGCACCCGTATAGAGCAGAAAAATGCCAAACAGGCCAAGTATCCACTCGAAGCGCTCCACCATTGCCGCACCGGCGAAGATAAAGACGCTACGCAGTACGAGTGCACCAAAGATGCCCCAGAACAATACTTCGTGCTGATATTTGCGCTCTATGCCGAAGAACGTGAAGAGCATCAGGAACACAAATAGGTTATCCATCGACAGCGACTTCTCTATCAGATAGCCAGCAAGAAACTCCATCGCCTTTTCGTGAGCATCGCCTGGATACCACAGATAGATGGCTGCACAGAACAGCAGCGACACACCAATCCACACGGCAGTCATCTGCAATGCTTCCTTCACGCTGACCTCATGCTGACCTTTCTTGCCAAACATCTTCAGGTCGGCTATCAGCATGATAAACACCAGCACATAAAACACAATCCATGCCCACAGGGGCAGTTCCATCAAATCCATAAGTCTTTCTACCTTAATATTATTACGAATTCTACTTTCCAAATCTTGCCTGAACGACGTTGACCACATAGTCACCAAGTTTCTCCAGCTCGCCTATCAGATCTGCATATATGGTGCCGAGGGTGTAGTCGTACTGGTGTTTGTTGATGGCCTCAATGTTGGATGCTTTCAGTTGAGTGCGCATCTGGTTGATATCGTTCTCAATGCGGAACGTCTCGCGGATATCATGCTCATTCCTGTGGCCGTGCATCACCAGACACATCTGTTCGAGGGCATCATCGCACAGGTTCATCATGGCGGTCAGGTTCTGTACTTGTTGGCCTGCAAACGTCTTGCCGCTCTGCTGACGGCGATCGAGAGTGCGCGCCAAATTGTAGCAGGCATCGCCAATCGACTCCAATTCGCCCACCTCACGCATCATCTGGCGTATTTTTTGCTTCGTCTCATCACTGACATGTCGATCGCTTACGTGTTCCAAGAATTCCGCTATCTCCAGTTCCATCTTGTCTGAGAAATCCTCCTGCTGCTCAATGCTGGCGTACTGCTTGGCAAAGACCTTCTCGTCAGTCTCAGTTAGCAAATGTCGCACATCGGCAAACATCATACGGGTGCTGTCGGCAAAGCGGGCTGTTTCCTTCTGCGCCTGCAACACAGCTATTTCGGGCGTCTGTACCAGGTTGGTTTCGATATACTGCAAGCGGAATTCCTCCATCTTCGCCCCAGCTTTGGAAGGCAGCAGCCAGCACACCGCATGCTCCATCTGCGGGATGAAGCCGATAAGCAGGGCCGTATTGGTGATGTTGAAACAGGTGTGGAACATGGCCAGCACGATGGGCAGCAACGCCGTCTGACCGCTCTGGGCAGGATTGTAACCCACCAGCGAGCACACCATATCTACGAACGGATAGAACACCAGCATGACCCACACGACACCAAACACATTGAACAGCAGGTGAGCCAGTGCCGCCCGTCGGGCCTCGATGCCAGAACCGAGTGCCGCGAGGTTGGCCGTTGCCGTAGTGCCGATGTTCTCGCCCATCACCAGCGCGATACCTAAATAGATAGGCAACACGCCCGTGGAGCAGAGCAGGATGGTGATGGCCATCACGGCAGCCGACGACTGCACGATGCAGGTGATGAGCGTGCCGATGGCCAGGAAGATGAGGATAGTAAAGTGGCTGCCTGTATCGAACGATGCGAAGAATGATACTACCGTTTCGTTGTGCTCCAAGTCCATATCCTTGCCCGCCGCACTCAGCATCACCAACGACCAGAACAGGAAGGCGATACCAAAGAGGAAGTCGCCCACGTAGCGCTGGCGCTTCCTGTAAATCAGGATGATGCCCAGTACAAAGGCGGGGAACACCACACTTGTCAGGTCGACGTTGTATCCCAGCGACATGATCCAGGCGGTCAGCGTGGTGCCAATGTTGGCACCCATAATCACAGAAATGGCCTGCCCAAGCGTGAGCAGACCAGCCGAAACAAACGAGACGGTCATCACCGTAGTGGCCGACGACGACTGTACGGCACACGTCACGGCCGTACCCGTCAGCATACCCGTAAAGCGGTTGGTGGTCATCCGCGCCAGGATGTGGCGCAGCTGTGGACCAGCCATCTTCTGCAGGGCGTCACTCATCATGCGCATGCCGAATATCAGCAGTCCCAGCGAACCCAGCAGGCGCAGCGCAATCATCAAATAGTTCTGAGAATTATCCATATTTTTTGCAAATTTTCGTTTGCAAAGGTAAGGGTAACTCTCAGAACTACCAAAAATGTCCTATTACGATACTGTTACATTTCTATTTACTCTCCCATTCTAAAATCGCCTACATTATCGGTGGTCAACGATAGTTCTTCGAAGGTAGAGACACACTCATCCGACTCGAAGCAGAACTTCTGATAGAGCGAGTCGCTGGCATAGAGAAAATTACGCAGCAGGTGATTGATGATACGTTTGCTGTCAATGTCCGCGGAAGTATTCTGATGACAAGGGAGATGATTACCCATCGTGGTGATTATGGACGTATCATCAATATTTCAACCGATGCATCACAGGTTTTTGCAGGGCAGATAGTCTACGGAGCAAGTAAGGCCACACTTGAAGCACTTACCCGCAGCATTGCCTTGGAAGTGGCAAAGTACGGCATTACCGTCAATTGTGTCGCACCAGGACCGACTCAGACGGGATGGATTGACACCGATTTGGAACAGTCTGTTCTTCCAGTCATTCCTATGGGTAAACTGATTCAGCCGGAAGACATTGCAGAAACAATTCTGTTTCTCGCAAGTGAACAGGCGAGAATGCTAACGGGTCAAGTCATTAAAGTATCTGGTGGACATGCCTTATGACTCTTCCGAAAGAACAGTGCAACACAAAATGCAAGAACTCAAGGCTTAAAAGATTATCTTCAGGTTCGCTCCTTTGAACTTTCAAAATATATCTCTCGCAGAAAAGCCGACTTCGAGATTTATCTCAGAAATAAGAGATTAATTTCGATTTTGCAAGGTCGTTGGAAGGTCGTTCGGCCGTCGTTGGTATATCGTAGCAAGGACGTAGCGTAGGCCGAGGATAGACCGGGCTGAGAGCAAGCCGAGACCTTCGGGAGAGGTTAGAGAGGGATTCGAGAGACCTTCGAGAGGGGTTCAAGAAACCAAGCCGAGTCTTTCGTTAGGGTAAGAAGAGGGGTAGAAGACTCCTCCTTTGGTGTCCTTCTGATTGTTCTCATCCTTCATAGATGGAAGGAAATAATCACATCGTTTGGAGCCGAAAAGATGAGAAAAACGATAATTTAGTGAGAGAATGTGTTAATTATCGTGATATTCTGCATTAGTTTCATGAAAAATGACTATCTTTGTAACCAATAACAATGAAAACATCCATTATGGACAAAGACATCAATCGCATCAAAGTGGTGCTTGCAGAAAAGAAGAGAACGAACAAGTGGTTGGCAGAACAACTCGGTTGTGCGCCTACTACTGTGTCAAAGTGGTGTACCAACGCTTGTCAGCCTCCGATGGAGACGTATATAAAGATTGCGAAGCTGTTGGAGGTGGAATTGAGCGAATTAGTGAATAGCAAGTTTGGTGATACAATTTGAAGAGTAAAGAATGGAACAAAGATATTCATTCTCTGGTCATGAATCATTCCCTTGTAAAACCTTGTGGTTGAAGAAGGGGTATGACTTCGTTGTTCAAGGGAAGAACTTTAATAACCCTGACGCCGTTATCGATTTAGGTGTCGGAAAAAACATGGTGGCATCTATCCGATACTGGCTCCGAGTCTTCGGCATTTGTGAAGTAGACGAGCCTACACCATTGGGTGATAATCTTTTCAATAAGGCTGATGACAATTTTAGCGTTTGTACTCTATTGCCATTGCTTAATAAGAGATTAAACAAATGTTAGTCATGGAACAGAATTCTATAATGCCAATAGTCAGAGAAGCTGTGGAAGCCATTAAGATGGCTATCCACCGAACCCGTTACAATATTATGCGTCATGCCAATAAGGAGGCGTTGTCGCTTTATTATGCCGTAGGAGGTTATATCTCACATCAAGCCTCTATTGCTAAGTGGGGTGATAAGGTTATTGATAGCATTTCGGCTCAGTTGCAGCAAGAGATGCCTGGCCTTCGAGGTTTTTCTAAAGGGAACATTAAGAAAATGCGGAAATTCTTCGAAGAATGGGAATCTGTATTCGGTTCGTTACCAACGAACCAATTTAGCCTTGGCAATTCAGAGGATGAAAGCCCCATCATTATTGGTTCGTTATCAACGAGCCAATTAGATGACAGCATGGTACACGATTTCCTAACGGTACAATTTACCCACCACTATATATTACTCACACATACCACAAGTATTCAAGAACGCCTATTCTATATCCATCGCATTGCCACAGAGTTCTGGAGTGTAGAGAAACTGCAATACAATCTCGCAGAACACCTCTACCAAAAAGAAGGTTCTATCCCTAATAATTTTCAGGAGACCTTATTAGATAAAACACATGCAGAAAAGGCTTTGCAAGCGTTCCGTCGTAATTACAAGTTAGAATTCATGCACATAGATGATCCCGATGAATGGGACGAGAAACGTGTAGAAGGAGAGATTGTCGGTAATATCAAAAAGTTCATTATGGCATTAGGCAATGACTTCTCGTTTATGGGAAACCAATATCGTCTGATTGTTGATGAACAAGAGTATTTCATAGACCTTCTCTTCTTTAATCGCCGTTTGCGTAGTATGGTTGCCATTGAACTTAAATGGACAGATTTTAAGCCTGAATATGTGGGGAAAATGAATTTCTATTTGTCTGCTCTTGACGATATGGTTCGTCTTCCTAACGAAAATCCTTCAATCGGAATCATCCTGTGCCGAGGTCAAAAGCAGAAGACTGTGGAGTATGCTCTTCGCGACACCAATAAACCTATGGGTGTAGCTACCTATAGGGCTGCAAACGAATTGCCAATAGAATACGGGAATGCACTGAAAGAATTAGAACAATTAAAGGAATTATTATAGATGAATGTAAGACATATTTAGGCATATCAGGCGGTAAGGACAGTGCAGCACTCGCCATCTATCTTCCACAAGAACAATCCGAAGTTCAATCGCAAGAAGTTCCAGTTCGAGTTCGATAATGGCGAGGTGCTGAGACTGAAGTTATATGAGCATTTGAAATTATAATTGTCTATGGAGATACTATCACATTTCAGAACAATAGAAGAACTAGTCAAGATGCTTGACAGGGAGAAGGTTTTGTTCCGTGACATGTTTGAACGACGCAAATCATTGTCTTATCGCACTGACTTTGCTCTTGAAATTGTTGACTACAAACGTGAACGTGTGCAGTATCTGATTGAGCATGGCGTGATTCATGAGAATGGCGACTTCCTAGAGATGGAGGATGTGTATGTGCAGTTTTTCGAGGAAGTGCTCGACATGAATGAGGAAATAAGTGTGGCCTGTGTGAGGGAGCACATCAATGCATTGAAAGAGAACATTGGGTATTACCTTGAAGAAACGAATGAACATCGCAAGACACAATACCAAGCAAATGTGCGTAAGATGCTACGTCGTATTGGATTGAGAACGCTAAAGAATGTAATAGACCTGAAGCGTAATGTGGATGTGGCCTACAAGCAGGAACCCAACTATAAGATAAAAAAGACACGACTTGAGAATCTGGATGAGAAGCGAAAGGGCATCATGCAGTTGATTGCTGAGTGCGAGAAAATGATGGATGGCGAGGTGGTGTTCTTCAAAATGGCTACTGATCCGGAAATGCAGCGCACAACGATGGATGTACGTAACGATTTTACGGAAGCTGACCACAATTTGCTTGAGATAGAACATCAGATTATTGAGTATATTAACCAAATTGAATTGCAAAGTCAATTATTGAAAAAGATACGTCGGTTGAAATACTTGAAAGACCAACTTACTTGGCGGGAAGATACAAATATAGTACGTACATTGAATGACGTCAATCCATTGTGGATAGAGAAACGTCCTTACAATCGCATCTTTCTATCAGTTGATATGCTTCGAAGTAATGAAGAGGCATACGACTTGATAAGAAAGATAGCAGGAAGGTATGATGTGCGTCGACTTGCAAGAACTGAAGCAGATCCATTGGACCAAGAGTTCTTGAATGATGACACCGAGGAAATGAACAGCGTTAATACCACAGAGTTATGGAACGCTTTCAAAGCGCAGGGACAGCATTTGTTTTCTTTTATCAAAAACTATAACTATCATCTGCCACGTACCCTCAATGACCACATTATCCTCTATTGCCAAATGGCAACACAGCACAGCGATGAACTGCGCATTACTGACAACTACGAGACATTTGAAAACATAGAATATGCACTGATATATGCGAACTAATACACAACAAGTCTTTGAACGGATGAGTAAGGGCGGTTTCCTTTCTGTTGATAGCACAGATCAGGAAGTGAAGCACCTTTATGACGATATAGAAGAGAATTATGCAGATTATGAGGCATATTTCTCTGAATTAGGCTTACGGTTGGAGTCAGGTGACGGCTACTATTATTTTGCCCGCACCCAAGAGGCTAAACAGACCATAGAGCAAAAGTTGCAGAGTTTTGCCCAATGGGTGGACATATTGGACTTCCTAAAAACTTACGACATCACGTTCTCTACCGGATTTCAGTTCCGAAGCACTCATATTTTGGAGCGTATTAACCTTGACGTAGAATTGCGTGACAAGGCTCGCAAGTTATTCCGTAAGCAGAATACCAATCAAGATATTGTGGAAAAGCTTATCAGTGAACTGACAACTATGGGATTCGCAGAACTGATTAATGAAGAGGATGGTACTTACAAAGTAACTGCTGCTTTTCGTTATGCAGAGGATATGGTGAACCTGATAACTATTTATAATGAAGAGGAGATACCTGAGCTATGAGACATCTGAATAAAATCATATTCCTGAACTCGGCAAACATTCCATACGCAGAGGTGATGCTGGATGGTAATGTTCATTTTGCAGGTACTCAGGGTGTAGGCAAGAGTACAGTATTGAGAGCTTTGCTATTCTTCTACAATGCAGATAAGATGCGCCTAGGCATCCAACAGGGGCAGAAGTCGTTTGAGGAGTTCTATTTCCGTTATAGTAACTCCTTTATTGTCTATGAGGTAAAGACCGAAAACAGTGCCTACTCTATCTTTACTTATCGTAGTCAGGGAAAAGCTGTGTTCCGTTTCATTGATGCGCCCTATCAGAAATCATGGTTTGTTGATGACAGCGGACGAGTAGAAAGTGATTGGATACGTATTCGTGAACGAATAGGAATCAAAGACATCAGTGCCAAGATAGATACCTACGAACAGTATCGCAACATCATTTTCGGTAATACACACGACCGCAGCCATCGCTATGACAAGTATGCGATTGTCGAGAGTTCGAAATACCAGAATATACCACGAAGTATTCAAAATGTATTCCTGAACAGTAAGTTGGATGCCGACTTTGTGAAGAACACTATCATACAGTCGATGACAGAGATGGAGGACTGTATCCGCTTATCAGACTATCGTCATTTGGTCGCAGACTTTGAACGGGAGTTTGACGAGATAGACTGTTGGTACAAGAAAGACAGCAGTGGCGAGATACCGGTACGTAACAAAGCGGCTAAAGTTGTGGAGAGCTATCGTCTGCTAATAGCCCTTGACTATGAGATGATGCAGACCTGGCATCAACTGAACCATGTCGTCACTTATACTCGTGAGCAATTACCACTGGCGGAAGAAGCAATTCGAGAAATACAAGGAAAACTGGGAAAACTTAAAGAGAAGATTGATGCAACACAACAGGAGTATGAGGAAGAACACGACCGCTTGACTAAAGAAATCAGCAAGCGCGAACAGCGATTGGACGATATTCGTAAAAAACGCAAGCACTACGAAGAAATCGGTATTAAGGACATCATTGAATTGGATGCACAGGAACAGAAATATTTTAGCGAGAAAGCACAGAAAGAAAAATTGCTTCGTGCATTGGAAGAACAATATAAGGATGTGACAGATAAATATCGTGCGCTATATGCTGCACTTGATGACGAGTGGAGCAAGTTCGGACTAGCACAAAAGGAAGAATTACAACGATGTCGCGATGGTTTACAGACAGAGCGGGACAAGAGTGTAAAAGTGCGTGACTTACGAAAGAAATCTGTGGAGGATGCATACGGAGAATGGCTCACCGCATCAGATGAACGTCTTACTGTTTTGCAAGGAAATTACAACTTGGCAGATAAACGTTTGTCAGAGTTACAATATTGGCATCCGATGGCAAAGGAGACAGGTGACTACGAGATGGAAATCCAGAATCTGAAAGTTCAAGAGCATGAATTAAAAAGCCAGTTGATTATCACATCGAACAGTTTGATGTCCCTTCGGCAGGAATGGGAGATGAAGAGTAACCAGATGAAATGTGACTATGAGCACAAACAGGAAGAGGCTCAAAGTCAGCTTAAACAGTTACAAACAGAACTCTCCCAAACGGAAGGAATACTTGCTCGTTGGAAAGGCTCGTTCTATGAGTGGCTGAGTCAAAACAAACCCGGATGGGAAGAAAATATTGGCAAGGTTGTGGACGAGCAGCAGGTACTCTATGCACAAGGTCTGTCGCCAAAACAAACAGAGAACTGTCATCTCTTTGGGGTAAGCATCAATCTAGAGGCTATACCTCTGCATCATCGTACTCCTGATGAATATCGCAGCCTACAAAAACAACAGCAAGAGGCAATTGCAGCCAAAAAGAAAGAAATGTCAGACCTTCAAGTGCAATCAGAGAATGAGCAGGAAGCATTGCATAATCGTTATAAAGGCAAAATTGCAGAATTAGGGCAACAAGAAACTATCCAAAAAGTCCAGTTGGAGCAGATGCCAACAAAGATAAAGGATGCAGAAACGCGTTTACGTCAGACAGAACAGAAAGAAAAAGAAATGGTGGCTACAGAACGCGAAAAGCGGACAAAGGTATATCACGAGACTTTGCTGGCATTGGATGGAGAGAAAAATACCCGTTCGCAACAGCGCATTAAGCGAGAGAAAGATATAAAGAGCGCTGATAGTGATTATAATGCTGCAATACGCGAGCTTCAAAAGCAATTCGATTCTTTCCGACAGAAGCAAGCAGATGAAAGAGAAACCAAGAAAAAAGACATTGATGAGCATATGCAGATGTTGAAGCGGCAGGAACGTGATGAATTAAAAGGCAAAGGTGCTGACACTCATGCAATAGACCTCTGCAGGCAAGACCGCGACTGGGTACAGGCCGTTCTCGACAAGATTGACCAGCAACGACACTTTGTCATCGAGTATCGGAAGGATGAGGAAGAACTCTTCTCGCATGAGTCTGAATTCCGCGATGAGAAACGCCAATTAGAAACAAAGGACAGCACTGCTCGTCAGCAGTATGAAGATAAGCGCAAACGATATGAAGCAGAGCGAAAAGAACACTCTGAACTTCTAACTTCTAAACAGACTATGGTCAAGGCCATGAAGGATGGCTTGACCCAGTATGAACAACTATGCCAAGTGGAGAACATACTGCCAGAGGCTTTCCTGCACGATGATGTGACTTTGTCCTCAACATCAGCATTAACAGAATTGGTTGTTCAAATGCGAGGTGCCGTTAACAAGAAACGTCAAAAGATGGAAGAACTGAAACGTGCCACCAATTCGTTCAACTCTCATTTCGGTACTAACAACACTTTCCATTTTATCACTCCACAATACGATGAGGATTATCTAGCCTTTGCCCTCAACCTGCAGGATTTTGTAGAAAATGATAAAATTGAGATGTATCGTTCTCGTGTCAGCGACCACTATAACACCATCCTGCGTAGTGTGGCTCGCGAAGTTGGTTTGCTGATGAATCATTCTGCAGAGATTCGCAGCATTATCAGCGAGGTGAATCGTGACTTCCAAGAGCGTAACTTTGCTGGTGTTATCCGCAGTATTGAACTCCGGGCTGAAGAATCGTCAGACCGGATGATGCTCTTGCTACGCCAAATCCGTGACTTTACGGAAGAGAATGCACTGACCATTGGTGAATTGAACCTCTTCTCAGGAGGAGACCGTGACAGGATTAATGAGAAGGTGGTAGAGTATCTGAAGAGGTTTATGAAGCAGTTACAGAAAGAACCTGCCCGTACAGAACTTACGCTTAGCGACACTTTCCGTCTACAGTTCCGCATTCAGGAGAATGATAATAATACGGGTTGGGTAGAACGTATTAACAATGTGGGATCTGATGGTACTGACATACTAGTGAAAGCTATGGTGAATATCATGCTCATCAATGTGTTCAAAACAAGGGCTTCCAGGAAGAATGGTGAATTCATCATCCACTGTATGATGGATGAGATTGGTAAACTGCATCCAAGTAATGTAAGTGGTATCCTACAATTTGCCAATGTGCGTAACATCTATCTGATAAATAGTTCTCCAATGGGTTATAATGCAGACCTATACAAATACAACTATCTGCTGACAAAGGACGGCAAGTCGCAGACGCATATCAAGCGTTTGATGACAATCAATTCATGATGAAGATCTCAAAGACACTGATAAATACGTTGCTGCAGCTCATGGATGGCGAATCGGTCGCATCTAGTAC
>JAEEGH010017628.1_pt1 | contig 15192 bp, 10 predicted proteins | sample 9134181 | NCBI WGS metagenome assembly JAEEGH01 (sample SAMN16246544, study PRJNA631951) | gut metagenome | biome: gut microbiome; feature: rumen; material: DP-attached | host: Bos | place: Iran: Karaj | collected 2018-10 | reverse complement strand
GAAAAACCGGAAGGCTTGTTGCCGATGTGGTAAAATCGCTGTTCGCCACTTCGAACAAAAGCGCGCAAAGATAGGAATTATTTTGTTAATAACAAAAATAACTTTCAGTTACCAGCGTCCGCCGGGGCCGTCGCCGCTGTTGGTGTAACTGCTGAGGGTTACTGCAGATCCGCCGCTCACGGTGCCGTTCACCACTCCATATCCTCCGAATATCTCGGTACCGCCACTCACAGTAACACTGGACTTGACCTCGGGTTTGGACGCTCCGGATACCACCAGCTTGGTGCCGCCGCTGGACGGAGTCTTGAACACGTAAGTATCCTCTCCAACAGTTATGGAATAGTACTTATTTGTGCTCCAGGACGATGCCTGATAGCAGGCTTGGGTGAGGCTGGCTCCGGATTCCAGGCCGCCGAGGGCGAAGATGGTGCCGCCGCTCACATAGAGCTTGAATCTGCCTTCCGTATTTGCATCGATGGCAAGTTCCGGGGAGCCTTTGCCGCATGCATACACTACGCCGCCCTTGACATAGAAATTGCCGTTTGCGTCCAGGCCGTCGTTACCCTGAGAGATACCGCATACAAGGCCGTCTTCAATAGTGAAGGTGCTGGCACTGTTGATTGCATCGTCCGCCTTGCTCCACGCATAGACCTCACCGCCTTTGATGGTTAGTTTCCTTTTTACCTCGATTGCTTCTGCATTGGAGCAGTTGACGGTAATCTTGCCACCAGCCACCACGAAATCGCCGGAGAAATCAGAGTAAGTATGCTCGTCCTTCTTGACCGCCCAGCCTATCTTTATACCCTTGGATTTCTTTTCATCCGAGATTCCGTTAAGCGTATAGGCGAGTTTCTGGCCGCTTGTGGTAATGTCGATCGTGCCGCCGGTGACATAGCTTGTGCCAAGAGTTTCCATCACGGTGCTGCTGCCGACCCGTATGCCCTTGCCTCCCTTGCCGGTATTATTGATGGTAAGGCTGCCGCCGGTCATTTCGAACACTTTGTCAGCCTTGATGCCGCCGGAAGACGTGTAATCCTGATCTTCTTCATCATAAGCCGCATTTCCTGTGATTTTCATGACAGTGGTACCGCCAGTGATACGAACCAGGGAATCGGAGCTGAAACCTTTCTTCATATCGGCGGAAACTGCCACATTGATGATGCCGTCATCAACCCGGATATAGTCCTTGCCGCGGATGCCGTGGCCTGCTGAAGAAGTAACGTTCACCGTCTGATTTCCGAGAAAACGGATGTAGTCGTCGGATGTGATTCCGGCCTTGCCGGTGGCGTTCACCGTGAGGGAACCGTCGCCACTGAAAATCAGCTGAGCCTCACTGAAGAAGGCAGCTTTCTGGTCTTCGGTGCCGGACATTGTGTAGGTCGCGCCGTCGGCCAGCTTGTTGGTGCCTTCCAGAACCACGAAAGTGCGTTTTTTGCTCTGGTTGTTGATGGCTGCGCCGGACGGATTTGTAAGGTTCAGGTCCCTAAGTACCAGTGCCTGTTTCTTGCCGCTGTATAGTTTGAAGAAACCGTTGTCGGAAGTACCGGTAAGCACGTACATGATAGCATCTGATCCGGTGTTGGTGGCCGTAACCTGATTGCCGTTTATCTTCACGATTCCGGCATCGTCCCCTTCGACTGAAGCGCCCGAGGCCGCGAAGGTGATGGTTATCGTGCTCTTGAAAGAAGTCTTGGAGATGTTGTCTTCGTCATCGTTAGTAACATCGCTGACCGTGGGGATTTCAGTCCCCGTGTTGTCATCGGTGTTCTGTTCTATTATTTCTTCATCACCGGGCTGTTTTTCCGGCGTGCATCCCCACGCCATAACGGCGAATGAGAGAAGCAACAATATTAACCTTTTCATAACAATTTGGTATTTAGTACATTATAGTACCTGAACCTAAAAACCAAAACCGTGCCAGAATTTTTGTTTACTTTTGTATATGAAAGTTTTACTTCTGCTTGCATTCCTCCTGAATCCCATCCTTCCGGGGTTCCATCCCGACCCTTCGATCGTGGCGGTCGGTGGCGACTACTACATAGTCAATTCCTCTTTCCACTACTTCCCGGGCGTGCCCATCTACCATAGCACAGACCTGGAGCATTGGGAGCAAATCGGGAACGTGCTGGACCGCCCGTCGCAGCTGCCCTTGAAGAACAGCAGCTCCTGGCTGGGCATCTATGCGCCGACCATATGCTACAACGACGGCACTTTCTACATGATAACCACCAACGTGGGAAACGGCGGCAATTTCATGGTTACCGCAACCGATCCGGCCGGCCCGTGGTCTGAACCCATCTGGCTGGAACAGCAGGGTATCGATCCTTCGCTCTATTTCGAGGACGGACGCTGCTATATGGTATCAAATCCGGATGGTGTCATCACCCTATGTGAGATAGACCCTGCTACCGGAGCCACACTGAGCCCATCCAAGCCCCTGTGGCGCGGCACCGGAGGGCGTTTCCCGGAAGGCCCGCACATCTACAAGAAGGACGGATGGTATTATCTCCTGATTTCGGAAGGAGGCACGGAACTCGCTCATAAACTGACCATCGCACGAAGCCGGAAGATTTACGGGCCGTACAAGGCCTTCTCCGGCAATCCCATCTTCACTCACTGTTCCCAAACCGCTCAGAACAACCAGATCCAGGGCACCGGACACGGGGATTTCTTCCAGAAAGAAGATGGTTCCTGGGGCGTGGTATTCCTGGCATACAGGCGTTATGGCGGAGACTTCCATCATCTAGGTCGGGAGACCTTCATGGCTCCGGTAACATGGGAAAAAGGATGGCCGGTAATCAACGGCGGCAAGCCAGTGGAAGCCAGCCCCGGACCGGCTGTCAGCAGGAACTACCGTTTCGACAGCAATGAGTTCGGGCCGGAATGGATGCACATAATGCATCCGGTCAAGGAAAACTACCGGGCGGAAAACGGCCGGCTGATCCTCCGTGGCAACGGGCTCGGGCTTGATACCCAGGAAGGAAGCCCTTCCACCATACTGCGAAGGCAGGAAAGGGCCACGGTCACCATGGAAACCACGGTGCGTATGCTGGAAGACGGCGAGGCTGGCCTCTGCCTATACCAGATATTCTGCGGACACGCAGGTATCTACATAAGCAAGAAGGCCGGGAAACAGGAGGTTACAGTTCGCTATCGGATTCGCGGTATCGATCACGAAGCCGCACGTGTGAGAGTGGCATCCGATAAGGCCAGGTTCAGAATCACTGGATTCGACGACCGCTACGATTTCGAGATGTTCGATGCAGGCGCCTGGAAGTGTCTGGCCAGTCTGGATGTGGCGCTTTTGAGCACCGAAGTGGTAGGAGGATTCACAGGCGTTACCACCGGCCCGTTCTGCAAAGAGGGCACGGCCGAATTCGATTATTTCAAGTACGAAGAACGCTAAATCTCCTTTCCTTCCAGATACACCGAACGGATGTATGGGGTGTGGTGCAGATAAGGCAGTTTGGTAAGCGTCCAGCCAGGTTCCGTAAGGATGAAATCCGCCCGCTTGCCGCGGGTGATGGATCCGGTCATGTCGCTTACGCCCATGGCGTAGGCGCCGTTCAGGGTGACGGCATTCAGGGCTTCCGCAGGGGTGAGACGCATGTGGATGCAGGCGAGGGCCATCACGAAGCGCATGTCTCCCGAAGGGGATGAACCCGGATTGTAGTCGGATGCCAGAGCCAGGCCGAGACCGGCCTTGATGTAGTCTTTCGCGCGGCCGTAAGGGATCCCGAGGAAGAAGGATGTGCCGGGAAGCATCACCGGCATGGTTTCAGTACCGCGCAGGGCCTCGATCTCGGCATCGGTGGTGCGTTCCAGATGGTCTACCGACAGGGCGTTGTGCCTGACTCCTGCCTGCACTCCCCCGCTCACCGCAAGCTCGTTCGCATGGATTTTACCCCTCAGGCCATGCTTAGCCCCGGCTTCCAGGATGCGCTCCGTTTCTTCCGGCGTAAAGAACCCTTCATCGCAGAAAACATCCACATAATCAGCGAGTTCCGCAGCTTCCGGCATCATATCGATCACCTCCTGCACATACTCCGCCTGAGTGTATCCGCGGCCCACCGCATGGGCGCCGAGGAAGGTAACCCGTACGCTTGCAGGCACGCTCTCGCGGATACGGCGGACGACGCGCAGCATCTTCATCTCCCCTTCCGGATTCAGGCCGTAACCGCTCTTAATTTCGAGGGCGCCCGTGCCCATGGCGAGCACCTCGCGGACACGCTCCATCGACTGTGCCAGCAACTCATCTTCCGGCGTGGCATTCAGCAGGTCGGAAGAATTCAGGATTCCCCCGCCCCGGGCGGCTATCTGCTCGTAGCTCAGGCCGTTGATCTTGTCGAGGAACTCCCCGTCGCGGCTTCCGGCATACACCAGATGGGTGTGGCTGTCGCAGAAGGTGGGGAGAATCATGCCGCCACAGGCGTCGATGGTCTCATCGGCCTCCGGCGCCGGGCCGGTCCCGAAATCCACTATCTTTCCACCCTCGACCGCCAGCCAGGCATCGTAAAGGATGCCGGCATCCGCCATTTCAGCCCCCTGCCTGCGCAGAAGGCCTTCCGGAACTATTCCCGCGAGCTCGCCTATGTTCTTGAAAACTATCATATGGGGAGGTTTTCCTTACGGATGAACTCGATGGACTTCTCGATGAAGGGATGCATATAGCTGTCTTCAGTGATGAACGGGACTTCCTTGCGATAGTGCTTCAGCACCCTTTCAAGCAGTGGCGAGGTCTTGGCCGGGCGGCGGAATTCCATTGCCTGGGCGGCGTTGAACAACTCGATAGCGAGCACGGTTTCGGCATTGTCCACCACGCGCACAAGCTTGGTCGCGGAATTGGAACCCATCGAAACATGGTCTTCTTGACCCTGGGACGAAGGGATGGAATCGCAGGATGCTGGCCAGCAGAGTCCCTTGTTCTGGCTTACGATCGATGCAGCCGTATACTGCGGAATCATGAACCCGCTATTCAGTCCGGGATTGACCACCAGATATTTGGGCAGGCCACGGAGGCCGTGGATCAGCTGATATGTGCGCCTTTCGGAGATGGATGCCAGCTCCGACATCGCAATCGCCAGGGCGTCCATCGGGATGGCGATGGGCTCGCCGTGGAAGTTGCCCGCGGAGATTATCATATCCTCATCCGGGAAGATGTTGGGGTTGTCGGTGGCGGAGTTTATCTCGTTCTCTATCACCGACTTGACATACATGATATTGTCTTTCACCGCACCATGCACCTGAGGGATGCAGCGGAAACTGTAGGGATCCTGCACATGCTCCTTGGCACGGCTTATCAGCTGGCTGCCGGCAAGGATGGACATGAAGCGCTTGCCCGTGGATATCTGCCCGGTATGCGGGCGCAGCTGATGCGTCAGCGGAAGGAAGGGCTCTATTCGCCCGTCGAAAGCATCGAGCGACATGGCACCGATGAGGTCTGCCCAGCGCGAGAGGCGCATGCTCTTCAGGATGGACCAGACAGCGTGCGCGCTCATGAACTGGGTGCCGTTCAGCAGCGCAAGGCCTTCCTTGGACTGCAGTTTGATGGGCTCCCAGCCCTTTTCTTTCCACACTTCGGCCGAAGGGCGAATCTCGCCTTTGTACATGACTTCTCCCAAACCGATGAGCGGAAGGCTCAGGTGTGCGAGGGGGGCGAGGTCGCCGGATGCACCGAGGGATCCCTGCTGGTAAACCACGGGAAGGATATCCTCGTTAAACATGTCCATCAGCCTCTGCACGGTGATGAGTTGAACTCCGGAATGGCCATAGGCCAGATTCTGCACCTTCAGGAAAAGCATCAGCTTTACTATCTCCGGGCGGACGGGCTCCCCTGCGCCGCAGGCGTGGGATACCACCAGGTTATACTGGAGCTGCGAAAGCTCATCCTTGGGAATAGTCACGTTATAGAGGGATCCGAATCCGGTGGTGATGCCGTAAAGGGGACGGTCGATGTCTTCCATCTTGCGGTCCAGATACTCCCGGCACTTGATTATGGCACCCTCGGATGCCTCCGATAAAACAAGCTTTTCGTTATTGTCGATAATCGCCTTAAGGCGTTCGAGGGTAAGTCGTTCGTTGGAAATTATGTGGTTCATGGTTATTGGTTATTTCAAAGCATTGCGCACCAGCGCGTCGTCTGCAAGATTCGGGAGCGTGACCTTCAGCCCGGGCGTGCGGTCCATCTCGCGTTCGATGGCGAAGCGGGCGCCCTCGTTCCGGGCCCAGGAGCGGCGGGCTATGCCGTTGTTCACATCCCAGAAGAGCATCTCCCGTATGTGGCGGGCGGAGTCTTCGGAACCGTCTATCACCATACCGAATCCTCCGTTGATCACCTCTCCCCAGCCTACTCCGCCGCCGTTGTGGATGCTTACCCAAGTGGCGCCGCGGAAACCGTCACCGATGACGTTCTGCACCGCCATGTCGGCAGTGAACTGCGAACCGTCGTATATATTGGAGGTTTCGCGGAAGGGGCTGTCGGTGCCGGACACGTCGTGATGGTCGCGGCCTAGCACTATCGGGGCGGTGATCTCGCCCTTGCGTATAGCCTCGTTGAAGGCGAGGGCTATCTTGGTGCGCCCTTCGCAGTCGGCATAGAGAATTCGGGCCTGGGAGCCCACCACGAGGTGATTGCGCCCGGCCTCTTCTATCCAGTGAATGTTGTCCCGCATCTGCCCGGCTATCTCCGCAGGAGCGGTGGCGGCTATCTCGCCGAGGACCTTCACCGCGAGGGCATCGCTCTTGGCCAGGTCGGCCGGGTCTTCGCTCATGCACACCCAGCGGAACGGACCGAAACCGTAGTCGAAGTACATCGGGCCCATGATGTCCTGCACGTAGGACGGATAGCGGAAACTGCCGTCTTTCTTAAGGATATCCGCGCCGGCGCGGGAACTTTCCAGAAGGAAGGCGTTGCCGTAGTCGAAGAAGTACATCCCCTTGGCAGCCAGCCTGTTGATGGCCGCCACGTGTCTGCGGAGAGATGCCTGAACGGCCTCTTTGAACCTGGAGGGTTCCTCCGCCATCATGCGCTTGGATTCCTCCAGGCTGTAGCCAACGGGATAGTATCCACCCGCCCACGGGTTGTGGAGGGATGTCTGGTCGGAACCGAGATCCACGTGCATATTCTCTTTGGCCAGGCGTTCCCAGAGGTCTACGACGTTGCCCACATATGCCAGGGACACCGGCTTTTTGGTTGCCACGGCTTCGCGTATGCGGGGGATGAGTTCATCCAGATCGCTGTGGAGTTCGTCCACCCAGCCCTGCTGGAAGCGCTTTTCGGCCGCCTTGGGATTGATTTCTGCGGTGACGCTCACCACCCCGGCGATGTTGCCCGCCTTGGGCTGTGCGCCGGACATCCCGCCGAGGCCGGCGGTGACGAAGAGTTTGCCTGCGGGGCTGCCGCCCTGCTTCCGGGCGGCGTTCATCACCGTGATGGTGGTGCCGTGTACTATCCCCTGCGGGCCTATGTACATGTAGGACCCCGCCGTCATCTGCCCGTACTGGCTCACGCCCATCGCATTGAAACGCTCCCAGTCATCCGGCTTGGAATAGTTGGGGATGACCATGCCGTTGGTGACGATGACCCTGGGCGCATCCTTGTGGCTGGGGAACAGCCCGAGCGGATGCCCGGAATACATCACCAGCGTCTGCTCGTCGGTCATCGTGGCCAGATACTGCATCACCAGGCGGTACTGAGCCCAGTTCTGGAAGATGGCGCCGTTGCCGCCGTAGATTATGAGTTCGAGAGGATGCTGGGCCACGCGCTCGTCCAGATTGTTCTGGATCATGGCCATGATGGCCGCGGCCTGCCGGCTCTTTGCCGGATACTCGTCTATCGGGCGCGCGTATATCTTATAGGAAGGACGGTAACGGTACATATAGATGCGGCCGTAGGCCTTCAGTTCCGCGGCGAACTCGGGTGCAAGCGTTGCGTGGAGTGCCTCCGGGAAGTAGCGCAGGGCGTTTTTCAGCGCCAGAACCTTCTGTTCTTCCGTGAGTATGTCCTTGCGCTTGGGCGCGTGATTTATTTCTTTGTCGTATGGTTTAGGTTCCGGCAGTTCAGCCGGAATGCCGGCCAGTATTTCTTCTTGAAAGGTCATCCTATGTTATTGTTTACGGCTTCCAACACTTTGTCCTGCAGCTTTTCGGCTTCTGCGATGATGTCTTCCGCCCGCTTGAGCAGCGGCTCGGCGGGAGCCTTGTCGGTGAGGCCGGCGGCGTTGATGCGCACGTTCAGCGCAGCTCCGCGGATGGCAGCGGTCGCGACCAGGGCGGCCACTCCGGCATCGGATGCGGAGGCGGGATTTCCCTTCTGGGCCATCTCCAGCGCCAGCGGCAGTGCCTTCAGCGAGGCCTCCATGGTCTTCAGCGGCACGGACGCAGCATAGAGGGTAGCCTCCTCCATCGCCTTGTCGCGGGCAGCCTTCTCCTCCGGAGTGCCCTTGGGCATGGCGAACACGTCCATTATCCTGTTGAACGCGGCGGTGTCTTCATCTACCAGGGCCAGCAGTTCGGAAAGGATGGCCTGGCCCTTTTCGGCAACGTCCGAGAATTCCTTCCAGCGCTCATCCCATCCGCGCTTGTGGGCGGAGAGATTCGCCACCATCGTGGCGAGGGCTGCGCCGAAAGCGCCCATGCAGGCGGAAACAGACCCGCCGCCGGGAGCCGGGGATTCGGAGGCCGTCTCCTTCGCAAAATCCTTCACACTGAGGCGCACCAGATGCTCTTTTTGGGCCATCTCGGCGGGATCCTCCATCAGGTATTCGATAACCTTCTCGCGAGGGTCGAAGGGCTTTAGGTCATCCAGCGACATGCTCTTGACGGCTATTTTGATTATCTCTTCTTCGGGGATGCCGAGGGATCGCTGCTGGCGTTCAAGATAGAACTTGCCGGCCTCTACCAGCACCTTCTTGGGCACCAGACCCACGATTTCGGCACCAGTGACACGCAGGCCCCTGGCCGCTGCTGCGCGGGATACTTCCTCGAATGCGACGTGGAGCGGGGTGGCATCGATGTCGGTGATGTTCATGGACACCTGCGCGATGCCGTATTCATCTATGTACCAGCCAATTGCCTTGCAGCCCTTGAGGGTGCCAGGCGTCCAGATCTGGTTGCCGTTTTCATCTTTCAGAAGCTTGCCGGTGAGCTTACCACCCTCCCTGGCCTTCCGGCCTTTTTCGCGAACGTCGAAGGCGATTGCCATGGCACGGCGGGTGGAGGTGGTATTCAGGTTGTAGTTCACCGCCACGAGGAAGTTGCGCGCGCCCACGTTGGTAGCTCCGGTGCGGGCGACGGTGTCGTTGTATTCGCCGCCGAAATCCGGCTTGCGCTCCGGGTCCGCCATCTTCTCCGGCAGAGCCTCGTACTCGCCGGCGCGGCACACCGCAAGGTTCTTGCGCTCGGGCTTGAATGCCGCCGCCTCGTAGCAGTAGCACGGGATGCCGAGTTCTTTGTATAGGCGCTCGCCCAGCTTCCTGGCGAGTTCCGCGCACTCCTCGAGGGTGATTCCGGCGATAGGGATCAGAGGCAGCACGTCGAGGGCGCCGCTGCGGGGATGAGCCCCGTGATGCTGGCGCATGTCTATCTTCTCCTTGGCCATGGCAGCTCCCTGGAACGCGGCCTCGACCACATCTTCCGGAGAGCCCACGAAGGTAATCACCGTGCGGTTAGTAGCCTCTCCCGGATCCACGTTCAGAACCTTTACGCCATTTACGGAGGCTATTGCCGCCACGATTGCGTCTATGATGGATTTGTCGCGCCCCTCACTGAAATTGGGAACGCATTCTATGATTCTGCTCATCGGTTAATAGTTTTTTCAAAGATAGTGAAAAAAACTATAACCTATTTAGAAAAATACGACAAGAGGGCGCGCTGATAATCGCCCAGCGCCCGTGTTCCTTTTTTGGTTATGCGGCAGACTGTATGGGATCCGCGGCCTTCACCGCTGCGGGAGACCTTAATGTAACCCGCTTCCTCCAGATTGGAAAGCTGTACACTGAGATTCCCCGACGTGGCCTTCGTAAGTTCCTTCAGGTACACGAAGTCCGCATCGTCCAGCGAATCCAGGGCTGCCATAATCTTCAGCCTCAACTCGTTGTGAAGTATGGGATCCAAGTCTTTAAACTCCACTTTTTACGCTTTTATTGAATAAAACTCCAGGGAGCACCAGTGCCACCAGCGCCACCACTACGATAGCAAGTGTCTGCCAAATCCACAGGTCTCCCTGCAAGCAGAAAGCCCCGATGCTAATGGCAGCACCCGCCAGGCCACAGATAATCATGGTGCGGAAACGCAACACTTCCCCAGTAATGAAACTCCCTATGCCTACCAGAAGGCAAATCAATGGATTCTCTACAATTTCATAAATGTCCAGGAATCCGAACAGGGTTCCCCCTATGCCTATAGCGCAGGCCGCAAATATCCAGTAATCCAGCACGAGCTTCGATCCGCGGGTGCGCCTATGGTCCCTCTCATGCCCCCTGCGGAGCATGATGTACATCAAAGGCAGACCGATAACCGGAATACCAACCCAAAGCCAGCCGGCCCACGTCTGCCCTGCTTTCAAAAGAAAGAATTCGAGCAGATAGAAAAACGCGGTCAGCGAGCCCCACAGAATGAACAGATAGTTTCCTGTGGGGGTGCTGTCCATTTCCACTTTGCCCCTGGTACGGGCTATCACTTCGAGTGCGTCAAAGTTTTCTTCCATAACAGGGGCAAAGATAGCGATTTTCTAGTTGTGGTCTACGTAAATCTCGGACTTCTTTCTGTTATCCCACTTTAGGCGGAATATCACCTGTGTGCCGTACTGTGTGCTGCCGGTGCTGGACTTGAGGAATAGCTTCGGATGATCATCGCGGCCGCCGTATCCGGAGAAGGAGAAGTACGTGTCGTAGCCGGGCTGAAGTTCAACGTGCGACCAGTCCCAGTATGCGTCTTCTGGATTCGTAATCACGCCAACTTCCATGCCCATCGGATAATTGCACACGCCATTCTCGCCGCCGCTGGTAAAAGGTTCAAATACACCGTTTTTGTGCTTATAGGTGATCTGGAAGGAAATGACCTTATGCTCTACAACCTTCACAGGAATGGTGTACTTGGCGCTATGGTCGGTTACGCTTCGGAAGATAAGGTCAAAATCTCCGACCGGTATACCTTTTTTGAAATCGACATATTTGCCGTAAGGATTGTAATACAGTTTGTTATAGTTCTCAGTAGCCGGATCAATCTCTATGCCGTAGCCATTGAAGGAATAGGTATCCTTGGGTGCCCATTCGTCTGCCTCGATGTAAATGGAGTCGCTGGACCATCCGTAGGCGGGATCATTTTCGACCAGCATAAAATCAGCAGAGCCTTCTTTCGGTGAAAGAGAGAATGAAGAATATCCGGGACCGTTGTATAAGGTTATCTTATTTGTCATATCCGTCCCTGCGTAGGCGAAGGTGAGTTCAACCTGCTGATTCTCGGCCGAATTGACAGCGGTGAGTTTCTGTGTTGAAGCATCCCAGCTGAACCATTCGCCGGAGTAGTTGTTGCGGGTCTGGCTTTTGAGAGTCACTTTGCTCCAGTCGAAGCTGGCGCCGGGTGTCCAGAAAGCTGTGAGGGTGATGGACTTGCCTGGGGCAACCCAATTACATTCGTAATTAAGGCTGAAACTTGACAGATCAGCCTTCAATTCCTTGATGGTAGCGTTACCACACAGAATGTATTCGTCCCCAGGGAGGTAAGTCTCCGTTGCCTGATCCCATATCTGGTTTTCAAAAACAAAGGTAAACAGGAGTTGGTACTGGCCGGAATAAGCCTTTGTGCCGCTCTTTTCCTTGAGCCAGATCTGGCTGCTGCCGTCCAATTTCACGTTGCCGCCCATGCCCATATGACAGTCAATCATTTTGTCCTGGCCAAGCCTCGTTGATCCCAGCTTGGCTGCCATCCAGGGATACTTGTCGTATAGTTCCTGGGAGATGTTTGTGAGCTTATTTGCAACCTCCGGTGGAATTTCTCCGTTGAACCAGCCCTGGGTCATCTGCTTCTCATCCTCATCCATCAGTTCTACGTGGATGGCCTGCTGGGTTCCGTCCATATAGCTTGAACCTACATACCAACTGGAATATTCTTGCGGGAATGTATATACCTGAACCTGGCCGCCTTTTTTCTGAACGGAATAGGTGTTATCTTTCAGGGCCACAGCCATGTCAATAGGTTTGTCATCCGATGCATCCCTCGGCAGCACCTCCGCCGTGGCGGTGGCAAGGTTTCCTTGCTGGTCCACAACGCCCTTCACATTTTTGACGACACCCTTGACCGTTCCCCCGGTAAAAGTCTTCGGATCAGGTGCGGTGAAGGTCACGGTAACCTGTCCGTTTTCATCGGTGGTTGCACTGGCAGGGCTCACGCTACCGCCGGTTGCCTCGAAGCTGACAGTTGCCGTGGTATTCGTCTCTTTGAGATTATAGATTTTCCCGTTGGGCGAAGTCAGCGTAAGAGTGAAAGTAAAGCTTGCCGTACCGTCTTTGGCAATCTTCTGCGATGCAGGAGAGACGGCAAGTTCGTCTTTGGTTTCTTTAACAAAGATTTCTGCTTCTTTCTCGGAACACCCCGCAAAAAATCCTGCCGCCATGGCAAGGAAAGGAAGTAAATGTTTCAGTTTCATACCTATTTTTATTATTTTAGTTTATCCCATAAACCTTACAAATATAGTTAAGTTTATGGAATAAACAATAATCCGGGAGATTGTTTTTGTTCAATGAGCGCAACGGCGCGAAATAACCCGATGTCACTGCACGGGCAGATTATTTGGCAATTTCCTGCCAGCAGCGGGTAAGGTCCAATTCTATGCCAGGGACCTTACCGGCATTTCGGCCTCCCAGGCACTTCCGGCGGGTAAGGTGTCGACCCTAAAATTGGACCTTACCCGAAATTGGTGGAGACCATCCCCAATGAGCGCACCAGCGCGAACGGCGGGAAAGGAAAGTAGGGGATTTCGTCGGGCATGGCCCTCCGATAGCCCTTCGGGGTTCCGCTCCCAATGAGCGCACCAGCGCGAACGGCGGAGGCCGGTCCGAAGGACTAAGGCCGGGAGCCGCGGGGTACTTTAGGGGCAGCGCCCCTAATAGAACAAGAGGTGGGTGCGGAGCACCCGAATCCCTCTGACGACGCGAAAAGCCAGCGGCTAGCTGGCTTTGAAGCGGAGGAAGAGGGATTCGAACCCCCGGTACGTTGCCGTACAACAGTTTTCAAGACTGCCGCCATCGACCACTCGGCCATTCCTCCATATTTAACGCGATGCAGCGCTTCAGGCTGCAGGGCGTGCCTGCCGCGAACCTTTCGCAAACAGGACTGCAAAGGTAGAGATTTTCTTTTATTTTGACAAATGGAAGAAAAAAACTACATTTGTGTGATATACTAACACCAGCCACATGAAAAAAGTAATCCTTATCCTCTTGAGTATCGCCACGATAATCCCTGCAACCATCAGCTGCAAAAAGGGCGACCAGACACTCAAAGTCATCTCCTATAATATACGCGTAGGCAAGGCGCCGGACGGCCCCAATGCATGGGAACTCCGCAAGCCCGCATCTCCTGCGATGATCGCCGACCAGCAGCCGGACATCTTCGGCCTGCAGGAAGCCCTCGGCATGCAGCTCGATTATCTCGAAGAGAACTGCCCGGATTACGACCACGTGGGCGTTCCCCGCGACGACGGCAAGGAGAAGGGCGAAGTCATGGCCATCTTCTGGAACACCAAGACCCAGAAACTCCTGAAATGGGGCAACTTCTGGCTCAGCGACACTCCCGAGGAACCTTCCCTCGGCTGGGATGCAAAGTGCTTCCGCACCGCCACATGGGCCCTGCTCAAGGACAAGCGCTACAATAAAAAGTATTATTATGTGAATACCCATCTCGACCATAAGGGAAAGGTGGCACGCGCCAAAGGGCTCCAACTCATCGTTGACCGCATCGACGACATCAATCCCGAGGGCTATCCCATGATCCTGACCGGGGACTTCAACGTGGAACTCGGAGATTCCTGCCTGCTTTCCCTCAAGGGCCGCATGGAGTCCGTCCGCGACATCGCTCCCAAGACCGACAGCCTGGATACCTTCCAGGGATTCGGTACCGGGGAGTACAAATGCTGCGTGATCGACTACATCTACGAGTCCGGATTCACTGCTACGCCTTCGTTTGAGACCATCACCAAGACCTATGCGGAAATCCCTTATATTTCCGACCACTACCCCATCTCGGCCATCCTCGTATTCTAAATCAATCCTTATATGAAAGAAAACTACAACTGGAAGTATGCCTCCGTGGGAGGCTCCGTGCGGGTTAAGCTCGAGAGCGGCGCGGACATCGCCAATCTCGCTAAACTCGACCGTAAGAAATGGACGGTGCTCAGCTGCCCCACCATCGGCCTGGAGTTCGATGCCAAGACCCTCAAGCTCCTCGATGCCGACGGCGACGGACGCATCCATGTGGACGAAGTGATCGCCGCTTCGCAGTGGGTCACCGGCATCCTCAAGAATCCCGACCTGCTCCTCAAAGGGCAGGACTTCCTCAAGTTCAGCGACTTCGACACCAAGAACGAAGAAGGCGCCAAGCTGGAGAAATCCGCAAAGCAGATCCTCGCCAACCTCAAGATAGAGAAGGACGGTATCTCCCTCGCGGAGACCTCCGACAACGAGAAGATCTTCGCGGAGACCCAGTTCAACGGAGACGGCATCATCACCGAGGCCAGCGCCGACGACGAAGCACTCAAGGAGACCATAAAGAACATAATCGCCACCGTCGGTGCATCCAAAGACCGCAGCGGTGCCGATGGCGTGACCGCCGACCAGATCGAAGCCTTCTACACCGCTTGCGCGGACTACAGCGCCTGGAAGGCTGCGGAAGAGAAGGGCCCGTTCGGAGAGAACACCGAGGCCGCACTCGCCGCCTGCGAGGCCCTCAAGGAGAAGATTGCTGACTACTTCATGCGCTGCAAGCTCATCTCCTTCAACGATGCAGTCGCCGGCGTGGTGGATGTATCGGTAGATAAGGTAGGATCCATCAGTGACGGAGACCTGGCGGCAGCGGCCGACCAGATCGCCACCTATCCCCTCGCCCGTCCTTCTGCCGACGGCAAGCTCCCCCTGAACGGCGGCATCAACCCCGCATGGAAGGCCGCTTTCGCAACCCTCAAGGCTCTCGTCTTCGATG
>JAEEGH010017622.1_pt1 | contig 15195 bp, 8 predicted proteins | sample 9134181 | NCBI WGS metagenome assembly JAEEGH01 (sample SAMN16246544, study PRJNA631951) | gut metagenome | biome: gut microbiome; feature: rumen; material: DP-attached | host: Bos | place: Iran: Karaj | collected 2018-10 | reverse complement strand
CGTTTTCCAGACGGAGGCGGTGAAAAAGGTTACCCTGTACAAGGGCTCCTTCCCTGCCCGTTATGGCGGCCGGGTGTCGTCCATCGTGGACATCCGCACCAACGACGGCAACATGAAGGAGACCCACGGTAGCGTGGGCGTGGGCGTGCTCACGGAAAAGCTCCATCTGGAGGGGCCCATCCTCAAGGACCGCCTGAGCTATTCCATCAGCGGCCGCGGCCTGCATACGCTGTTCTATACCCCCATCATCAAGGCCGTCATGGGTAAGGGACGCTATGCCAACTACTATTTCTACGACCTTTCCGGCAAGCTCACCTGGCGCCTGTCCGACAAGGACCGCTTCTTCCTGGCGGCCTACAGCGGCAAGGACAATATGGGCATCCAGTTCGAGGAAGACGGCTCCAGCCCCATCCTGGCCGAGCTGGACGACTTTGAAGTGCCCAGCAATTTCTTCTTCCGCACGGACATGGGCATCGGCTGGGGCAACAATGTGGTGTCGCTGCGCTGGAACCACATTTTCTCCAACCGCCTGTTCGCCAACACCACCGTGGCGTACAACCAGTACAAGATGCTCATGCATATGGGCCTGCGGCAGGAGCAGCGGAACGAGAGCGTACAGTTTGACGTGGACTACAACTCCGGCATCCGGGACTGGAGCGGCAAGATAGACTTCGACTATGTGCCCACCCCCGCCCACCTGGTAAAGTTCGGCGCGGAGTACACCTACCACACCTTTGTCCCGGAAACCCTCACCGCCGTAATGAGCGAGAGCATCAACAACGCCACCAACGGGGAAGGCCTGAATTACCGGAGCCCCTACGAATCGTACGAGGGCCACGACATAGCCCTGTATGCCGAAGATGACTTCTCCCTGGGCAGCCACTTCACCCTGAATCCGGGTCTGTATGCCTCGCTGTTCTTTGCCGACGGAAAGCCGTATTTCAACCTGCAGCCGCGCCTGTCGGCCAAGTATTCGCTGGATAACGGCCTGTCCTTTAAGACGGGTTACGCGCGGATGGCGCAGTACGTGCACCTGCTCAGTTCCTTCTCGGTTTCGCTGCCGCTGGACCTGTGGGTTCCCATTACCAAGAACATCAAGCCGGTTACGTCCGACCAGGTATCGGCCGGTATCTATTTCGACGGCCTTCCGGGCTGGGAATTCTCGCTGGAAGGCTATTGGAAGCACATCGACAACCTGCTGGAGTACAAGGACGGCACGGTGGTCCTGGGCAACAGCATGGGCTGGGAAGACAAGGTGGAGATGGGACAGGGCAAGGCTTATGGCATGGAACTGTTTGTGCAGAAGACTACCGGCCGGCTCACCGGCTGGGTGGCTTATACGCTGGCCAAGAGCGAACGGGTTTTCCCCGACGGCTCCATCAACCTGGGAAGGCCTTTTCCCTACAAGTACGACCGCCGGCACAACTTCAACATCAACCTTAGCTATCAGCTGAGTAAACACGTGGAGATGAATGTGGCTTGGATCTTTTCCAGCGGAAACACAACCACCATCCCGCTCCGCCGGACCGTGGTGCTGGCCCCGGACGGGGAGCCCTGCGTGGCCGATTACGTGGACGAGCGGAACAATTACCGCCTGCCGCCCAGCCATCGGCTTAACGTGGGCTTTATCTTCAAGGCTGGTACCCACTGGGACTTCAATGTGAGTGTGTACAACCTGTACAACAACATGAACCCCAACCTGGTGTACGTGGATTATGAATCGGCACGGGCCGAGGACGGCACCTATTACACCCAGCCTGTGATGCAGAAGGTGACCATCCTGCCCATCATGCCTTCCGTGAGTATCACCTATAAATTCTGACGCGCTATGAAGAAACTGCTTTATATGGTGGCTCTTACGCTGGTTGCGGGAGCGTGTATGAACAAGGTGCCGGTAGATTTTGGCGAGGTGGAGCCGAAGCTGGTGATGAATGCGCAGCTGGAGTCCCGGGAGGGAGAACAGCTCATTTACCTGAGCGAGAGTTCGCAGGTTTCGCTGAAGCCGGTCCACGGGGCAGAAGTTACGGTATACGTGGACGGAAAGCCGCTGGCTACGGCCAGGGAAGTGGAGGCGGAGGATATTCCCAATAAGTCGCCGAATGCGGCTGCCTATAGTTTCCTGGGTGGTTTCCCTGTGGGCAGCCAGGTGAAAGTATCGGCCAAAAAGGGCTCCTGGGAAGCCTGGGCGCAGGCCGATGTGTTGCCGCCCCCGTCCATATCGGCCGTGGATACGCTCCGGACCCTGGAGCAGGAGATGGCCGGCGATTTCGAATATACGGAAGAGGTCTTTCACGTAAAGATTTCCTTCAAGGACCTTCCGGGCGATAATTTTTATCAGGTGGGAGTCCTGGCCTATAAGCAGGTTACCCTGGTAGACGCCAAGGGAGAGACGCGGGAGAAGCTCTATTACGAGAATCTGTCCATGAGCGGCAGCAGCGACCCTGTCTTGGGCGGAGCCACGGCCGGAATGTCCATTTTTGACCTGGGCAAGACCTTCCTGGTGTTCTCGGACCAGATGTTCCGGGACCAGGAATACACCCTCCGGCTGTCCGTTCCGGCAGAATTGCTTTCCTCCGCCCTGCTGGACTGGGACGGGGAATTCATCCCTGTGTATTTCCTTACCACCACCACCCTGGTTCCCTGGCTGGAGTGCATCTCCCGGGAGGAATACGATTATATGAGCGCCCTTAACAACCTGGAGAATTTCGGCTATACTTCGCAGGTGATTGTGGAGCCCACCACCATCCCTTCCAATGTGAATGGCGGCCTGGGCTTCCTGGCTGTGCGCAGCCGTACGCAGGCTGCATCCATGGAACTGCCGGTAGTCCGGACAGATCTTTATTTCGACCCTACTTTCCCTCAATCTGAACAGAATGCAGGACAGTAACAAGATCATACAGGAATTCACTTCCCTCGAGTACAAGGAAGGCTTTGTGACGGATGTGGAGCAGGAGTTCATCCCCAAGGGGTTGAACGAGGAGATCGTGCGCCTGATATCGGCCCGGAAGGAGGAGCCGGAGTGGCTCCTGGAGTTCCGGCTGGACGCCTTCCGCAAGTGGCAGGCCATGCCCATGCCCACCTGGGCCCATCTGGATATGCCGGAAATTGATTTTCAGGACATTATCTATTTTGCGGCCCCCAAGAAGGACAAGGACCGTCCCAAGGAGATAGACCCCAAGCTGGCCGAAACGTTCGACAAGCTGGGTATCCCCCTGCAGGAGCGGGACGTATTGGCCGGGGTGGTGGCGGTGGATGCCGTATTTGACTCTGTTTCCGTTACTACCACCTTCCGGAAAACCCTGGCCGAAAAGGGCATCATCTTCTGCAGTTTCTCGGAGGCCGTGAAGGAGCATCCGGACCTGGTGCGTAAGTACCTGGCCACGGTGGTTCCCGCCAGCGACAATTACTTTGCCGCCCTCAATTCGGCCGTATTCTCCGACGGCTCCTTCTGCTACATTCCCAAAGGGGTGAAGTGCCCCATGGAGCTTTCCAGCTATTTCCGCATCAACGCCCGTGGCACCGGTCAGTTCGAGCGCACGCTCATCGTGGCCGACGAGGGGTCTTACGTTAGCTATATGGAAGGCTGCACCGCCCCCATGCGGGACGAGCAGCAGCTGCACGCCGCCGTGGTGGAGATCATAGTGGAAAAGGATGCCGATGTCAAATATTCCACCGTGCAGAACTGGTATCCCGGCGACGCCGACGGCAAGGGCGGCATCCTGAACCTGGTTACCAAGCGCGGCATCTGCAAGGGCAGCGGTTCGCACCTTAGCTGGACGCAGGTGGAAACGGGATCGGCCATTACCTGGAAATACCCTTCCACCATCCTGAAAGGGGATTTTTCCTCGTCCGAGTTCTATTCCGTGGCCGTTACCAACAACCATCAGCAGGCCGATACGGGTACCAAGATGATCCACCTGGGACGGGGGACCAAGAGCCGCATTGTGTCCAAGGGCATATCGGCCGGGGTGAGCCAGAACAGCTACCGGGGCCTGGTGCGGATGGCCAGGGGGGCCGAGGGGGCCAGGAATTTCTCCCAGTGCGACAGTCTCCTGATCGGCTCGCGCTGCGGAGCCCATACCTTCCCGGACATCCAGAGCCAGAATCCCACCGCCACGGTGGAGCACGAGGCAACCACTTCCAAGATATCGGAGGACCAGCTCTTCTATTGCAACCAGCGGGGCCTGGACCCGGAAGAAGCCGTGGGGCTCATTGTTAACGGGTATGCGCGGGAAGTGCTCTCGCGTCTTCCCATGGAATTTGCCGTAGAGGCGCAGAAACTGTTGCAAGTATCATTAGAAGGATCTGTAGGATAATATGTTAGACATTGTCATATTTGAATTGGCCGGACGTCCGGTGCTGCTCATGGACTTGGTTTCAAGCCTGCTGGGCCTCACCTGCGTGTTCCTGGCAGGCCGGAACTCTAAGTATAACTTCTGGGTGGGGTACCTGTATACGGCCGCCCTGTTCTTCCTGTTCTGGAACAAGAACCTGTACGCCAGCCTGCTGCTCCAACCCATTTCCCTGGCCATTAACATCATGGGCCATTACCGCTGGACGCATCCCAAGCCGTCGGAGCAGAGCTCGGAAGACAGCAAATCCCTGAAAGTGAGCATGCTAAGCTGGTCGGAACGCGCGATGGCCGTAGCCGCGGTACTGGTGGTGGCCTTTGTGTGGGGCTGGACCCTGGACCAGCTGTTCCCCAGCGATCCGCACCCTTATCTGGACTCCTGCGTAACCGTGCTCATCCTGCTGGCCCAGCTGCTGAGCGCCCTCAAGAAGTGGGACTGCTGGATTGCCTGGCTGGTGGTGAACATTACCCAGATTATCCTGCACGTAAGCGTGGGCAATGTGTTCATGCCGATAGTGTGCGCCCTGTATCTGGTGAACGGCCTGTGGTCGCTGGCCTCTTGGATGAAGCTTTACCGCAAAAAAGCTTAAGTGTTTGATAGATAGTAATTTATAGGAAAAGCCTGCTGCACTTTGACAGCAGGGTATTTACATAAAAGACTGATTATGAGCTGTTTGCTGAAAATCAACAATCTGCATGCCGGGATAGACGGCAAGGAAATCCTGAAAGGAATCGACCTGGAGATGGGTCCGGGGGAGGTGCATGCCATCATGGGGCCCAACGGGGCTGGAAAGAGCACGCTGGGCGCCATCCTTACGGGCCGACCGGGCTATGAAGTGACGGAAGGGACCGTGCTGTACCAGGGAAAGGACCTGCTGGCCATGGCGCCGGAAGAGCGCGCGTGGGCAGGCCTGTTCCTCAGTTTCCAATATCCCATAGAGATTCCGGGCGTCTCCATCACCGCCTTCATGAAGGCGGCGGTGAATGCCAAGCGCAAGGCGCAGGGCCTGCCGGAAATGAAGGCCGGTGAGTTTCTGAAGCTCATGAAGGAGAAGATGGCCTTTGTGCAGATGAAGCCGGAATTTGCCAAGCGGGAAGTGAACGTGGGCTTCTCCGGCGGCGAGAAAAAGCGCAACGAGATTTTCCAGATGGCCCTGCTGGATCCGGTGCTTTCCATCCTGGACGAGACGGACAGCGGCTTGGACGTGGACGCCCTCAAGATTGTGGCCGATGGGGTGAACGCCCTTAGGAGCCCGGAAAAGAGCGCCATCATCGTTACGCACTACCAGAAACTGCTGGAATACGTGCAGCCGGACGTGGTGCACGTGCTCAAGGCCGGCCGGATTGTGAAAACCGGCGGCAGGGAGCTCATAGAAGCCATTGAAACCAAGGGATTTGACCAGTTCTAGCATGGGCCACGGTAAATACATAGATCCGTTCTGTCATTCTGAGCGTAGCGAAGAATCTTATTATCAGGTACAGGCGGGAGAAACCCTGGACCTGCAGTTCGTGGTGCTTCCGGGAGAGTCAAAAGACATTGAGGTGAAGGTGGACCTCTGCGGCCCGGGAGCGCAGGCGCACCTGAAGGGCCTGTATCTTTGCAAGGCCGATGAGAAAGTGAACTTCAAGGTGGTGATGCACCACCGCTCGCCCCTCTGTAAGAGTACCCAGCTGTTCAACGGCATTGCCGGCGGAGAGGCGCAGGTAAACTTCCACGGAACCATCGTGGTGGCCCCGGACGCCCAGCAGACGGAAGCCTATCAGGAGAACCACAACATTGTCCTAACGGAACAGGCCAGAGTGGATACAAAGCCGCAGCTTGAGATTTATGCCGACGACGTGAAGTGTTCGCACGGGGCCACCGTGGGGCAGCTGAACGCCGATGAGCTCTTCTACATGCGTTCCCGCGGCATTCCGGAAAACGAAGCTAAAACCCTTCAGATGTTGTCTTTCCTGTCGCCGGTGATTCCCGCCGGAAGGGAGGAGGAGGTGGAAAAGGCCGTCCGGAGTTTGTGACAAATCAAATAATGTTCGTATCTTTACAACATGCGCACTGCATGGCATAGGGCCTTTTTGCTGGCATCCGTCGTCCTGGCGGCCGCCTGTGGCAGGATGTCCCGCTCCGACAGGGAAATCGGCCGGCTGCTCACCGAGCTGGACGGCTATGTGGGAGCCCGGGAGGTCTATGTGGCCCGGAAGCAGGACCAGATGCAGGCGCTCAGCAAACTGGCCCGTTCCACCCAGGACCTGCTGCGCCGGTACGAGCTGGAGATGAACATTGCCCGGGAGTATTTCGCTTTCAGCTTCGACTCCACGCAGGTATATCTCAAGCACTGCCAGGAACTTACCCTCCAGCTCCGGAATACCGACCTTTACAACCAGGCCTCCATAGAGCTGGGGCACCTGTATGCCAAGGCCGGCAACTATTTGGAAGCCTCCCAGCTGCTTTACGGGCAAATAGATACGGCCGCGCTAAACCCTTCACTCAAGGCCGATTATCTGTGGTACTTATACGATTTCAGCAAAGACCTGGCGGGTAATTCCGGCGTGGCCGAGCAGTTGTCCATCCCTCCGGATGCGTCGTTCCGTCCCCGGCTTTACCACGTGCTTCCCAAGGACAGCGACCGCTGGCGTTCGGTGCTGCGGGACGAGTTCATAGACAGCGGCCGCCTGGCATCGGCCGACAGCGTGAATCGCCTGCTGCTCTCCACGGTGCGCCCGGAAGACCGCAATTACGCCATCTACGCCTTCTTCCAGTCGGAAATCGAGGAGCAGCGGGGCAACCAGCCGGCCCGGATGGGCTGGCTCATCCGATCGGCCGAGTGTGACCTTATCAATGCCGTACGGGACTATGCCTCCCTCACGATGGTGGCCCAGAACGTGCTTCCCGTAGATGTGGACCGCTCGTTCCGCTATCTTCGGCTGGCCCAGGAAGACGCCCTGCTGTACAACGCCAAGCTCCGCCCCTGGCAAATCTCCCGTTTCCTGATGGAGGTGGAGGACGCCTATGCCGAACGGCAGGCCCGTGCCAACAAGGTTTCAATGGTGTCGTCCGTCCTGCTGGCCGTCCTGGTGCTGGTCCTGGCCTTCATCACCTATTCCCTGGTGGTGCGCTCGCGAAAGCTTTCCCGGATGCAGACGGCCTTGGAAAACAGCAATGCCAAGCTGGCTATCGCCAACGGAGAGCTCAGCTCCCTGAACCTGCAAATCTCCAAGGCCGACAAGGTGAAGGAGAAATATATCATAGACTTCCTGGAAGGGCTGTCGGCCCAGGTATCCCTTGTGCGGGCCGAGGACAACCGCTTCCGGAACCTCCTGAAGCAGGGAAAGGCCGACCAGCTGCTCAAGGAACTCTCCATCGTGGGCCGTGCGGAAAAGGCCCGGGACGAATTCTACCAGACCTTTGACACCACTTTCCTGGCTATGTATCCCAACTTTGTGGAACAGTTCAACGCCCTGCTGCAGGAAGACGCCCGTTTCCATCTGGGCAAAGGGGAAAGGCTGAATACGGAGCTCCGGATCTTCGCGCTCATCCGTCTGGGAATAGACGATTCCAAGCAGATCGCATCTATGCTGGACTATTCCGTGAGCACCATCTACAATTACAAGGTTTCTGTGAAAAATGCCGCCCTGGGAGACCGGGATACCTTCGAAGAAAGGGTGAAACAAATTGGAAAGTAGTGAATCCTTTCTTCTAGTTTCACTACTATTTTAGCATTTTAACAATTTTTAATTACCTAATGCACAAGTAGTTAAGCTTCTTGTGTCACTACTTTTTATTTCCCGAACGCGCGAGGCCTTGTTTTTTCATCGAAATTTGCATCCAGACCAATAGGCCAAACACATTATTAACCAATATCAACCAACACGCTTAACTAAAAACAACGCGTATGAAAAGATTTGCTTCCCTAATCCTTGCATTGGGACTAAGTCTGGTTGCCATGGCGCAGAACGCCACCCTCAAGGGTGTGGTTCGTGATGCTTCCAACCAGCCGGTTATCGGAGCGTTCGTAGTTGAGCAGGGTACCAACAACGGTACCATGACCGGAGTGGACGGCGACTTCGCCCTCACCACGCGTCGTGGCGCCAATGTGGAAATCTCCTGCATCGGCTATGTCTCTCAGGTAATCGTCAATGACGGAGCACAGAACCTGGTGATCGTCCTCGAAGACGATGCCGAGATGCTGGAAGAGACCGTGGTCATCGGCTACGGCGTCCAGAAGAAATCTGTGGTCACCGCTTCCATTTCTTCTGTGACGGAAGACGACCTCAAAGTCCAGTCGCAGACCCGTGTGGACAATATGCTCCAGGGTATGACTTCCGGTGTCCAGGTAACCCAGAACTCCGGCGCCCCGGGTGCCAGCTCCACCGTGGTGGTCCGCGGTATCAGCTCCATCAACCACGCCAGCCCGCTATATATAGTAGACGGTATGCCGGCCGGTAGCATCGACTACATCAACCCCAACGACATCGAGCGTATCGACGTGCTCAAGGATGCCGCTTCGGCCGCCGTTTACGGTGCCCGCGCATCCGACGGCGTTATCCTGGTCACCACCAAGTCCGGTAAGGAAGGCAAGACCGTGGTCAATTACGACTTCTCCTACGGTATCCAGAATCCCTGGCGCAAGCCCCAGGTGCTCAATGCCACCGAGTATGCCATCATGATGAACGAAGGCATGCTCAATGCCGGCAGCGCCCCTCTGTATGACGACCCGTATTCCCTGGGCAAGGGAACCGATTGGGTGGAAGCCATCTTCGACAAGAACGCTCCCATCGTGAAGCACGACATCAATATCTCCGGCGGAAACAGCCGCATCAACTACAGCGTCTCCGGCGGTTATCTCTCCAATAAGGGAACCATCGGCGGCCGTTTTGACCAGTCCTATTATGACAGGATGACCCTGCGCGAAAACGTGGGCATCACCCTGTTCGACGCCTCGGCCGACCGGAACTGGCTGAACAAGCTCACCTTCTCCAACCAGATTTCCTTCGCGCACATCAAGAGCGCCGGTATCTCGGCCAACTCCGAATACGGCTCCCCGCTGGGTTCCGCGCTGGGTATGTCCCCGCTGGATCCCATCTATGCCGATGCCGCCGAGGAAGAGCGCTACAAGTCCCTCTATCCGGCCGGATATCCTTATATCATCCGCAATTCCCAGGGCGTTCCTTACTTTATCGCCGACGGCGGTACCTATAACGAGCAGGCCAACCCTATCGCCATGCTGGACCGCCCGCACGGCTACAGCAGTACCGATAAGATCGTGGCCGGCCTCAACACCGAGCTCCAGCTCTGGGACGGACTGAAATTCCGCAACTCCCTCACCCTGGACCTCTCCTATGTATATGGCCACAGCTACACGGAACAGTATTTCCTCACCTCCAAGAGCTACAGCCTGGATACTGTCACTTCCACCACCACGTACGACGCCAAGGGCAATCCTTCCACCGTGGACAAGATCAACTACGGTTCCTCTGCCAGCCAGACCATGAACCGCTACTACAGCTACCAGGTGGAGAACACCCTCGTCTATGACAAGACCTTCGGCCGTCACACCTTCAACGTGGTGCTGGGCCAGTCGGCCTATATGTCTTCCTCTTCTTACCTGGGCGCCTCTTCCCGCGGTCTTATGTATCCGGACGATCCCTGGAAGATCAGCGTGGACAACACCCTGGGCAAGCAGGTGGACGGCGACCGCAACGGCTGGGGCCGCTGGAATTCCATTCCTTACAGCATCCTGTCCTACTTCGGCCGTATCACCTATAACTTCGACGAGCGCTTCCTGGCCCAGGCAACCATCCGCCGGGACGCCTCCTCCCACTTCGGTCCCAACAACAAGTGGGGTACCTTCCCGTCCTTCTCCCTGGGCTGGAACCTCAAGAACGAGAACTTCCTCAAGTACAGCAACCTTATCTCCATCGCCAAGATCCGCGCATCCTGGGGTATCAACGGTAAGGACAACCTGGGAGACTTCCTGTATGCAGTCTATGCCCAGTCCGGCAACAACTATGTCTTTGGTTCCGGCGCCAACGGAACCGAGAGCGTGAACACCGGTGTCAAGGCCTCCGGCCTGTCCAATCCCAACGCCAAGTGGGAACAGTCCATCCAGACCGACCTGGGCTTTGACCTGGGTATGTGGGGGAACAAGTTCACCGCCACGGTGGATTTCTACATCAAGGACGCTTCCGGCATGCTGATGTCCATGCAGGTTCCCACCTATGCCGGTGACTCCGCTCCTACCGGAAACGTGGGTACCATGCGCAACACCGGCGTGGAATTCGACCTGGGCTGGCGCGACCATATCGGCGATCTGAACTATGGTATCAAGTTCAACGCCTCCTACAACAAGAATATGCTCACCCACCTGGCCGATGACGCCACCTATATCACCACCTCCAGCCACAAGATCGGCACCCTCACCCGCGGCGATGTGGGCGAAGTGTTCCCTTACTTCTGGGGCTGGAAGACCGACGGCGTGTTCCAGAACTGGGAAGAGGTGAACAGCTATGTGGATAAGGATGGCAACAAGATCCAGCCCAACGCACAGCCCGGTGACTTCCGCTGGGTAGATGTGAACAAGGACGGCAAGATCAACGATGACGACCGTACCAAGCTGGGCAAGGGTATTCCCGACTGGACCTACGGCTTCACCTTCACCCTTGACTGGAAGGGAATTGACTTCAGCATGCTCCTCCAGGGACAGCTGGGTGCCCAGACGCTCAATGTGACCCGTCGTACGGACCTTTATTACATCAATCTGCCCAAGAGCATCCTGAACCGCTGGACGGGTGAGGGTTCCACCAACCAGTATCCCCGTTTCTGCTTCGATTCCGCCAATGAGAACTACCGCGTGTCCGACTACTGGATGGAAGACGCCTCCTTCCTGCGCGCCCGTAACATCCAGCTGGGCTACACGCTTCCGCAGAACTTTACCCAGAAGTTCTTCGTTTCCCGTCTGCGCCTTTACGCCCAGGTGGAGAACGCCTTCACTCTCACCAAATATACCGGTTGCGATCCGGAGGTTTCCGGCGGCTTTACCGAGGTGGGCGTAGACCGTGGTGTCTATCCCCAGAACCGCACCGTCACCTTTGGCGTCAACGTAACTTTCTAACAGACTACGGATATGAAAAAGATATTTATCGCACTCACTTCCCTTGCCGTTCTGCTTACTGCCTGCTCCAAGGACTTCATCAGCCCCAGGCACAACAGTTCCGAACCGCTTGACGAGTACTTCAATACGCCGGAGCGTCTCTTCCAGTGCCTGGTGGCCGCCTACGACCCGCTGGAGTGGTACGACTATGCCTTCGGCCAGTACGACAACCTGCACCTCATCTTTGACGTGATGGGTGACGATGTGTATGCCGGTGGTTCCAACGAAGGTGACCAGCCGCTCATCGTGAAGACGCACTATTATACCGCCACTCCCACCGACGTGTGCAACCAGTTCTGGACCGTGAACTATTCCGGAATCAACCGCGCCGCCACCCTCATCAAATACATTGACGGGGCCGAAGGCGTGAGCGATGCCACCAAGAACCTCTATATTGCCGAAGCCAAGGTGCTGATGGCCTACTACTACAATATGCTGTGGAAACTCTGGGGCAACGTTCCCTACTGGGAGGAGCTCCTGGAGTCCCCCTACATTGCCGATCAGCTGGGCCACGACGAGGTTTACGCCAAGTTCATCAAGCTCATCGAGGACGCCATCGCCCTCAAGGTGCTGCCGATGAAAGCTGCCGGCGGAAACGAAGGCCGTGTAACCCTGGCCATGGCTTATATGCTTTATACCGAGGCGGTTCTGTACCAGAACGACCAGACCCGTTATCAGACGGCCCTCAACTACATGAAGGAGATTATCAGCTCCGGCCAGTATGCCCTGGTAGCCGATTTCGCCGGCATTTGGGAAGAGAGCGGTGAATGGTGCTCCGAATCCATCTGGGAAATCAACTACATTTCTGAAGGCGGTGTCCGCGACTGGGGCAACTCCATCGCCACCGGCGGCCAGGTGAACTCCATCCTCACCGGCATCCCCGCCACCAAGAACGTCCCCGACTATCACGAAGGCTGGGGCTTCGGCACCATCGCCAAGAGCGCCTACGACATGTATGCCGACGACGATATCCGCAAGGACGGCGGCATCCTGAACTTTGCCAAGTATGCCGAAACCCACCCGGGTGCCGAATACACTCCCCGTTGGCAGGATACCGGCTACTGGAACCGCAAGTACATCGCCCGTGAAGGCGGTAACCACGGTTACATCGCTTCCGATAACCTGAACTATGGCAACAACGAGCGCATCTACCGTTATGCCGAGACCCTGCTGAACGCCGCCGAACTTTCCGTCCTTCTGGGACAGGATGGCTCCAGCTATCTGCAGCAGGTACGCGACCGTGCCAACTGCCACGATACCGGCGTCTCCCGCGAGGACATCATCCAGGAGCGTCACAAGGAGTTCGTGGGCGAAGGCAAGCGCTACTGGGACCTGGTCCGCAGCGGCCTGGCTTCTTCCGTCCTCAAGGCCTCCAACCACGAGTGGCGCCAGAACGACTGGACCGAGAACAAGAAATACTGGCCCATCCCTCAGGGCGAGATTGACAAGGACCCTGCCCTCCAGCAGAACAACTATTAATACCAGGCTATCATGAAAACAATCTGGCAATATATCGCAATCGCGGCGCTGGCTGTTTCCGCTGCCGCTTGTACCCCTGAATATCCGGAACCCAAGGCTTCCGGCCTGCCGCAGGCATCCGACCTGGATGTTACCATCACGGTGGAGCAGGAGACCAACTACGTAACCTTTGTCATGAACAACAAGGGTGTGGTTCCGGTGTGGATTTTCGGCGACCAGAAGATCGACGGAAAGGCTTCCAAGAAGTATTCCTACACCGAAAACGGCATCTCCCTGCGTTTCCGTGACGCCGGCGAGTACACCGTGGAGGTGAAGGCCTACAACGCCAACGGTCTTTCCCAGGGTTCCCTGGTGAAGACTTTCTCCCTGGCCAATACCTATCGTGACCCGTTCGACCCTTCCCCTTACATCAAGGCGGTCTCCGGCGACGGCTCCCAGACCTGGGTGTGGAACAGCACCGAGAACGGTCACTTCGGCTGCGGCGAGACCATCGACAACCCCAAGGGCTGGTGGTCCTGCGAAGCCAACGGCAAGGCCGGCTTCCTCTATGACGACAAGATGACCTTCGACTCCGACGGAAAGTACACCTTCGACCCCGGCGACGGCTTTGCCTATGCCAACAAGGGCTCCGAGTATAAGGCCGAGGCCAAGACGGCCGATGAGGACTACCTGTTCCCCACCGAGGTCCAGACCTCCCGCTACACTTTCGAGAACAACTGGAACGACGCCGGCATCGAGGAAATCTATCTGGTGCTCCAGTCCGGCAGCGAAATGTCCTATGTGCCGCACAAGAGCATCGTGGAAGAGCCTCGCTACCTGGTGGTGGAAAGCAAACCCGCCAACCTGAAGAAGAAGATGCAGATGGTGGCCTTCGTAAATACCCCCGACAACCCCAACGGCATTGCCTGGTACTATGAATTCGTACCGTATGGCTCCGTGATTGGCGCCGCCGATCCGCTTTACGGTTACGAGAGCAAGACCTGGGTTCTGGACAACGCTACTGCCGGATATATGGGCTGCGGTCCCGATATGGGCAACTCCGGTGGCTGGTGGAGTGCCGGTCCTCACGAGAAGGACGCCTTCGGCCTCATCGACGATGAAATCACCTTCTTCGCCAACGGCAAGTATGTGTTCGATCCGGGTGAGAACGGTATGGTTTACTGCAACTGGGAATCCGGCTGGCGTCCCGACGGATACTACTCCGGTGACGGCAGCACCGACTACGACGCTCCTGCCGAGAGGATGGAGTCTACCTATGTTATGGGTAGCGATGCCCAGGGTGACTACATTGAAATCCCTGCCGGCGTGCTGTACGGCTACATCCCCAAGCCGCAGGTTCTTTCCGAGGTTAACCGTCTGTATATCAAGGAACTCAATGACAACAAACTGTTTGTCGTAGCCAACTTCGAAGGCATTTCCTGGCAGTTCATCTATCGTCCCAAGGACGGTCAGGTGATTGGCCCGGACCAGCCCGAGACTCCCGTTATCCCGCTGGATCCCACCAACTACGATGTAAACGGTGAAGGCAACCTCTGGAAGACCGCCAACATGGAAGTGGAAACCTGGTATTCCCCTGGCGACTGGAGCGGCGGCCTTACTCCGGACTATCAGATTACCGCCGGCAACGGCATTACGGTAACCATTCCGGAAGGGGTAGGCGGCAGCGAGTGGATGGGCCAGACCAAGCTCAAGAGCCACGTGGCCACGGAGGCAGGCAAGAGCTATGACTTCAGCGTCACCCTCCTTGCCGATGAAGATATGACCGTGACCATCAAGCTCACAAACGATCCGGAAGAAGACAATGACATCCATTCCTTCTTCTACGACGGTCAGGTGACCCTCACCGCCGGTGAACCGCTGGTATACCGCAGGAGCAACCTCACCCAGGCCGTTCCCGGAGACAACGTGATGCTCATCTTCGACTTCGGCCGCAGCCCCGTGGGCTCCACCATCGTGGCTTCCGAAATCCTGTTCCAGGAGCATCAGGACGCGAATCTCTGGACCGGTGCTACGCTGAACGTGGAAACCTGGTACTCCCCGGGCGACTGGTCCGGCGGCATCACCCCGGAATATTCCATTACCGAAGGAAACGGCATTCTGTTAACTATTCCGGAAGGTGTGGGCGGCAGCGAGTGGATGGGTCAGACCAAGCTCAAGAGCGGCATCGCCACTTCCAGCGAAAAGACTTATGCCTTCAGCGTGAAGCTCACCGCCGAT